>FUFK010076832.1_pt1 | contig 16240 bp, 17 predicted proteins | sample 1021851 | NCBI WGS metagenome assembly FUFK01 (sample SAMEA51879418, study PRJEB19060) | metagenome | reverse complement strand
CCAAACGAAAAAGGACGAAGGATGGGGTCCTTCGTCCTTGCTTATTCCGATGACATAATGACTACCTTGGGGGAGGATATGAGTTCTATGTTATGTCACCATCTTTNATTAATATCCAGGGGAGGAGNATAGGATACTAATTCTTAAATTCNTTANGCAGCNTTCTTTTCTTCNNTTGTCTTTTCTACACCTAACTTANCAGCTGGGAAATCAACTACGTCAGTTACGTTAAAGAAGTCTCCGTTTAATACTTGCTGTCTTGTATATCCAATATCAGCTAGTGTACGGTCATCTAAACTTATTAATGCTTGTCTTGTTCTAATTACAGCAATCTTTTCAAATGCAGCTGAAACATATTTATTTAATTTTGCTAAGAATGTATTTTCCATTGTCTTTCACTTTTCTTTCATATTTAAGAAGGCTTATTCCTTCGTTGCTAATTATATAAGATAAAAAAATGCATAAGAGAATATAGGTAAATGGAATATAATTATTTCCAAAATGGAAATATTTAACATAATTGTAACANAATTNGCTCTCAAANAGGAAAGAATATGGCGACTTTGTGGTTTTATATAAATAATAAGATTATAAATTGGACAATTTTTATTTAATAAAAGCTTATTCAANACATAATTCTAGTATTTTTTTTATATTCGTAGCAATATTGAGTAGGGGGTAATAAATTGTCTAAAGCTTTTTTATTATGGTGGATACAGGTAGTTACTGTCTTATTTGCTGCTATTTTAATATTTACCTATGGTTGGTTTGATGAGTTATGGAATGCAGACCAAACAAAAATTAGTTTTATAATAATTATAATCTTTGTTGCAACTTCTATTGCAACAGGATTTCTAAGCTTTAGATCCGATACCCAATATATAAAACTTAGTAACTATATTTGGTTTGCTTCTGAAACAATGGTTACACTTGGATTAATAGGAACAGTAGCGGGCTTTTTATTAATGTTGAGTTCTGCCTTTGATAATTTAGATGTAAGTAATGTTGAAAATGTTCAAAAAGTAATCTCAAATATGGCACTTGGCATGAGTACTGCCTTATGTACAACACTTTCAGGTTTGGTTGGTAGTGTATTAACAAAAGTTCAAATGGTAATTTTAGAGAATAATACAAAATATGAGTGATCCAAGATATAGATCATCTTTTGGTTTCATTGACCTTTTATTCAATATGCTCATAGGCTTTGTTTTTCTTTTTATGCTGGCTTTTTTATTAATAAACCCAGTTGCAAAGAAAGAGACCATTAAACCAAAAGCTGAGTATTTTATAGAANTAGAATGGGATGGAGAAAAACCATTTGACCTTGATATTTGGGTAAAAGATAATATGGGACATATTGTTAGTTTCAGAAGACCAGATGATGCTCTCATTCATTTAGAAAGAGACGATTTAGGAACTGTAAATGATACTTATGTAGATCAGAATGGTAAAACTGTTTATTTAAAAGAAAATCGGGAAGTAGTTGCAATCAGGACTCCTGAAGCAAGATCGTATCTTGTAACAATACATTTTTATAATGCTAGAAAATTTCCTGCTCCACTTACGCATGCTACCGTAAAATTACTTAANGTAAATCCATATAAAGAAGAATACACAAAAAAATTATTTTTTAGTGCAGAAGGGCAAGAACTTCCTGCATTTAAATTTAGAGTCGATTACAACGGTATAGTTCATGTAGATCCAACAAATGAACTTATAATTGATGGTGAGGTCATTAGAAAGAAGAGTGGGGTATAATGATTGATTTCACAATAAGCTCAGGTCAGTTAATGCTTATTTGGTCATTTGCGGGGGCCATTTGTTGTCTACCTTTTTTTACTAAAAATATATGGCAAAGGTTTTTTACTGTTCCAATAATTTTTATAGCAATTTGGCTTAGTTTTTATACCAATCATGAGTTCATTGGGCGACCTATGTTTGATAGACCTCCTGAACAATTTGTTTATGAACATCATGCAGTAGTATATGAACAAGGAGATAGATTTATTATTTTATGGGCCATTAAAGATGGTATAAACAAGCTTTTTAAATTTCCATATACAGAAGAAAACGAAGAAGCACTAGATCAAGCNAAAAGAAACGCAGAAAGATCTGGTGTTCCTCAAATGGGTGAAATTGTAAAAGAAGATCAAGACAAAAGATCCAGAAACAACGAATTCACTCTAAAAACTTATAGATTTCCATTCCAAAAAATGATGCCAAAATAACTATTAAGCTGCAAATTTCTGTTTTAAATATTTACTTAATATAGGTTCAACACTTTCTGACATTTTAGTGAATGAACTTTCCCATAGTTTTCTGGAATTACCAAAATCATGACCTGTAATTAAAAGTGTTCCAAAAGGTCCAACAATATCTATAAATTCAATTAATTTATCTATAACAGTAGATTGATCGCCAATTATTATTAAATCTTTCGCTTTTTTCATGGCATCAGGGAGTTCACTTTTTATGTTAATGTCTTTACTTAAGGTACCTGATGCAAGTTTTGAAACTGTATTTAAATAAAGAAAGTAGTTTGAAAAAACACCGTTTGGATCATTAATAATTTCATCAGCTTCTTCATTAGAATTTGTTATTAGGATACTTCTGCCAACTCTCCATTTATCAAATAATGGTTTTTTTCCAGCTTTTTCAGCACCTTCAAGATAAGTAGGCCAGTGGGTAGCTATATCTTTTGCATCAATAAAATTTCCTGAAATTGGGATCCATCCTTTTTCACCGGCAAGTTTTGCTGTCATAGAATTTGGATTCTTTAAAGAAACTGCAATTTCTGGATGCGGGTTTTGAAATGGTTTAACAAACTTTCCTATTCCAAGTTCAGATACAATATTTTTATTTAATGATATGTCTAGAAACTCACCCTTATAATTGTAACTTTCGTTATCTTTCCAAAACTCTAAAATTGCTTCCACTGATTCAATCATAGTAATTGCACGTTTGCGACCATCTTCATTGCCAAATAATTCCCAATCGCTAACCAACCCGCCAGCACCAACCCCCATAATGACTCTGCCTTTAGAGAGATGATCTAATAAACTTACTTGTCCAGCAACAACAGCAGGATGTTGTTGAGGTAAAGAGATAACTCCTGATCCAAATTTAATGTTTTTTGTCTCTGATATTAATGAAGCATTAAAAATTAANGGTGAAGTAACAGGTTCAGCAGTTGAACTATAATGTTCACCCATCCAGGCCTCTTTATAATTAAGCCTATCTGCTAAAAGAACTAATTGTCTATCCTCTTCATAGGAAACCCCAACGTCTTTTTCAGCAGGGTGAAGTGGCATCATAAATAATCCAAGATTAAGCAACTGAGTATCAACTCCATATTTACGGTTATATAATATTTAATTATATAACTATATAAAGTAAAAAATTTAAAATTTAAGAATTACTGATCCAGTTGTTTGTCTGCTTTCTAAGCTCAATTGAGCTTTTTGAATCTCTTCAATATTAAATTCGTTTGTAATGTCGATATCTATTTCTTTTTTTAAAATCAAGTCAAAAAATGCGTCAGCATTACTCTGCATTTCATTACTGTCTTTGATGTATGTATTCAGCCCTCCAGTTGCAATTGAACCAGAAAATGATCTCAATAAATTAATGTTAATTGGTTCTATTGGTCCTGATGAAACACCAAAACTTACTATTCTACCTTTTGGTGCTAAACATTTAATTCCTTTTAAAAAAGTATCTTTCCCAACAGAATCATAAATAACATCAACACCTTTCTTTTCAGTGATTTCTATAATTTTCTCAACAAAATTATTTTCAGTATAATTTATTATAAAATCACATCCGTTTATTTTAGCTATTTTCTCTTTATGTGGATTGCTGACTGTACCAATTACATAAGCTCCAATATTTTTTGCCCATTGACACAGTATTTGTCCTACTCCACCAGCAATAGCGTGAATTAAAACAGTATTGTTGGGCTTTAATTTGTAAGAGTGGTTTATAAGATATTGTGCTGTTAGTCCCTGTAAAGTTGAGGCCGCAGCAATACTTAAATCAACGTCATTTTTGAGTTTAATAACTCTATCCTGATTCAATATCATTAATTTTGAGTAGGATCCAAGATTCATACAATGAGTTACTTTGTCACCAATTTTGAATTTTGATACATTTTGTCCTACTTCTTTGATGATGCCGGAGGCTTCCATCCCCATAATTTGAGGAAGAGTTTTAAGTGGATAGGTGCCTCTTCTTTGATTTATATCTATGAAATTTAATCCTGCATAGGAGTGTTCAATTAAAACCTCATTTAAACCTGGTTTATCAATTTCAACTTCTTCAATTTTAAGAACATCCACTGAACCAGGTTCATAAATCTTGATTACTTTTGTTTTCATTTAGTACCATTATCATTAAATAAAAAATTTTGTAATATCTCTATTCCACCTTCACTGCCAAATGACTCTGGATGGTATTGTATACCATAAATTGGGTAGATTTTATGAGATATTGCCATGATTTCACATTTAGGAGTGATTTGTTTTATTTCCAGTATATTGTTTTTATTATCATTTTCTTGTGAAATTCCATTTATGTCAAAACAATCAGGTAAAGTTTCAATGTCAACTACCAAAGAATGATATCGCATAATTTCAATATTTTGAGGGATTTTTTCATATATACCTTTTTCATCATGTAATAAGAAAGAAATTTTTCCATGCATAGGTTCTTTTGCATGTATTATTTTGCCCCCAAAAGAATGAACTATCCCTTGCATTCCAAGGCATATTCCTAAAATAGGAATTGATTTTCCTAATTTAAGAATAATATCCTGGCAATTACCAAAATATTCTTTTTTGTCTGGAGAACCTGGGCCCGGCGATATAATTATTTTATCAGGATTAAAATTTTCTAAATTTTTTACTGTTATTTCATCATTTCTTTTAACAATTATTTCATTTTGGCCAGATAATGTTCTTTTATTTAAAATTTCACCACAATATTGATAAAGGTTAAAAGTAAAAGAGTCATAATTGTCAATTATTACAACTTTCATTTAATTTCCTTTTCTTCAAATGAAGCTAGTACTGTTTTCATTGCAGCTAGTTTTCTTTCTATTTCCAAATATTCTTTATCAGGATCAGAGTCATATACATTACCACCACATGTCTGGGCATAAGCTTGTTCGCCTGTTATAAAGATTGATCTAATTGGTATTGCAAATGTACAATCACCATTAAATCCAAATTGTCCTATTGCACCTCCGTAAGGTCCTCTTCCTTCTTCTTCTATTTCATTAATTATTTTCATTGCTTCAATCTTTGGAGCTCCAGACAAGGTGCCTGCGGGGAAATTTGATGCTAGTGCAGAAAACATATCTTCTTCTTCACTTATTATGCCAGCAATTTCTGATGAGATATGTTGGACGTGTGAATATTTTTTAATATCCATTAAGTTTCTAACTTTGACAGTGCCAAATTTAGCTACTCTTCCTAAATCATTTCTGTGCAAATCCACTAGCATATTGTGTTCTGCAATTTCTTTTTTATCGTTTAATAACTCTCTTGCTAGTTTAAGATCTTCAAGTTTATCTTTTCCTCTTTTTGTTGTTCCAGCTAAAGGAAATGTTTCCATTTCACCATTTCTTAGTCTAAAAAGTAGTTCTGGAGATGCACCAATTATTACTTGATCACAAAATTTCATAAAGTACATATGTGGGGAAGGGTTCAAGTTTCTTAATTTTTCGTAAATTGCTGTTTGATCTCCTTTGATTTCATAATGACTTTTAAATCCAACTTCACATTGAAAAATTAATCCATTCTTAATATCTTCTTTGATTTTTAATACAGTTTTCTTATGTTGATCCTTTGTCATAGAATCATTTAAAAACTTACATTGAATATTTAAACTTTTTTTACGTTTTTGCTTGATGATATTTTTTATTTTCTCGATTTTATTTTCTTCATAATAATAATAAAATACTTCACCAGTCATTTGGTCATAAATAAGACCATCAAGAAACACTCCGAACTTGAAAGATTCAAACTTGGGATGTTTTTTTATGTTTAAGTTACTCTCAAAGTAGTTAATACTGTCATAACTTATATAACCTACTAATCCACCTGCATATTTTCTTGAAATAACATTTTGAGGAATAATATCTCTTAATTTGTAATATGGATTGTCACAAGTAATTGTGTCAGTTTCACCACTTGTAGGACAATTAATTTTAAGTTCATAATCATTTTCAGAAGATATNATATATTTTGGATCAAAACCGATTATATGATATCGAGAAATGTTACTTTCTTCTCCTAGGGATTCAAATAAGAAACAATTTACAAAATTTAATTGGATTTTTTGGAATAATTCAAAAAAATTATAATCGGTGCCTAAATTAATATATTTAGGTTTTCCATTAATATTAATTTTTTTTTGTTCTTTTTTACTTGTCATTATCGAATTTTTTTGATCTTAAAATATCTATTATGTTTGTTTTCATTTTAAAAATTTCTTCTTTTTCAAATGCTAAAGAGCCTCTTGTAACCGTAGCTATTCCTACATTTAAATTTTCAGATATTTCTCTATGTTTTTTTCCTTGCATTAGCAATTGAAATATTTTTAAACGATTATCAAACTCCTTTAATTCCTTACTTGTAAAGATAGCTTTAAGTAATAACTTCATGTTATTTAAATCATTTGTGTTTACGAGTAATTTGGCAAGTAAATTTGTATTCATGTACTAGTACAATTAATTGTTAATTATATTGAATGGAAAAGTAAAATTATATTAAAATTTTAGATAGCTTTTAGGTTTCCAGCAGAAACTTTACCGTCTTTGCCGTCTTCAAGTTCATATTCAATTTTTTGATCAGGTTCAAGTGTAGTCATTCCTGCAGCCTGCACAGCGCTAATATGAACAAATACGTCCTTATCTCCCCCTTCAGGTTCTATGAAACCATAACCTTTGGTTGGGTTGAACCATTTGACTGTTCCTGTTGCCATTTTTTTTCCTTCTCTTAACTCTTCATAAATAATAAAAAGAGTGTCTTGTTAGTAATAATTTATTAAAAAACATGGCTTATACATTCATGAACTTAATAAACACTTAATTATATTTAAAATATCTAATTATAGCAAGATTCAATTAAAGTTACTTTTTTTAATATTCTAGCTCTTGTGCTTTAATCAATGAGGTAACAACAGAATTATATGGTGTCTTGATGTTATTTTTTTCGCCCAAGGTAACTACCATCCCATTAATTGCGTCAATTTCGCATAGTTTTTTTGCTTCAATATCTTGAAGCATAGAAGGTTTAGAGTGAAGAAGTTTTTTACCAAACTCTGTAATGTACTCAACTGTATTTTCGAANGTGAAATTAACTTTTTTCAAATCACCCATTTTTCTTGCTTCTAATGCACAACCTTTAGCTATATCAAACATATGTTCATTATTCATAACCTCTCCGAGAGTTTTTCTAAATATTGAGCAAGAACCACTCCATGCCACATTACAAATAAACTTTTCCCATATTAATTGTTCTATATCTTCAAAAGCCTTTGCATTAAAACCAGCATCACCCCATACCTTTACTAGTTTTTCTAATCTTGGAGTTATTCCTCCATTCATTTCACCTATTCTAATCATACTCATATTATTGTGATGTGCATGTCCCGGACCTTTCATTGCNGCTCCAAAACCTTGGGCAACACCTAGAAGAATATTATTTGTAGGCATATATTTAGCAATTCTTTCTCCTGCACCAAGTCCATTTTGAATAGTCAAAATTAACGAGTCATCATTAGTAATTTTACTTAACTTTGACGCTACTGTGCCAACACCAGAAGCTTTTGTTGCAATTATAAATAATTCATACCCTTTTGCATCTTCAATATTGCTTGATACATTAATATTTTTAACAACATTGTCTCCACTAAAACCAGATACTCTTAATCCATTATTTTTTATAGCTTCAAGATGTTCTTCCCATATATCAATTACTAAAACCTCATTATTATTTTTGGAAAGAAAAGATGCATATATCGATCCCATTGCACCAGCACCAATTACTGCTATTTTCATTTTTTATACTCCTTTATTGCCTAATAAAAGTTCCGTTATTTAATTCGGTAATAGCTTGCTCAATTTCTTCGTTTGTATTCATTACAATTGGTCCGTGCCACGCAACAGGTTCTTGAATTGGATTTCCAGAAACTAAAAGAAATCTTACACCTTTATTTCCTGAAAGAAGTTTTACTTCATTACCTTTATCAAAAGTAATTAAGGTTTTGTTACCACTCATATCCCTAATTGTGTACTCTCTATTATTTATTGATTTCTCAATTTTTATTCCTTTAGGATCAGAAGAATAATCAAACTTTGCAGCGCCCTCAAAAATGTATGCAAAACAATTGTCGTAGGTTGGAATTGGAAAACTCTTTATTTTATTTGGGGGTACATAGATATCAAAATATTGTGGGTTTGAAGCTATTCCTTTGATTATACCCTTATACCCTTTATAATCTCCAATTATAATTTTAATAATTGTTCCATCATCCTCATGAATTACTTTAATATCTTCTGATTTAATATCCTGATAATTTGGATTTGTCATTTTAAGGCTTGAAGGTAAGTTAGCCCACAATTGAAAACCATGCATTTCACCTTTAATATTGCCTTTAGGCATTTCCTGGTGAAGTATTCCTGAACCAGCTGTCATCCATTGAACATCACCATCAGATAATTCTCCTGAGTTTCCTAAACTATCTTTGTGTTCGACAGAACCCTTTAAAATATAAGTTATGGTCTCTATTCCTCTATGAGGATGCCAAGGAAAACCCATTTGATAATCTCTAGGATCATTATTTCTGAAATCATCTAATAATAGAAATGGATCAAACTCACTTGTATTTCCAAATCCAAAAGCTCTATCCAATCTTACGCCTGCACCTTCAAGAACGGATCTTGAAATTTTTTCATTTATAATTGGTCTCATAGACATGAAATTTCCTCAAAAAAGTATAAATTAAAATTATGCTTTGTTTTTTTATTCTTGATACTTATAAATCAAAAATAAATCAAAGTGGAATTATAAATTGATTGAAGAAACATTAAATAATTTAAAACTTATAAATCAATTAGAGATTTTAATTCCTATTGCAATTCTTTCAGTTATTCTTGTAGCAATATCAAAATCTGGATTTGGAGGGGCATTAGGCTCTTTGGGTTTACCTGTGATGGTTTTAGCTTTTCCGCCAAAACTTGCGATCGCAATTTTGTTACCATTATATTTAATCACAGATATTTTTGTAGCATACACATGGAGAAAATTTCCTGTATTAAAGATCTTAAAATTGATGGTACTTGGAGGGCTTCTAGGTCAAGTACTAGGTTGGATATGTTTTGAGTATCTAGAGGATAAATATATTTTAATTTTAATTGGAATACTTGCTCTGATTACGTCAATTAGATATTTTAAGGGGATTTTTTTTCACAATAAGACAATAAAAAAAATAGAAAATATCAAATCTTCATTATCAAGAGCAATTGGTTGGTGTGGTTTTTCTGGTTTTTCAAGTTTTGTGGCCTTAACAGGAGGTATTCCAGCTCAAATTTTTTTATTACCAATGGGACTTGAAAGACAATTATTTGTGGGGACTATGAGTTTTTATTTTTTAATAATAAATTTAGCAAAATTACCTTTTTTCTTTGATCTTCAACTATTTACTTCTACAAGTATAATGTTGAGTATTGTGGTTTTGCCAATATTACCAATTGGTATTTATTTAGGTAAGTTGTTGAATAAAAAATTATCTGACAGATTATTTTATCACATTAGCCATTCTGCTCTTTTCTTATGTGGTTTAAATTTAATAAGTCAACAAATTTTATAGAGGTATTATTATGGAAAGTGAAATGTTTAAAAAAGGTATTGCGAAAAGAAGAAAAGTTCTAGGTGATGAGTATGTTGATAAGGCTCTTGCCTCAGCGGACGAGTTGGGTGCTGACATGCAAAAATTAGTTACTGAGTATGCATGGGGAGAAGTATGGAATAAGGAAAATTTATCAGACAGAGATAGATCTCTAGTGAATTTAGGTATGATTGCTGCTTTAAATAGATCACATGAATTTAAACTACACGTCAGAGGTGCTATAAATAATGGACTTACAAGATTGCAAATAAGAGATGTAGTGTTACAGATCACAATTTATTGTGGAGCGCCTGCAGGTTTGGAATCTTTGAGATTAATCAGAGAAGTTTTTCAAGAGATAGATGACGAGTAATAATTTATTATATTTAGTTGAGGCTCAAATTATATGAAATAAATTTTAACTAAGGTATAATTATGGACCTAAAAGAAAATAAAAATGATTTAGAAATTGAAGATGTTTCTAAAACGGAAACAAACTTTAGAAGTTTATATGGTCTAACTCCTGAAGTTGAAAACGCAATTTCAATTTCAATAGAAAACAATAACAAGCAAGAATTAGTAAAATTAATTTCTCCACTTCATCCAGCTGATCAAGCTGATATGCTTGAAAGATTAANTGGTGAAGAATTAGTTACGGCTATATCTCTTTTAGGAAAAGCACTTGATCCAGAAGTTTTGGTTTATCTTGATCAAAATGTTCAGGAAAAGGTTATTGATATAATTGGGCCAAGAGCTCTTGCACGGGCTATACCTGTTTTACATTCTGATGATGCTGTTGATATTCTCCAAGAGCTTGAAGAAGAAGAAAGAAAGGTAGTAATTAAACAACTCCCTAAAGCTGACAGAATACTGGTTGAGGAAGCTCTTTCATTTCCTGAAGAATCGGCTGGAAGATTAATGCAAAGAGAATTTCTTGCATTTCCTAGTAACTGGACTGTTGGTCAGACCATCGATCATATGAGAGCGAAGCCTCAAGAAGAAGAAGATAGTTTTTATTCAATCTATGTAGTTGATCCTGCTCATAGATTATTAGGTGTAATATCATTATCTAAATTATTATCAGCAAAAAGACCTGTAAGATTAAAAGATTTGATGGCAACCAGCCCAAGAAGTGTAAATGTTCAAACTGATCAAGAAGAAGTTGCATTGTTATTTCAACAATATGGACTAGTTGATATGCCTGTTATTGACAATATAAACAGACTTCTTGGTGTGATTATAGTGGATGATATTGTAGATGTGATTAATGAAGAAGCCGAAGAAGACCTTCAAGGTTTGACAGGAGTAAGCGACTTGTCAATAAGTTCTTCATTTATTGAAACTGTAAAAGGTCGTTTTTCATGGTTAATACTTAATATGCTTACAGCAATTCTTGCCTCTTCTGTTATAGGATTGTTTCAAGAAGAAATAGAAAAGTTGGTTGCTTTAGCAGTTCTAATGCCAATAGTAGCTTCTATGGGAGGAAACGCAGGTACTCAAACTGTCACTGTAGCTGTTAGAGCATTGGCAACACGACAATTAAATTATACTAATTTGCAAAAATTTGTTCTCAAAGAAACTTGGGTAGGTCTTTTAAACGGATTATTATTTGCCTTATTGTCTGCTCTGTTGGCTTATTTATGGTTTGATGATGAATTAATAGCTATTATTATGGGTTTAGCTATGGTAGCTAATTTACTCTTTGCAGGTATTCTAGGAACTCTTATTCCACTTACATTAGAGAAGTTCAAAATAGATCCAGCAATATCAAGTTCTGTTTTTTTAACAACCGCTACAGATGTAATTGGTTTTTTTACCTTTTTAGGTCTTTCTGCTATAGTTATTTTATAATTGGATTAAGTCATTGTCTTATAATTTAAAAAAAATTGCAGTCGGGATAAAATCAATCGAAAGATTAAAAATAAGACAACAGATGCTATTTGAAAATTATGGTGCTATTGTACATACAACAAGAAACATGCCTAAACAAAAAGCAGATCTAATCAAAACAGGTTCAATGTATTGGATTATTCAAAGAAACGTTTTGGTAAGACAAAAAATTTTGGATATAACATCAGTAATTAGAAGCGATGGTAGTAAAGGTTGTGAAATAATATTAGATAAAGATTTGATAAAAGTAATACCAACACCGATGAGACCATTTCAGGGATGGAGATATTATATGGAAGAAGATATTCCACCTGATTTAAATACCAATGACGATGGAAGCGAAGAAATACCAGATGAGGTAAATTCTGAATTAATAAAATTAGGATTATATTAACTTATAATGTAAATGATTAAAAATTTTTTTAAATTTATCAAACCATTGAATATCAATTAGGAAAATGAAAGTGTTATTTAAAATATTAAATTTTAAAACAATGATGTTTNTCTTGGTTTTAGGAATAAGTATATTTTTATATAAATACTTAGTCTCAACTAGACCCGAAGCAAAGCCATCAACAGTAGAAGAAAAAACCTTTTACGTAAATGTTATTAGTCCAAAAAGAAATAATTATTCTCCAACTTCAGACGCTTATGGTAAAATAATATCATCAAGAAGTGGAGATCTTCGATTTGGAGTGTCAGGTAGAGTTAATTTTATCTCGGATAAACTTCTCAATGGATCCTATGTCACTAANGGAGAGATATTAGCAAAACTAGACCAAAGAAGATTTTTACTAGAAATTGAAAAACTCACATCAGAAACAAAAGAATTAGCTGAACAACTTGGTATTCGAAAGAGACAGGTAAATAGATATAAAACAATGTTAAAAAACAATGTTGTTTCTCAAAATAAATATGATAACGAATTAATTCTTCTTTCAAAAAATAGATCTGATTATATTAGAGCAAAGACTATGTTAGAGAGGGCAAAAGAAGACTTGTCAGATACTGTTTTGAAATCTCATTTTAATGGTCGATTGTTTAATGTTAAAATAAATCAAGGTCAATTTGTAAATAGTAATGAAAAAATAGCTAATATATTTTCTACTGAAAATTTAGAAGTTGAGTTTGTTGTGCCTTCAAAGATCTATTCTAATTCAAATGATCTAATCGGAAAATCAATTGATGTTTTATGGAAAGGTGGAACTACATCTTTGAAAACCATGAAAGGAATAATTGAAAGATCAGACGGAAAAACAAATGAAGAAGAGGGTGGTGGAAAGTTATTTGCTAGAATTGATAAATTTGAAAAAAGAGAAAATTATATCCCTTTAGGTACATTTGTAAGGGTAGACTATCCTGTTGGTGATTTTAAAAATGTTTTTAAGTTACCAGAGTCATCTTTGTATACTGATAAAGTTTATATTGTTGAAAACGGCATTGCTAAGCCAAAAAAAATAAAACTTATTTACAAAGGATCTGGATATATTTTAGTTGATGGAAATTTGTCTGAAAATGATTATATCATCACTACAAGAATTCCAGAAAATCTCAATAATCAAAAAATAAAAATATTAAATTAAAGTATTTTCTAATTAGGATAGAGTTTTGGTAAGGTTTAAAGAGTCAAGTTTTTTAAAATTTTTTGTAGAACATCGAACATCTGCAAACATTATCATGTTATTAATGATAATTATAGGTTTGTTATCTATAGGTAAACTTAACAAACAATTTTTTCCTGATTTTGATGTGGAAGTTGTAGCTGTAACAATTGATTGGCCAGGTGCCACTGCCGAAGAAATTGACAAAAATATTATCCAATTATTAGAGCCAGAACTGAGACCAATTTCTGGTGTTAAAAAGGTATCATCCAAATCTGTTGAGGGCCTTGGTCGTACACAAGTTGAGTTTCAATATGGTTATGACATGCAAAAAGGAAGAACAGATATTGAAACGGCTGTATCAAGAATAAATTTTCCTGAAAAGTCCAAAAAACCTAGAATTATTGTTGGAGAATTTTTTGACACAGTAACTAGAATTGTATTATCTGGANAAGTTTCATTATCAGAACTGAGAATAAAGTCAAAAAATCTAAAAGAGTTACTTTTAAATTCAGGTGTTGATAAAGTTGATATATTAGGTCTTCCTAAAGAAGAAATTTTAATAGAAATACCCCAATTAGAAACAGCAAAACTTAAATTATCTTTTAATCAAATTGCTAATTTAATAAAATCTGAAACACAAGATGTTTCTGGTGGGAGTTACGCTGATGGTTCATTAAGAGTTAGAACAGAAGGCGAAAAAAGACTAGTTGATTCTTTTAAAAAATTAGAATTAAAGAGCTCTAGCTCTGGTGGCAGGGTTTTACTCGAAGACTTAGCAAAGATAACTTATAGTATTGAAAAAGGTAGTATTTTAAAAGTTGTAGATGGAAATCCTGCAGTAGAGTTGTGGGTAAGAAGAAGTAAAACGAGTGATGCTATAGAGGTTTCAAAAAATGTAGAAAATGTAATTTCTAGTTCTCAAAGTTTACTTGGTAACAATATAAAAATTGAAACTTACAACACAGCTGCTGAACTTATTCAAGAAAGGATTTCTTTACTAGTCAAAAATGGGTTAAGTGGTCTTTGTATAGTTTTAGCTGTACTTTTTCTATTCTTAAGTCGTAATACTGCAATTTGGGTTGCATTAGGTATTCCAATTGCATTTCTAGCTACATTTGCAGTTATGTTAGTAACTGGGCAATCAATAAATATGATATCATTATTTGGTTTAATAATGGCTCTTGGCATAGTAGTCGATGATGCTATTGTTGTAGGTGAACACACCTCATATTTGAAAACTAAAAGAAAACTTGATAGCTCACAAGCTCCTGTAGTAGCTGCATCAAGGATGTCAATGCCGGTAATTTCAGCAATGCTCACGACAGTTGCTGCATTTATCCCTCTATTTATGGTCAAAGGTGTTATTGGTGAAATAATTGCTGCTATCCCTTGGGTGGTTTGCGCTGTTTTAGTTGCTAGCTTAATTGAGTGTTTTTTAGTTTTACCGGCTCATCTAGCTCACTTTGATAATAAAAATAACTTACCAGGTAAATTTAGATCATGGTTTGATAATAAATTTATCTATTTCCAAGAGGGCTTGTTTAGAAAATTTGTTAAATTAACGTTTAATTATAGATATGTAACATTCATGGTTGCTATTGGTATGTTTATAGTATCAGTAGGAATGATGTCAGGAGGAAGAGTGCTTTTTAGCTTCTTTCCAACTCCTGAAGCAGATATCATAATTGCAAATTTTAAAATGCATTCTGGAACAAAAAAAACTAATACCCTAGAAATGCTTAATAATATTGAAATTGGTTTAGAAAAAACATCAAAACAGTTTTCGTATTCAAAAAACCTAGTGAAATTTAAAATGTCTACAATCGGAGACAGGACTTCTTTTTCAAATGATGCTGGGCCAAGTCCTATTGGAAGTGACTTACTTGGATCTATGGTTGTTGAATTAAAAACTGCGGATAAAAGAAAAGTTAGAACAAAAGAATTTATTAAGGCATGGAAAGATAATATTCAATCTGTTGCTGGACTAGATAAGTTAACTATTAGAGCACCTAGTGGGGGGCCTCCCGGAAGAGATCTTGATGTAAGGTTTCAAGGAGAAAAATTAGAAAACTTGAAGAAGGCATCTGATGAGTTAATTCAAATTGCTAGAACAATTCCTGGAGTAACATCATTAAGTGATAATCTTGAATTTGGTGTGCAAGAGAGGATTTTAAGCTTAAATAACAAAGGACAGTCGTTAGGTTTGTCAATTTCAGAAATAGGGGAACAAGTCAGGTCTGCAATTAATGGGGTTATTATATCTGAGTTTCCAAAGGCTGACGAAGAAGTTGCAGTTCGCTTGAAATTAATAAAAAACGAAAAACAAACTGATATGATTAATGATTTAAGGATTATAACTAATATTGGCACTAGTTTTAAACTTGAAGAAATAATAACAATAAGCGAAGAGGTCCCATTTGCTTCCATTAATAGAAAAAATGGTTTTCGTGAAGTCACAATTTCAGGTGACCTATTTCCTCAACTTATGAATACTTCTCAAGCTAGACAGTTTCTTTTGCAGAATGGATTGCCTGAAATTGCTAAGAAATATAATTTGAATTATAGGTTTGATGGTAAGGATTTAGAGCAGAAAGAAACTTTTGCTGATATGAAAATTGGATCAATTGTTGGACTAATGTTAATCTATTTTATATTAGCCTGGGTTTTTAAATCTTGGTCAAGACCATTAACAATAATGATAATGATACCGTTTGCTTTTATTGGTGCGGTTTTAGGTCATTATATATTAGGTTTAACAATGTCAATATTGTCCATGTTCGCTCTTCTAGCCTTAGCTGGTATAGTTGTAAATAACTCAATCATCTTAGTTTCTACAATAGAAAGAAGATTTGATG
>FUFK010067150.1_pt1 | contig 16240 bp, 16 predicted proteins | sample 1021851 | NCBI WGS metagenome assembly FUFK01 (sample SAMEA51879418, study PRJEB19060) | metagenome | reverse complement strand
ATTAAAATTTTTTTTCGACTGCAAATTATCTATAAATTCAAAATTATTTTTAACTGTATTTTCAAAAAATTGATAAATTGCTTGCGAACCAAGAGTAGATCCACCCATACCCAACAACCTATAATTTTTATTTTTCTTTATTTTATTTAAAAAGCTTTTGTTAAATTTATCCTTATAATTTTTAGATAAAGATTGAATTATCGGACTATTTTTATTTATTAAGTCTATTAAATCTTTTTTAATTTTTTTTGTCTTTATTTTCTTTTTAAAATTAAGAAAATTTATACCTGAAGTTAACATTAATTTTTTTTAATTTTTTCTAATAATGAATCCTCAAGTTTTTTATCTTTATCATCTATTTCATTATCTTTTAAAGGATCATCTTCTTTAATTAATAAAGATTTAATTGGATTTTTTTCCTCTGTAATTTCTTGTTGATTAATTTTTGGTTCTGGTAACTCATTGTAGTTTGGTGGCATTACTAAGGGGGTTTTTTTTTCAACTAGAAATTCATCTGAATTATTTTTTTTTTGGTTAGAAAAACCTTCTTTAACTGTCCCACAAGACAACAAAAATAAAAATAGGTTTGATAAAATTATAATTTTAAGATGTCTCATTAATTTTTATTTTTACTTGTTAATTCAATTATTATCATAAAAAATATACCAAATGTTATAAATATATCTGCAACATTAAAAATAAACCAATGGAAATTACCCACATGAAAATCAATAAAGTCAGGAACTGCTTTGTAAATCAATCTATCAAAAAAATTTCCCAAAGCGCCTCCCAATACCAATAAAAGTGCATATTTTCTTAAAAGATCACTTTTCCGTATCATAAAAATTATAAAAATAATTACCATCAATATTAAAAACGTAAGAAAATTATATAAATAATCTTCATTAAATGAAAAGAGACCAAAAGCTATTCCTTCATTCCAAATAAGATGAATATTCAAAAATTTTGATGAATATATTTCAGAATTAAAATTAAGTTTATCCTGATGAATTACATATAGTTTTGATATTCTGTCTAAAAAAAAAATGACTAAAATAATAACTGTTTCCAAATAATAATTTTTAAATATTTTATTTAAAGACATTAAGAACTTTGAGGACAATTAGATCTAGCACATCCTCTTTCATTTATTTTCCAACACATTGAGCATTTGGTTCCTTTTGCTTTTTCTGTAAGAACTTTTACATCTATGTTATTTTCATAATTAACTTCAGCTTTTGAAGTTATACAAAGCTCTGAAAANTCAATATCTTTTGTGATACTTTNTAAATTTTGATCTAAATGAATTTTAATTTCAGCTTCTAAACTTGANCCNATTACTTTAGNTGCTCTTTTTTCCTCAATACTAATATTNCATAAATTTCTAATTTTAATTAACTCNATCCATTTCTNNTTTAATTTTTCATTATNAAAACTTTTTGGAAAAGTTAAAAANTTTTCCAAATGAATACTTTTCTGGTTTTTAAATAATAATTGATAAATTTCCTCAGTTGTGAAAGACAAAATTGGAGCAAACCATCTAAGTAGAGAGTTTAGAATTATATTTAACAGTAAGATAGTTGATTTTCGCTTAGGGTCATCTAGAGAGTCACAATATAAAGTATCTTTTCTTATATCAAAATAAAAAGCCGACAAGTCAACAGTACAAAAATTTAATAATTCTTTATACAAATTGTGAAAATCATAATTCTCAAAATATTTTTTGAAATTATTGTTTAAAGAATACAATTTGTGGAGCATGTACTGCTCTAAATCAGGTAATTTATTTAATTCTATTTTTTCAAGATCAATTGTCTCAAAATTGTCGTTAAGATTTCCTAGCAAATACCTAAATGTATTTCTAATCTTCCTATAAGAGTCTGCATGTTGATCTAAGATTGAATAATCTATTCTTAAATCTTCTGAATAATTTGAGGATGCTACCCAAATTCTCAAAATATCTGCTCCATATTTTTTTAAAATATCTTCTGGAGCAATCACATTTCCTAATGATTTAGACATTTTTAAACCTTTTCCATCTACGACAAAACCGTGAGATAAAATAGATTCAAAAGGAGCTCTACCTCTAGTTCCACAAGATTCTAATAGTGATGAATGAAACCAACCTCTATGCTGATCTGAACCTTCTAAATACATTGATGCTGGCCATTTAAGGTCTTCTCTTTTCTCTAATACAAATGAGTGAGTTGAGCCACTATCAAACCAAACTTCGACAATATCACTTAATTTATCATAGTCTTGGGCTTTATATTTATCTCCTAAAAATCTTTGAGGATCATCTGAAAACCAACAATCAGATCCCTCTTTTTCATAAATTGATGCAATATTTTCATTAACTTCATCATCAACCAAAATTTCTTTAGTTTTTTTATTAACAAANATAGGTAAAGGTACACCCCATACTCTTTGTCTAGAAACACACCAATCAGGTCTCGTTTCTATCATAGATTTTAATCTTTCTTTTCCCTTGCTAGGATAAAATGTTGTATCATCAATAGCTTTTAAAGCTTTGTCTCTTAATTTATGACTTTCCATAGAAATAAACCACTGAGGTGTTGCTCTATGAACTAATGGTGCCTTTGACCTCCAAGAATGAGGGTAAGAATGAACTAGTTCCCCATTTGATAGTAAATTTTTTTGTTCTTTAAGTTTTTCAATTACTATTTGATTAGCTTTAAAAATATGAATGCCTTCAAATAATTTAACATTATTTGTATACTTACCATCACCGTCAACTGTCTCTATTGCTTTTATTCCATTATTCAAACATAAATTAAAATCATCAGGCCCATGACTTGGTGCACAATGAACAATTCCTGTACCCTGCTCTGTCGTCACAAACCTAGCCTCTAACATTGGAATTTCAATTTCATAACCTAAGTTTAAAAAAGGATGATTACAAATAGTATCTTTAAACTCTTTNCCCTTAAACTTTTTAATTTCTTTNTAATTTTTTATTCCACATTCATTAATTACTGACTCAAGTAAAGCTTGTGCAATAACTATTTTCCTATTTTGAAAATTTCCCTCATCGTTAACTTGTAATATAACATATTCTAATGCCTCATTATAAGCTAATGCCTTGTTAGCAGGAATTGTCCAAGGAGTAGTTGTCCAAATTATAATTTCACTTTCCTCTAATTCTTTAATTTTCGACGACCTTACTGAAAAGGATGTGTATATTGTATCTGACTTATGATCTTGATATTCTACCTCAGCATCAGCAAGAGCAGTTTTTTCAACAGTTGACCATAAAACTGGTTTGTAACCTCTGTATAAACTTCCTTCTTTAAGAAATTTTCCAAGCTCTCTTACTATTTGAGCCTCTGCATCAAAACTCATTGTAGAATAATAATTTTCCCAATCACCAACTACACCCAATCTTTTGAATTGACCTTTGTGAATTTCAATCCATTTTTCAGCAAAAGATCTACATTCTTTTCTAAACTCAACTATAGGGACATCATTTTTATTTTTCTTATTTTTTTTATATTCCTCTTCAATCTTCCATTCGATCGGCAAACCATGACAATCCCATCCAGGTACATAAATTGAGTCTTTACCATCCATTTGATGAAATTTTACAATTATGTCTTTTAAAATTTTATTTAATGCTGTCCCCATATGAATATTGCCGTTTGCATATGGAGGGCCATCATGTAAGACAAATTTTTCTTTACCTTTGCTTGACTTTCTTAATTCATCATAAAGGTTTATTTTTTGCCAATAATTTAGAATTTCTGGTTCTCTAGTTGGCAGGTTCGCCTTCATTGAGAAAGCTGTTTTAGGTAGATTTATATCAGATTTGCTCATTTAGTTTTTTTTGCAATATTTAAATCAGATTTAATTTGTTTTCTGAGTTGATCAACATCCTTAAATTTTTTTTCTTTTCTAATAAACTTTAAAAACTGCACTGATAAAAGCTTATTATAAAGATTTCCAGAAAAATTAAATAAATGCACCTCTAGTAAGATTTTTTTTTGATTAAATGTGGGTCTGTAGCCAAGATTTGCTATACCACTCAATTTTTTTTGATTTTTTTTTCTTAATACTCTTACCGCATAAACTCCTGGCTGTGCTAGGACATAATCCTTAATATCTATGTTACATGTTGGAAAACCAATTTTTTTTCCAACTTGTCTGCCCTTTTGAACTATTCCATCAATAGTCCATTCTCTACCTAAAAATTTATTAGCTCTATTTAAATTACCTTTTTCTAATAAGTTTCTTATTATCGTTGAAGATACTATTTTTTTACTTTTTAAAAGTGGCTTTGGTTTAATAACTTTATAATTATAATTTTTTTCATTTTGTAAGAGTAATTTAACATCACCTTCTCTTTTATTTCCAAATCTAAAATTATTACTTACAAATATAAACTTACAATTGAGTTTTTTATATAAAATTTCTTTTATAAATTTAATTGATTTTATTTTAGAGAAATTTTTATCAAATTTTTTTGTAATTATAAAATCTACTTTTAATTCTTTAAGTAATTCTAATTTTTGATTTACAGACGAAATTTTAAAATTCTTCAATGAATTGTTAAAATACATCTTGGGCATTGGATCAAAATTAATCACACCAATTTTTGAATTATATTTTTTTTTATATGATAGAGCTAATTTAAATAATTTTTGATGTCCTAAATGAAGACCATCAAAATTTCCAATTAATATAATTGAATTTTTATGNTGATTATTAATATTGAAATTTTTATATAACTTTACCATTTTAATTCTGTTTGAGTAAAATTAACAATAGCTTCATATTCCTTTGAAACTTCACCAACTCCTTTTTTATGTATCTCTTCTTTATGAATTCCATTGCAAACCAANAAGGAATGGTAATTTAATAAATTAGCACCTTTTATATCTGTATTTAAATTATCACCAATTGCTAAAACTTTCTTACCAACATTATCTATAGATTGATTGTAAACCTCTGCATGAGGTTTACCAAAATAAATTACTTCTCCACCCATTTTTTCAAAAACCATAGCAACTGAACCTGCACACAATTCTCTAATATTTCCACGATCAACAATTAAATCAGGATTAGTACAAATCATTTTTTTTTTTATTTGTTTTTCAAGTAAGTTTTTGTAATAACCTAAATCATCCTCATGTTCATCGAATAAACCTGTGCAGAGTAAATATTCACTTTCATTTAGTTCGGTTGATTTATTATTTTTAAATTCATTAAATAAATCAAAGTCCCTTGGCGGACCAATATGGAAAAAATTTTTAGATTTGAATGATGTTTTTAAAAATTTTAAAGCTGCCTCTCCTGAAGTAAAAACATGCTCTCTCAAATCTTCACTCATGCCCATTTTTTCTAAAAATTTATTAACTGTAGAATTTGGTCTAGGAGCATTGGTTAATAGCACAAAACTTTTATTTTTTTTCTTTAACTCATTTAGAGTTGCTATTGCTGAATAGTGTAGTTTAATACCATTATGAATAACCCCCCATAAATCTATATAAAAAAGGTCATAATTATCAGCAATTGACTGAAGGCCATCTAAGTCTAAATTTTTAGTCATTATTTTACCTATAAACCATAATATTTAGATTTTCCTAGCATAATTACTCTTAAAAGAATCTATAATCTTGAAATAGGCTGCGAAATATCTATATGAAGCTCATATTTATATAGAATTATAAAGGAGATTTATGAAGTTTAAACCATTACATGANAGAGTATTAATCGAAGTTTTAGACAGCAGCGAAAAAACTGCTGGTGGAATAATTATACCCGACACAGCTCAAGAAAAACCTCAAGAAGGAAAAGTTGTTGCTGTTGGTGGTGGAGCTAAAACAGAAGATGGAAAAAAAATTCCNATGGATGTTAANGTTGGTGANAAAGTTTTATTTGGCAAATGGTCAGGTACNGAAGTCAAAATAGATGGCAAAGAATATAGCATAATGAAAGAGTCTGACATTATGGGTATTTCAAGTAAGTAATTTAATTTAAAGGAGAAAACAAAATGGCAAAAGTTGTTAAATTCGATGCTGAAGCAAGAGCAGCTATGATTAGAGGAGTAAATATCTTAGCTGATACTGTTAAAGTAACTTTAGGTCCTAAAGGAAGAAACGTAGTAATGGATAAATCTTATGGTGCCCCTAGAATTACTAAAGATGGTGTATCTGTTGCTAAAGAAATTGATCTTGAAGACAAGTTCGAAAACATGGGTGCGCANATGGTTAAGGAAGTTGCTAGCAAAACAAATGATGAAGCTGGTGATGGTACAACAACTGCAACTATTCTTGCACAAGCTATTGTTAAAGAAGGTGTAAAATATGTAACTGCTGGCATGAATCCTATGGATGTAAAGAGAGGAATTGATGCTGCGGTGGATACNGTAAAAGAAAGTCTTGTTGCATCNGCAAANAAAGTAAAAGATAGNGATGAGATNGCTCAAGTTGGNACAATTTCNGCAAATGGTGATAAAGAAATTGGAACAATGATTGCAAAAGCAATGCAAAAAGTTGGAAACGAGGGNGTTATTACTGTTGAAGAAAATAAAGGTATTGAAACTGAACTAGACGTTGTTGAAGGTATGCAATTCGATAGAGGTTATTTATCACCTTACTTTATCACTAATAGTGATAAAATGACCACAGAGTTAGATAATCCTTTTATTCTTTTACATGAAAAAAAATTAACTAATTTGCAGCCAATGGTTCCTCTTTTAGAGGCTGTTGTACAAGCTGGTAGACCATTGATGATTATTTCTGAAGATGTTGAAGGGGAAGCTTTAGCTACTTTAGTAGTTAACAAACTTAGAGGTGGTTTAAAAGTTGTAGCTGTAAAGGCTCCAGGATTTGGTGATAGAAGAAAAGCTATGCTTGAAGATATTGCTATTTTAACAGGAGGTCAGGTTATATCTGAGGACTTAGGTATCAAACTTGAAAATGTTAAACTTGATGATCTTGGATCTTGTAAAAAGATAAAAGTTGATAAAGATAATAGTACAATTGTTAATGGAGGTGGAAAAAAATCTGACATTGAAGCAAGATGTGCATCTATCAAACAACAAGTTGAAGAAACTACTTCTGATTATGACAGAGAAAAACTTCAAGAGAGACTTGCAAAGTTAGCTGGTGGAGTTGCAGTTATTAAAGTTGGTGGTGCAACTGAAGTTGAAGTTAAAGAAAGAAAAGATAGAGTTGAGGATGCTTTGAATGCAACTAGAGCTGCTGTGGAAGANGGTATTGTAACAGGTGGCGGTTGTGCTCTTCTTTACGCTGCTCAAGAACTTGATAAAGTTAAAGCAAAAGGCGATGATCAAAAAGCAGGCGTGGATCTTGTTAGAAAAGCACTAGAATCTCCTATTAGACAAATTACCAAGAATGCTGGTGTAGATGGATCAGTCGTGGTTGGCAAATTATTAGAGCAAAAGAAAAAAACTCACGGATATGATGCTCAAAGTGAGGAATATTGCGATATGTTTGCGAAAGGTATCATAGACCCAGTTAAAGTTGTGAGAACTGCTTTACAAGATGCTGCTTCAATTGCAGGATTGTTAGTAACTACAGAAGCAATGATCGCTGACAAACCAGAGGAAAAAGATGCTGCTGGCGGAATGCCTGGTGGAATGCCTGGTGGTATGGGCGGCATGGGAGGAATGGGTGGAATGGGAATGTAATCCCTCTACTCTAAACTAAAATTTAAAAGGCCATCACATGATGGCCTTTTTTTTAAGTAAATTTATATCATGTCAAAAAGATACAGTGGAAAATCATTTAAAGATTCGAGTGTAAAAAAGAAACCTAAATTAAGTTTGAAAGAAAAAAGAAAACTTAAAAAAGATAAACAAAAAAAGCCTAATTAATCAGAAGTTATTTAAATTAATCAAGCCAGTCATGAGTTTTTTTAAGTTTTAATATCAAATTAAATATGTATAAGAGCCACAATTTATGAGCAACAATATAAGAAACATCACAATCATAGCCCATGTCGACCATGGCAAAACTACTTTGATTGATAATTTAATGAAACAAAGTGGATCATTTAGAGAAAATGAAGTTGTTGATGAAAGATTAATGGACTCTGGGGAACTAGAAAAAGAAAGAGGAATTACAATNNTNGCNAAACCTGCNTCNATTAANTGGAANGANNCAAGAATAAATATTATTGATACNCCTGGNCACAGAGATTTTGCNGCNGAAGTTGAAAGAGTNTTNAGNATGGCTGATGGAGCNCTTTTATTAATTGANTCTGCNGAAGGNGTNATGCCTCAAACAAAATTTGTTTTANCNAAAGCANTNAAACAAGGTTTAAAACCNATNGTNGTTATNAANAAANTAGATAAANCAGATCAAAGAGCNAATGANGTNTTAGATGAAACNTTTGANTTATTTGTAAGTNTNGANGCNAATGANGAACAATTAGATTTNCCNGTTTTATATGCAAGTGGAAGATCTGGNTGGGCNGATNNNGANNTNGANGGNCCAAGAGAAAATNTNAATCCNNTATTAGANNNAATTNTNGANCANGTNAAACCNGCNNAATTAGATAAANCNAAACCNTTTGCNATGNTNTCNACNNTGCTTTATNCAGANAGTTTTTTAGGNAGAAGTNTAGTNGGTAGAATNNCNCAAGGNACNGCNAANGCAAANCAANCAATNAAAGCNATNAANTTAANNGGNGAAAAANTTGANGAAGGNANNNTNACNAAAATTTTNAGNTATGANGGNACNAAAAAAGTTCCAATNGAAGTTGGTGANGCTGGNGATATTGTGGTNGTTGCTGGNTTAGAAAAAGCAAATGTTGCAGATACAATTTGTGATCTNAAGTATTAATGAACCNATCTCTGCTACTCCAATTGATCCTCCAACAATGTCAATTACAATAACTGTAAATACTTCACCACTTGCAGGCACTGAAGGTAAAAAGTTAACAAGTACACAAATTAGAAATAGATTGATCCAAGAGGCACAAAATAATGTGGGTATTTCTTTTTCAGAAAATAAGGATAATGACTCGTTTGTTGTTAGTGGTAGAGGAGAGTTAATGTTAGAAATTTTATTAACTCAAATGAGGAGAGAAGGATTTGAGATGACTGTAAGCCCACCAAAAGTTTTGTATAAAAAAGATCAAAATGGAAATAAACTTGAACCAATNGAAGAAATTACTATGGATCTTGATGAAGAACATTCTTCAAAAGTCATTGACTCAATGAACAGGAAAAAAGGTAAATTAATAGAACTTAAAGATACTGGTAAAAATAAAAAAAGATTGATATTTCATGCTCCAACGAGAGGTTTGATGGGTTACACAAGTAGATTTTTAACTCTTACTAAAGGAAATGGAGTAATTAATAGAATCTTTCATTCCTATGGTCCTTTTGAGGGAGAAATGGAAGGTAGAAGAAATGGAGCGTTAATTTCAATGGATCAAGGTAAAGCTGTTGCATATGCAATTTATAACTTACAGGCGAGAGGAGAAATGTTTGTAACTCACAATGATCCAGTTTATCCAGGAATGATTGTTGGTTTATCACCAAAACCAGGCGATATGATAATAAATGTTATGAAAGGAAAAAAATTAACAAACATCAGAACTCAAAACACAGACGAAAATATAGTTTTAACACCAGTAAGAAAAATGTCGATTGCAGAACAATTAAGTATGTTAAATACTGATGAAGCACTTGAAATTACTCCAGAGTCTTGCAGATTAAGAAAATCTATTCTTGATCCACATGAAAGAAAAAAAAGTGAAAAAGCTGGAGCTGCTGCTTAATCAAATAGCTTATCTACCATAAAAAGACCCAGAGCAACACACGGCCCAATTCCAAAAGCAAATAACAGAGTTCCAACTCCCACTGTACCACCTAAATACCAGCCAATACTAACAACTGAGATTTCTAAAATTGCTCTTACTGCTGCTACAGGTAAATTTGTAACTTTTTGTAATCCAATCATCAATCCATCTCTAGGTCCTGCTCCGAGATTTGAAACTAAATATATTCCACCACCAATACCTACCGTTATTACAGAAATTACTGCTAAGATTAATTGGTAAAAGTAATTTGATGGTATGGGAACAAACTTTATACAAATATCAATCATTAATGCAATTATCAGTGCATTAAGTATAGTTCCCATACCTGGTTTTTGTCCCAGTGGTATCCACAAAATTAAAACTGCAATACTAATTAAAAGTGTAATGGTACCAATGCTTAAATTTAGATTTACAGAAATTCCTTGCGCCAAAACACTCCAAGGTGAAGCACCCGTAAATGATACAATCAATAAACCTTCGCCAAGACCAAACAACATTAGACCAAAACATAAGAAAAAGAATGTAGAAAATTTTGGCTTAAAATTATATGGTTTATTTGAACTCCAGTTAACTTTTGGTATTTTTTTTATTTTTAAAAACATTTTAATAAGCTATTTCTATTATTGATAAAGTCCTCTAATGTAATTATTAAATGAAAAAGTTAACAATAATTTTACTTGTTATAATTTTTCCATTTATTTCGTTAGCTCATATTGGTCACTACAATAAATTTAACAAAATTGAAATGGAGATTTTTAGAAATGGTGAATTAATTGGATATAATTATTATTTTTTTAAAAGAAATGGTGAAGAAACAACAATTACTAATCAGTTAAGATTTTCTGTCAAATTATTAGGAGCTACTATTTTTCAAGTTGAGTCATTTGGTGAAGAAAAATATGTAGGAGATCAATTAATTTCATATAAATCTAAAACTTTACAAAATGATAAAAAAAAATTTACAAACCTTACCTATAATAACAAAAGTAAAAAATTTGATATTAATGGATCCTCATATAGTGGTGAAGCTTCAAATAGTAGTGTGCTTGGTAATTGGTGGAGNCATAAAATCTTNCAGGCAGACACTCAAATAAGTCCAGTTTCNGGGAGTATAAAAGAACAAGTGGTAACTTTNTTAGGTAAANAAAAAATTAATCTCTATGGAAAAATTTACAATGTAGATCATTTTACGCTCAAATCAAAAGATATGTCTTTACCAAAAGATAAAAGGCTAGATTTTAATATTTGGTATGATCAGAAAAATGCCATGATATTAAAAGTTTCTTATTCAAGAATGGGTAATTGGGAATATAGACTTAAAAATTTTGANTANTTTAATTAGAAATTTTTTTAAATAAATCGTGCGCACTAATCCACCCAGACTCTAATCTAGGTCCTACAAACCAATCAGCACAAACACCTAGCCTTTTCTTTGGATCCCAATAGCTTTTAATTTTAAATGGTTTTGAATTTGAGGAATATTTCCAACCATGATTAAGAGTATAAATAACTTTTGTCTTTTTGATTTTCGAAAGTTGAAAAAATTTGTTAATCATAGTCTTAGAATTTTCTTTTTTGTTGTCTTTATTTTGATTTATTTTTTTATTAGCCCATGAAAATGTACTTTGAAGAGTCCANAGATCATATTTAGATTTAAATCTTTTTTTTGAATTTTCATTTCCAGCCCAACCAAGAATTGAGTCCTCGAAAAAATAACTACTATTTGATCTCTTGTTTTTTTTAATAGCAATCATAGTTGTAATATTAGCATCCATTTTCAGGGATCTATTTATAAAAGATTTTTTAATGAATTTTTTTGAGAGTTTTTTTAATTGTGGAAAAGGGCAAGTCAAAATTATACTTTTGAAAGACCTAACTTTTCCATCAGCAAAAGATAAACGCCAGAATTTATTCTTATAATCAATTTCTTTTAATTCGCTTTGGTAATTACAATTAATTTTTTTTAAAAGATATTTGCTTATGTCATTATTTCCATTTTTTCCAATAATTTTGAGATGTTTTTTATCCTCTTTTTTTTTTGAATTAAGAAAAATATGTTTTCCTCCCCAAATCTTTAAAATTTTCTTTTTAATTAATATTTTAGTAAANTTTTTAAATTCTTTAGTTTTTGGTGAAATATATTGAGTGCCATGATCAAAACCTATTTTGTCTTTAATTCTTTTAAAAGATGCACGTCCTCCAGGACCTCTTGCTTTATCAAACAAAACTACTGAATGTTTTTTACTTAAGAGATTTGCAATAGTCGCTCCAGAAATCCCAGAACCAATTATGCAAATATTGCTCATTTGCCAGCTACAACCATTCCATCAATCATCATGGTTGGTGAATTAGTTGCATACTTGAATTCTAAGTCATTTGCTAAAGTAATATTTTTAAACATGTCCTTAAAATTACCCGCTATAGTAATTTCATTTATTGGATACTTAAATTCTCCCTGTTCAACTAAAAACCCAGTTGCGCCTACCGAGTAATCACCGGTTACAATGTTGCTTCCATGACCAATAGTTTCAGTTATATAAATACTTTTCGAATTTAAATTTAATAAATCTTTAAAACTGATATTTCCATTATCAAAATAAAGATTACTNGTTCCNCCACATCTTCCATTAGATTTAAGATTTAATTTTTTTCCGTTGTAAGTATCAATAAGATAATGTTTTAAAGTNCCTTGATCCACTAGTTTAAGGGTTTCTGTNTTTACCCCCTCACTATCAAAGTATCTTGAACCCAAACCTTTTAGTATGTCTGGTTTGTCAATTATATTAATTCTTTTTGAAAAAATATTCTGATTAATTTTGTCCTTCAAGAAAGAAGTTCCTCTAGAAACTGCTGATGCAGAAATAGCACTAGCAAAAGTACTCAACATCCCTTTAGCTATTCTTTTATCGAAAATTACAGAAATTTTTTCACTTCCAATTTTTTTAGGACTTAATTTTCTTATAGTTTGGGTGGCAGCTAATTTTCCCAATTCTTCTGCATCATCTAGATCTTTTAGAAAACATTTGTTAGTATATTCATAATCTCTTTCCATGCTTTTCTCATCTTTTGCAACCGTTACACTAGATGCTGTGAATGATGATGTTTTATAACCGTTACAAAAACCATCGCTATTAGCTAAAATAAAATTTGATTTATTTTCAGAAAAACTAGATTCCGTATTTATAATTCTTTTATCATCTGAAGCTGAAGCCTCCAATTTTTTTAAATAATNTATTTTTTGATCATTTTCTACATGAGTATCATCAAATAGATTTAGATCCTTAATTGTTTTAGCTAATAAATCTTTATCTGGAAGAGAATTAAATTCATCTTCAGGTGTATTTTTTGTTGTCTCAACACACTTTTCAATCAAAGTATTTAGATTATCATTTAACAAATTTGATGANGATATAGATGATTTTTTTTTACCAATATAAGTAGTGATATTTATGCCNAGATCATCTGACCTGTTAGACTCNTCTAATTTTTTGTTTCTAAAATTAACAGTTTCTGAAANAGAATTGTTTACAACTACACTTGACTGAGTTGCGCCCAATTTTTTAGCTAAGCCTANGCAGTACAAAGCTTTTTTTTCTAAAAATTCTTGATCTTTAACCATTTAAAGTTTCGTGCCACCAACGGTCATTTTATTTATCAGTATTGATGGTTGTGCTACCCCAACAGGCACCCCTTGGCCAGCTTTACCACATGTTCCAATTCCAGGATCCAACATCATATCATTTCCTACCATAGATACCTCTTTCAGAATTGATGGACCATCTCCTATTAAGGTTGCACCCTTTATCGGTGACCCAATCTTACCATTTATAATTTCATAAGCCTCAGTGCAATTAAAAACAAATTTTCCAGATGTGATATCAACTTGTCCACCACCAAAACTAACTGCAAAAATTCCTTTGTCTACTGACTTAATCATCTCTTCTTGAGTTTGTTTGCCACTTAACATCATTGTATTTCTCATTCTTGGTAAAACAACGTGTCTATAATTTTCTCTTCTTCCACTACCCGTAGATCTTGTATTCATCAAACGAGCATTTAATCGGTCTTGCATAAAATTTTTTAAGACTCCATTTTCTATTAATACAGTTTTTTCTGTCGGAGTTCCCTCATCATCAATTGTAAGACTTCCTCTCCTGTTATCTATAGTGCCGTCATCNACAATTGTTACTCCCTCGCTTGCAACTTTTTGACCCATTAAATTGTGAAATGCGGAAGTTTTTTTTCTGTTAAAATCACCCTCTAAACCGTGACCGACGGCTTCGTGGATTAAAATTGCTGGCCAACCTGGACCAAGTACAACTTTCATTTCACCAGCTGGAGCGGGTTTACTTTCTAAATTAACTGATGCAATTCTTAAAGCTTCATCACAAACATTTTTCCAATTATCTTCTTTTAAATATGAGTCGTAAGACTGTCTTCCACCAATCCCATAAACACCTGTCTCTTTTCTTCCGTTCTTCTCGAGCATTACAGATAAATTAAATCTTATTAAAGGACGCACATCTGATAAAGTCTCACCACCCGATCGAATTATTTCAATAGATTTTTGTTCACCTAGAAAATTAGCAGTAACTTGTTTTACATCATTATTTTTTGATCGAATATATTCGTTTACATCATTAAGTATTTTAATCTTTTCATTAAGTGATTTTTGTTCAATAGGATTTATATTATCATAATATTTTTTATTAGATTTAGGAATTGCATGATTGTAAGTGCCTTTAGCAGATTTTAAAGTTGATTTTAAATTGTCTGAAGATTGTTTTAAAGAATTTTTTGAAATTTCATTAGAATGTGAATATGCAACAATTTCATCTGAAATAGCTCTAAATCCAAAACCTAAGTCAGAAGTATAATTTGAATTTTTTATCTTATTATCATCTAACAAAATTGACTCAGATTTAGAATTTTCTAAATACAGTTCACCATCATCACATTTTTGTAATGTCTCAGAAATAATATTTTCAGCCTCATTTCTAGATAGATCAGATTTTTCAAAGAAATTGCTCATTTTAAATATTACATAGTTTGTTTAAAATAATTTTCAACTAGAGTATTTTACGCATGTACTTTAATTAAATAAATTAGTAATTAATTNATNATTATGAAAGTTTATTTCAATAATTCTTGCAAAATTTGTAAGGCCGAAATTGATTTATATAAAAAAGAAAAAATCGATGAAATAGACTGGATCGATATTACAAATAATGAATTGGCAGAAAAAGAAACNTCTAAAGATAGNAAGCAACTTCTACGAAGACTACATGTAAAAGACGGTNAAGAAGTTTTACAAGGTGCTGCTGCTTTTTTGTCATTATGGAAAAAAATGCCAAAGTACAAATTTCTTTACAATTTTTTTAAACTTCCAATAATATTTAGTTTGTTTTCAATTATTTATGAAATCATAGCTTTTTTTCTTTATCTCAAGAATAAGAAACAATTGAAAAAAACTAACTAAAAAAAAATAACAAAAATTTACTAAGTACAGCCATTGAAGCAATAAACATTATTAAAACAATTGAGTACATAAATAATACGATTTTATTTTTTTTTCTTCTTAACCTTACAAAATCTTTATCATCTAAATCAGAAATATCTCTTTCACCCACTACAGGATAATCGTATGTAAAACGCCATGTGCTGTCTCCGAGTCTTGGGTCTAAATTATTGTAATATTGGATCCAGGCGAGGGTATATTTTAAAATTAAATAGAGAATTATTAGAAAGAGAGAGCCTATAATCATATGATTTTTAATTTTTTAAAAAATTAATTATTACTTTTTTCTCTTTGTCTTGCAATTAATTGTGTGAGAGCGTCAACCATTGTATCTGACGCTTTAAAAATATCTATATTCTTAAATTCGTGAGAAATATTTTTCTCAGGATTTGTTTTATCTTCAATTATGATACCTTCATCAGGAGAATTGTTTTTAATATAAATAAGTAACAACCACTCATCATCCTCTGAGTCATCCCACTTTATAAAAACTTCTCCAGTTTCAAATCTTCTATCAATACATCTAAATATAGACATGTNNCNNGTNATNTGNCTTTTNTTTAATTGAAANACTAAACTNCTAGCACTTCNGTAAAAACTTTCGAGAGCAAANTCNATTTTNTGTCTNGCTAAAGTATATTCNTTTTCTTTTNNTAANAGTGTNTCTCTATCTTCATCTCCTTGAANTTTNACNCCTAAAGCCTCNACTCTNTCTNTNATNTTNTGATCTCTNATNANNCGATATTTNTCTTTNANTTNNTCNATTCTTTNTTGTANNCCNGCATAATCNTCNCTNTTTTCTNTTAANGAAATTTTTTCNANTNTCTCTAATTCTTTAACNTCTCTNANTCTNAATTTTTCAATTTGNTTATCTAATTTTAATTGTTGTAAAAATTGCTTTTGTTTTTC
>FUFK010038614.1_pt1 | contig 16244 bp, 15 predicted proteins | sample 1021851 | NCBI WGS metagenome assembly FUFK01 (sample SAMEA51879418, study PRJEB19060) | metagenome | reverse complement strand
TTTTCCGGAATGCTTTCTTTGGCCTGTTCGGCGTAAAGATTGTCAATTTTCGCCTCCCAGTCTGTTTGCGGCTGCCTTTGCAACGGATGCCACTGGTGGACTCCTGCCCCACTCAATAAAAAGTTGGCATAAGCTGATGGATCAATGCCTGTAACAGCCAGGCCTTGAAGAATAGCGTCGTATTCGAATGTTTTTGCCCAAAGCTGCGAAATGGTAGCTGAATCCGCAGTTGCGATATTCATTTTTATGCCAATTTGAGCTAAATCTCTTTGAACAGCGGCGGCAATCAACTTCCGCTGTTCATTTTCGCTTTGAACTGCCAGGGTGAATTCTACTTTGTTGCCTGCGGTGTCTATAAGTTCCAAGGAATTGTCCGTACCATTTTTGATCTGAAAACCTGCGTCTGACAAAAGTCTCTTTGCTTGCTCAGGATCAAACTGTGTTTTAGGAAGTTCGGGATCCAGCCAAACACGATTCGCGGGTGTCACAAAACCATAAAGTGGTGTCGCAAGCCCTTGCAAAGTGTTAGCTGCAATGGATTCACGGTCAATAGCATAGGAAACCGCCCTCCTGAAACGATTATCTGTAAACCATTTATACTTTGGCGTATCCAACCGTGATTTACCATCTGCAGTCGCGGGGTTAAGATTGAACCAGATGTGATCGGTCGAAAAACCCGGTCCCAGGTCAACTGCGCGTACAACTCCGCCGGCGGATTTTATCGCTGCATAATCCGTAGGCCGCAATCTATCTATGATGTCCAAAGTTCCCTGTCCCAATCGAACATATGCGTTATTTAAATCGGGAATTGTCTCCAAAACTAATTGGTCCAAATAGGGCAGCTTATGTCCCTCATCGTCCTTTCGCCAATAATTCGGATTCCGCCTGAGTATCAGTTTCTCTCCTGGAGTAACAGATTCGACAATAAAAGGACCGCTTGAAACAACGCCGGAAGGATCAGAATCTATTTTCCATACTTCAGCCAAAGTGCCATTTTCCTTTGCCGGCTTTAATATGTGGCTTGGCAAAACAAACAGGTTTTCCAGATAGTTTTCCGGCGAAGCGATTTTATCGGGAAATATAAAGCGGATGCGGCGGTCATCTATTTTTTCGGCAATTATTGCCTTACCGCCTATGAGCNTTGAGTCACGAAAAGCATCTGCACGCGATTTCGGGTCGTAAATTGCCTCCAGGGAGAAAATTACATCTTCTGATGTAATCGGCTTGCCGTCTGAGAATAAAATATTCTCCCGAAGTTGAATTTCTACAGTTCGACCATCATCTAAAACACTGATGGTATTCGCCAGCGACGGTTTATAAACTTGTCGCACAGGGTCAAATGAAACAATCCTTGAGTTCAAAAGAAAAAAAGTCGCAATTAAGGTTGGTTCATCCTGAGCCAAAAGGACATTTAATGAAGTAACCGGCCCGGATAACCTGTAGGTTATGGAGCCGCCGATTTTCGGCTGTTTTCCTGATTCTTCAGCTGAATCGGGTGAAGGCTTTGAATTACATCCTGTCAATAAAAAAGCTGATACTAAAACCAGTAGAGCCGTTATACGGATAATAAACTTCATAAGTTTTGAAAGCGATCTGTGCGGGAGATCGTGGGAGGCCGAAGGAATCGATTCAAAGTTTATCGCCTTTTTCGTTGCATTTCAATCGCAGATGGGAAACAATACGTTTGCGTTTTCACCATTGTACAAACGGCCGCTATCTCTCGTGTTGAAACTCTTTATTCGCAAAATCATTCAACTGGCCCTTATGCTTGTCGTGGTATCGGCGGTTGCTTTTCGGCTTCTGGATGCAGCCGGGGGCGATTCACTTGCAGGACTTAGCGACAACCCTAATATTTCGGCAGAAACCATTCGTCGTCTGCGGGATATCTATGGACTGGACCGTCCGGTTTCACAACGCTATTTAGAATGGGCTGCCAACGCCGCAAAAGGAGATTTCGGAGATTCGATCAGCCTTAGGCTCCCGGTTACGTCTCTTGTTCTTTCGCGTGCTAAAGAAACATTTAAGCTGGCTGCCTTGACTCTTGTTATTGCCCTTTTTGTATCGTCTGTTCTCGCTTTCGCATCTGTCAGATACAGGCATTGGCTATTGGATTCTTTCGTAGAAATTTGTGTTTTGGTAACAGCGTCATTGCCCGTGATTGTTTCATCTTTGATGATTTTGGCAATTACTGTTTATTTAATTAATTTACCCGCTGCCGGCGGGTTATTTTTGCCGGCAATTTCCCTGACGCCGCCCTTTATTGCCATGTTTTTAGCTCAATCAAAGCGGGGCCTGCAAACCGCATTGCAACAGGATTATATCGTTTCTGCGAGGGCAAAAGGATTGGACGAGACCACTATAATACTACGTCATGCCCTTCGAAATGCTTTGAATCCAATAATTACGTTGACAGGGCTTTCTGTCGGTGCCTTAATCGGCGGATCCGTTATCGCCGAAACCGTATTCGGACTGCAAGGAATCGGTTCATTGACTGTTACAGCAGTCCGGAATCGGGATATTCCCCTTGTAATGGGGGTCGTCGTATTTGTCAGTTTCGCAGTTTGGGTAGCGAATTTTTCCGCTGAACTATTACAGATAGTAAATGACAGAAGGCTGGTTGACGCCGAACGCTCATAAGCCTATGGAGACCGGACGATTTATCAAAAATGGACGCTTTTATTCGCGAGTATGGGGCCGGCTCGGACTTGCAATCCTTTTCACTTTTGCGATTTTGTCCATTTTCGCCGGTTTTTTCGCACCATATGATCCTGCGGAACAGGACCGCACAAAACCATCTGCTCCACCTTCACAAATTCGGGTTTTTGATAATGTAAATGGTCAGATTTCGCGTCCATTTCTTTACGAAGTGAGGCTAACCGACCCGCTTTTTCTACGGTACGAGGAAAATCGAAATAACCGTAATTCCATAGGTTTTTTTGTACCTGGTTTTCGTTACAGTATTTTAGGCATATTTGAATCAGATTTGCATCTGTTTGGTATAGTGGAGGGTTCGGGAAAGGTGCATCTTTTGGGCACGGATGCTCTCGGTCGCGATCGTTTTTCAAGACTTGTTTACGCGGTTCGGTATTCCCTTATTGCAGCGCCGGTCGGTACGCTGCTCGCTTCAATTCTTGGAATTCTGATCGGTCTGTTAAGCGGATATTCTCCAAGAATTGTTGACCTTACTCTGATGGGAACTGCCGATGCGATGCTTTCTTTGCCTGCATTGATAATCATACTAGCTGCCCGTGCGGCATTTCCGCTGGATTTGCCACCCGAAAGAGCGGTTGCACTCTTGATTACCATATTTTCCACGGTAGGATGGGCAGAAATGGCACGCCTCTGCCGCGGACTTGTAAGATCGCTCCGCGAACGCGAGTTTGTAACTGCTGCAAAAGCAATGGGCGCACATCCGGCAAGGATTCTGCTGTTTCATATTTTGCCAAATGCCATGGGGCCAATCATCACGCAGGCTACAGTAATGCTTCCGGCATTTCTGATTGCTGAAATCTCAATGTCTTTCCTTGGAGTTGGGATTCAGGAACCTATGCCGAGTCTGGGTAATATGCTTGCGGAAGCATCGGATCTGACCAGGCTGACTGCCCGCCCTTTTACTATTCTGGCTCCGGCGATTGTCATTTTTCTGATTGTCCTCGGCGTGCGATTAACCGCTTACGGAAGAAATATGGATACTGACGTAATATGAGGTGCCCAATCTGGCATAGCCGTACGATATCCTGTATGCTGTTTACAAAATTTTTTACCGGTTATGACGATAAAATCTGACGCTTGGCTCCGACGAATGGCAGCGGAAGGAATGATTGAGCCATTCCTTCCGGAATTGGTACGTGAAGCAGAAGGGAGACGTATAATTTCTGCCGGACTTTCCAGCTATGGTTATGATATGCGGCTTGCCGATGACGGCTTCCGAATTTTCACATCAGCTCACGCGGTTGAGATTGATCCGAAACGATTTGATGCGCAGTATTCACTTATAGAACCTGAACTACGAACCTCAGAGGATGGCGCAAGATATTACTTGCTGCCTCCTCATCATTACGGTTTAGGTGTAACGGTAGAAACGTTCAGAATGCCGAGAAACGTTACCGGAATTGCGCTTGGTAAATCAACCTATGCCAGGGCCGGATTGCTGGTCAATACAACACCGCTCGAAGCCGGTTGGACAGGCAGGCTGGTCGTTGAGATTGCCAATCTTGCAAACCTGCCGCTCAGGGTTTATGTCAATGAAGGAATCGGCCAGATTCTTTTCTTTGAATCTGATGAGGACTGCTCCGTCTCCTATGACGATCGCGGAGGAAAATATCAAGGGCAGACAGGGCTCACTTATGCAAAAGTATGAATGATTTGACAAGATCACTGCGAATAGTCCTTACCGCATTGCTATTTGCCTTAACGGTTTTTTCGCAAAGCGTGGAGAGACCGCGCGTGCGTGATCTGGGACTTTCCATCGGAATTTTCCCAAACGGTGAATTTAATGCGATAACGGATGTATCGGGCGTTTTTGTTGGCCATACTACAATTATTCGTGGCGACAACATAAGAACAGGCGTAACGGCTGTGTTACCGCACAGTGGCAATCTTTTCCGACAGAAAGTTCCGGCTGCAATATTTGTGGGTAATGGATTTGGTAAACTGGCAGGCTCTACACAGGTTAACGAACTTGGGGAAATTGAAACACCGGTTCTGCTAACCTCGACTATGTCTGTGCCAAAGGTCGCTGACTTTCTGATTGATTATATGCTTTCATTGCCGGGAAACGACGATATACGGTCAGTAAATCCTTTAGTTGCGGAAACTAACGACGGTTTTCTAAATGATATTCGTCTTCGTGCAATTTCGCGTGATGACGTCTTCAATGCAATCAGGTCAGCCAAATCCGGCGTCGTGGAGGAGGGTTCTGTTGGAGCCGGAACTGGCACAATCGCTTTTGGGTGGAAAGGTGGAATAGGAACTTCATCGCGTCGTTTGCCTGCCGATTTAGGTGGCTTTACGGTTGGAGTTCTTGTCCAGACTAATTTCGGCGGCCAATTGTATGTTGACGGTGTCCCGGTCGGTAAAGAACTCGCATTAAAATCTTCTAATCGGAGCAGTTTTTCCAGGCAAAATCCGCAATCCGGCCAAACACCTAAATTCACTCCCGGTGACGGTTCCATAATAATCGTGATTGCCACCGATGCTCCGCTAGACCATCGTCTATTATACAGACTGGCTGCACGTTCGATGGCCGGACTGGCAAGGACCGGTTCCTCTATGTCAAACGGAAGCGGTGATTATGCAATAGCCTTTTCAACTGCAAACCGCATCTTTGCAAGTGAAAATATTCGCAAGATTTCAGTAATCGGTAACGACGCGATCTCCCCGCTTTTCCAGGCAGTAATCGAATGTACTGAAGAGGCAATATTAAATTCTATCTTTCGGGCTACTACAATCAGCGGTAATGGACGCACCATTGAGGCTGTACCGATTGATCAGATTCGCGAAATTCTGCGTAAATACGGCAGGCTAAAATAGATGGAGAAGTTGGCAAATTATATCGGCGGCGAACTTCTGCCGCCGGTTTCCGGACAATACCTGGATAATTGGGAGCCCGCCCGCGGTATTGTTTATTCACAAATACCGGATTCTGATGAACGTGACGTTGAAATGGCCGTCACGGCAGCAAAATCGGCCTTCGATAAATGGTCATCAATGTCGCCGGAGGCACGGTTTTTGATCTTTGACCGTCTAACCACACTGCTGGAGCGTGACTTGAGTATCCTTGCAAATGCTGAATCTCGTGATAACGGCAAACCAATTACACTCGCACGCACTGTTGATATTCCACGGGCAATCGCTAATTTCAGATTTTATGCTACCGCAGCGATGCATACTTCAAGCGATTCATATTTAACGTCTCTTCCGGACGGGACAAAGGCATTAAACTACACATTGCGGCAACCTATTGGCATTGCCGGTTGCATTTCGCCGTGGAATCTTCCCTTGTATCTTTTCACCTGGAAAATCGCACCGGCACTTGCCGCAGGCTGTACGGTTGTGGCTAAGCCAAGCGAAATCACTCCGATGACCGCCTTTTTGTTGTCAAAGCTTTGTATGGAAGCCGGCGTGCCTCCCGGTGTCCTGAATATAATTCATGGCACCGGCCCCAAAGTTGGTTCAGCAATTGTTGTTAATGAAAATATACCAGCCATTACGTTTACCGGTGGTACCGCAACCGGTCGCGAAATTGCAAGGCTGGCGGCACCGCGTTTCAAAAAGCTTTCGCTCGAGCTTGGAGGCAAAAATCCAAATATTATTTTTTCGGACTGCGACTATGAGCAAATGCTAGATACCACCGTCAAATCTTCTTTTTCTAACCAGGGAGAGATTTGCCTCTGCGGCTCCCGCATATTCATCGAACGCCCAATTTATGAGAGATTTAAAGAGGATTTCATAGAAAAGGTTCGTAATCTTCGTGTTGGCGATCCCGCTGATGCGGTTACCGATGTCGGTGCAATAGTTTCTAAACAACATTACGATAAGATTATGTCTTGTATAGACAGGGCTGTAGGTGAAGGTGGAAGCATTCTATACGGCGGCTCAGGCGTTGTGCCTTCCGGCTCTTCAGATGGAAGCGCTCTTTCGGGATATTTTATACAACCGACGATAATCGAAGGCTTGCCGGCCGATTGCAAAACTAATCAGGAAGAAATTTTCGGCCCTGTTGTAACTATCATGCCGTTTGATAGTGAAGATGAGGTAGTTGCACTTGCCAATTGCGTTCCCTACGGCCTCTCTGCAACTATTTGGACGCAAAACCTGTCTCGTGCCCACAGAATCTCTCATAAGATTGAGGCCGGAATTATTTGGATTAATTGCTGGATGTTACGGGATCTCAGGACTCCGTTCGGCGGAATGAAAGAAAGCGGTCTTGGCCGCGAAGGTGGTTTTCATGCTTTGAACTTCTTCACAGAAGAAAAGAACGTTTGTGTTAAACTGTAATACCGGGTTAGTTTTTATTTATTTTACGTAAGTGACTAGTCCTTTGAATTATCATTTACACGCTTTAAGGGTGATTATGCGCTATATCTTGTCTTTATTGTTTTTGGCTCTTCTGCAACCTGCAATTACAAGTGCACAAACCAAGCCGCCATCTGAGTCCGTACTGGATAGGTTTCTTCGTTACGTTAAAATTGATACCCAATCAGCAGAAGACGCCGGAAAAGTACCGAGTACTGAAAAGCAATTGGTATTGGCACGTCTATTAGAGAAAGAGCTGAAAGATCTAGGTGCCGAAAATGTTAGAATTAGTGAATTCGGTATCGTTTATGCAGTGATTCCCGGCAATCTTCCCGATAATTCTAAGGTGCCTACCATAGGATTTATTGCCCATATGGATACATCGCCGGCTGNATCGGGTGCAAATGTAAATCCGATTATTCACCGCAATTATCAGGGGGGAGATATCCGTCTGCCTAATGACCCGACGCAGGTAATAACCGTAGCGCAAAATCCTGACCTCAAGAATTTGATTGGCGACGATATAATCACCGCCGACGGAACAACGCTGCTCGGATCGGACGACAAAGCGGGTATTGCGGAAATTATGACCATGATTGATATCCTCAGGCAAAATCCGGGAATAAAACACGGGAATATCGCAATAGCATTCACTCCGGATGAAGAAGTCGGTGGCGGAATCGACAAATTCGATATAAAAGGTTGGGGGGCAAAATTTGCTTACACCGTAGATGGCGAGCAGTTGGGAGATATTTCCAACGAAACATGGTCTGCCCGGACGGCAACGGTAACTTTTCGCGGCAAATCTACACATCCCGGGACCGCAAAGGGCATAATGATAAACTCCATCTATGCCGCAGGCAATTTTCTTGACCGTTTTAGAAAAGAAATACCAAACCGCCCTGAAACAACTGAAGGGCGGGAAGGATTTCTTCACCCGTATATCGGCAATCTGGACGTCGAAACTTCGGTAATAAAAATTCTTTTACGAGATTTTGAAATTGCCGGCCTCGCAAAACAAGAAGCAGCAGTCAAACGTCTGATAGAAGAAACTCAGAAAGAATTTCCCGAAGTTAAAATTGAGTATTCAAGCGCTCTCGGCTACCTGAATATGAAGGAAGTATTAAAAAATTATCCTGAACTTACAGATTACGCAATCGAAGCCGCACGACGCGCCGGAATAAAAGCAGAACTGAGGCCTATACGAGGCGGTACGGATGGCTCCCGTTTGACTGCAATGGGTTTGCCGACTCCAAACCTTTTCACCGGCGGTCATAATTTTCACGGAAAATTGGAATGGAATTCACGCCGCGGATTGGAAAAATCTACTGATACACTTGTGAACCTGGTGCAGATCTGGGCTGAAAAATACCGGTAAATCTTGAATTTGAAAAATTTGACCTTGTCCTTTTGTTTTTACTTCATATCAAGAGATGAGCGATAAAATTTTTTCTCCACGGGCTCCTGAACCCGTCGGCCCTTATCCGCATGCACGCCGTGTAGGCAATCTGCTCTTTCTATCAGGTGTCGGACCAAGAAAACGTGGTGGTGGAGTCATTCCGGGAGTTACACTTGGCGAAAATGGCGAGATAGTCTCTTATGATATCGAAGCTCAATGTTTATCGGTTTTTGAAAATATAAAATATATACTCGAAGATGCAGGTTCGCATTGGGAAAATATTGTTGACGTAGCGGTATTCCTGACAAACATGAAACGCGATTTTCATGTGTTTAATCGCGTTTACGGTGAGCATTTTGCAGGAATTTCGCCTGCGCGAACAACTGTCGAAGTGGTCGCACTCCCGACACCGATAGCAGTTGAATTAAAAGTAATAGCAACAATTGATTAGAAACAATCGTCATTGTTTCTTAAAGTTTCGGTAATCTCTCGCTTCAATAAAGACCCATTAATTCAGTCGGGATTGCAATTTCGCAAGCTATGGAGGTAATCCTATGAGCATTCGTCGTCCTTTTAATTTCAAGCAATGGCTCGATGATCATCGCCATCTTCTGAGACCTCCCGTCGGAAATCAATGTGTTTATGATGCCGATGATTTTATAGTAATGGTCGTTGGCGGCCCCAATTCGCGAAAAGATTATCATTGGGACGAAGGCGAGGAACTCTTCTACCAATTACAAGGCGATATATTAGTCAAAGTGCAGGAGGACGGAAAATCAATCGATATTCCGATTCGTGAAGGAGAAATTTTCCTGCTCCCTCCACGAATACCACACAATCCAATTCGCGGTGAAAACACAATTGGCATTGTCATCGAGAGAAAACGACGTCCGGGCGAGCTCGACGGACTGCTGTGGTTTTGCGAAAACTGTAACGAAAAACTCTATGAAGAATACTTCCAGCTTGAAGATATTACTACACAGTTCCAGAGCGTATTTTCCCGTTTTTACGGTTCGGAAGAGCTTAGAAAATGCAGGAAATGCGGAGCCGTGATGGAACCGCCGGCAGTTATTGCATAGAAAGTGTTGACACCGGATAGATGTTAAAAATCGACGTACATACACACATTCTCCCAAAGGAGTTGCCAAAGTGGAAGGAACGTTTCGGATACGGAGGTTTTATTACACTTGAGCACTTTGCACCTTGCTGCGCACGAATGAAACGAGATGACGGCACGTTGTTTCGCGACATTGAGTCAAATTGCTGGGATCCGCTCAAGCGTCTGGAAGAAATGGATAAATTCGGTATTGATGTTCAGGTCCTTTCTACCGTACCGGTAATGTTTTCTTATTGGGCACGCCCTGCACATGGAGCTGAAATAGCCAAATTTCTTAACGATCAAATTGCTGATATTATCCAAGCTTTTCCGAAACGTTTTATTGGTCTTGGCACAGTTCCGTTACAGGACACGGAACTTGCCATTGCGGAACTTGAAAGGTGCAAACGCATTGGGCTGGCAGGCGTTCAAATCGGAACAAACGTCAACCAACTTAATCTAAGCGAGCCGCAATTTCTGGATTTTTTCCAAGCCTGTCAGGGTTTGGAAATGGCCGTCTTTGTCCACCCCTGGGATATGATGGGCGAAAAGCATATGCGAAAATACTGGCTTCCATGGCTCGTTGGAATGCCCGCCGAAGTGTCGCGTGCAATTTGCTCGCTTATTTTCTCCGGTACGCTGGAGAAATGCCCACGACTCAGAATTTGCTTTGCCCATGGAGGAGGAGCTTTCCCGGCTACCCTTGGACGTATTGAGCACGGATTCAAGGTCCGCCCGGATCTCTGCGCGATTGACAATCCGCACAGTCCGCGGAAATATTTGAGCAAGATGTATTTCGATTCTCTTGTGCATGAGCCTGCCAAACTCGATTACCTGATAACATTGGTCGGAGCGGATCAGATTATGCTTGGGTCGGATTATCCGTTTCCGCTTGGCGAGGCAGAGCCCGGCAGTCTCATTGACTCAATGCCCTACGACAATACAATCAAGGAAATGTTATTCTCCGGTGCCGCACTAAACTGGTTAGGGCTCGATGCCAATGGATTCAGCTCATAGTAAAAAATACTTTCTAAGCATTGATGCACTTCAACTTTCTAATTCACTATGCTACGTAAGTTTTTGTCTTGCAACGATTTCTGTACTAAATGCGAGTGTACGTATATTTACAAAGTCATTTTACGCGGATCCTCTGAAATAATATTGAACTAAACCTGGAATATGTCTGAGAAAATGAATTTTCAAACCGGCTCGGCTTTTGCATCTGAATGTGATAGAAGCGATCCTCTCGCTTCATTTCGGGATCGTTTTTTTATACCTGTAACTTCAGATGGGAAAGAGGTAATTTATTTTACCGGCAATTCACTCGGGCTTCAGCCCAGGCGAACAGGAGAATATGTCCAGACCGAACTGGCTGACTGGGCCCGATACGCAGTTGATGGCCATCTGAATGCCCGTAATCCATGGCTCTCTTACCATGAACTTTTGACAGAGCCGATGGCCCGCATAATCGGAGCAAATGCCTCTGAAACGGTTATGATGAACTCACTGACCGTCAACCTGCACTTAATGCTGGTCTCATTTTATCGGCCAGATGGAAAAAGAAGAAAAATCGTTATTGAAAAAGGAGCTTTCCCTTCAGATCGTTACGCTATCGAATCCCAAATCAAATGCCGCGGCCTCGATCCAAATGAGTGCCTCATAGAGGTCAATCCACGCAGCGGTGAAAATAATATCCGGCACGAAGATATTGAATCAGTAATCGGAACACATAACGACGAAATAGCACTTGTCATGTTTGGCGGAGTTAATTACTACACTGGCCAGGCATTCGATATTGCACGGATTACAAAAGCCGCACATGCGGTCGGCGCTTTTGCCGGATTTGATCTTGCTCACTCTGCAGGTAATATTGACCTCTACCTTTCCGATTCTGATGCTGATTTCGCTGTTTGGTGTTCTTACAAATATCTTAACGGCGGCCCGGGAGGAATCGGTGGCGTATTTGTTCACTCCAGACACTCGGAATCATTCGATATATGCCGATTCGCGGGCTGGTGGGGACATGATAAAAAAACACGTTTTTTGATGAAGCCCGAATTCAAGCCGCTTAAAGGTGCAGAAGGTTGGCAAATTTCGAATCCGCCGATCCTTCAGATGGCTGCCTTACGAGCTTCGTTGGAAATTTTTGATGATGCCGGAATTCATTCTTTAAGACAAAAATCATTACGTCTAACCGGATATCTGGAATTTTTAATCAATGGCATTGCAGATGAAAGAATCGAAATAATAACCCCTTCCAATCCTCATGAACGCGGATGCCAACTTTCAATTAGAGTCAAAAATGCTGACCGCTCACTCTTTCACGAAATTACCCGATGCGGTGTATTCGCTGATTGGCGCGAACCGGACGTTATCCGTGTGGCTCCGGTTCCGCTTTATAATTCATATAACGATGTTTATCAATTTGCGGAAATACTACGTGAATCACTTGCAAAGATGTAATAGAAACCTCAAATTGCAGCTATGGCAAATGTTGTAATCATCGGTGGTGGTCTCGCCGGCTCACTTCTCGCTATTTTTCTTGCACGCCGAGGCATTTTTGTCGAGGTGTATGAATCACGCTCCGACTTAAGGAAAACAAAGGTTGACGCGGGTCGTTCCATAAATCTAGCCTTATCGGATCGTGGTATTGCTGCTTTGAAGCGTGTGGGAATGGACGATTATATGCTTGCAAAAGCAGTACCTATGCGGGGACGAATGATCCATCTTCCCGACGGTGCGACAACCCTTTTGCCATATAGCGGACGTACAGGTGAATACATAAATTCTGTATCCCGTAGCGGCCTCAACGCAGCTCTAATCAGCGAGGCAGAAAAATATGCTGAAATTCGTTTTTTCTTCAATGAACGCTGCATAGGTGCAGATTTTGAAACAGCTACGGTCGAATTTGCTTCGGGGCGTAAAATCAATGCTGAAACAATTATTGCTGCCGATGGTGCCGGTTCCGCAATTCGTGAAGCATTAAAAGCAGCCATACCCAAAATGAAAACAGAACAAAATTTTCTGGATCATGGCTACAAGGAATTGCACATTCCGCCGGCAGATGGTCTAAACAAGTTTTTGCTTGAACCAAATGCCCTTCATATCTGGCCGCGTCATCAATTCATGATGATTGCACTGCCCAATTTCGACGGTAGTTTTACCTGCACTTTGTTTCTCGCTCATAAAGGCAATCCATCTTTCTCTTCCTTAAATGATGAACAATCTTTGATAGCATTTTTCCAACAAGAGTTTTCCGACGCATTAAAGTTAATGCCTTCCCTTGTAAAGGACTTTTTCAATAACCCTACAGGTGAACTCGGAACCCTTCGCTGCAATCCATGGCATCTCGACGGACGAGCACTTCTTATAGGTGATGCAGCCCATGCGATGGTTCCCTTTTACGGTCAGGGAATGAATTGTGCTTTTGAAGATGTTTGCGTTCTGGACTCTTTAATCGAAAAATATGGATTTGACTGGACAAAAGTATTTTCCGAATTTGAACAGCTGAGAATGCCGCAGGCATCTGCTATTCAGCAAATGGCGGAAGAAAACTTTTATGAAATGCGCGACGCCACTGCCGATCCCGTCTTTCGGAGAAAACGTGAGCTGGAAACATTGCTTGAACAAAAATACCCTGACTATTTCTCCAAATATTCCATGGTTACTTTTCGGGAAGAACTTCCATATACACGTGCACGTGACCTCGGCAATGCACAAGATCGTCTGTTGATGGAAATTTGCAAAAACATAACCTCTATCAGCGAACTGAACATTGATGAGGTTTATCAACGCATAAAATCTCTTAAAGCTGAGAATTAAAAAGATGTTCACTCCGGAAAAGATTAACATTATTGGAGATATATCAATTCCGCTAAGATTTGGAGGCCCGCNACCAAATGCTTACGGTGTAAATTCGGCCGTTTCAGAGCCTATGCTTGCCGGAACGCTTGTTGGAGATGTGCGTCGTGGAGGCAGTGTAAATTTCGAGCGGTATGTATTAATTCCACATTGCAACGGCACACATACTGAATGCATTGGTCATCTCACGCAGGAACGAATCCCGATCACGGAATGTCTTCAGGATATTCTTTTTTCGGCACTTTTGGTGAGCATTGAGACGGTTCCTGCTTCTGCTACGGGCGAAACCCTGCCCTTAAATCATTCACGCTACGATTCAATTATTACAAGAGACGCACTTGCAAAAGCATTCAATCAATTAGACGGCGAGATGAAAGGTTTGATTATCCGAACTCTGCCAAATAATGAAAATAAACTTAGTTGTCAGTACGACTCGGAAAATATACCGGCTTATTTTAGCCGCGAAGCAATGGAACTGATTGTGACATCAGGCATTCAGCACTTGCTTACTGATCTGCCCTCGATTGACAGACTTTACGATGACGGACATCTGGAAAATCATCGCTTATTCTGGGGGATGAAACCCGGACAAAATAGAATCGATTCTGCATCAAGACGCTTTGCAACGGTAACGGAAATGATTTACGTACCAAACGAGATTCCCGATTCAATATATTTAGTCAATCTTCAAATACCTCCATTCGTTGCCGATGCCGCACCAAGCCGACCGATTTTATGCACTATTGATAATTGAAAGTATTTATTTGAGAGCATGTACCAGCGCCTCTTTCAAATGTGGGTAACGGAATTCATATCCTGCGTCAGATAGACGTTTTGGAATAACACGCGTAGAATCCAGCAGTAAAGCATCGCCCATTTCGCCAAAAACCAAATGAACGGCAAATTCCGGAATCGGTAAAATTGTAGGCCGGTAAAGTACCTCTCCGAGAGTCTTTGTAAACTCCTCATTCGTAACCGGATTTGGAGAAACTACATTAACGGCACCGCGTATAGACTCGGTTTCGATTACAAATTCCATAATCGAAACAACATCATCCAATGAAACCCAGCTCATCCACTGCTTGCCGTTTCCGATTACTCCGCCCAGACCAAGCCGGAAAGGTAGTAGCATGGATGCCAGGGCACCACCGTCTTTTGATAACACGATTCCATTTCGCAGCAATACTGTCCTTACACCAAGGTCTTCCGCGCGGCGTGACTCAGTCTCCCACTGCCTGCAAACATCTGCCAGAAATGTATCTCCGGGGGGACTCGCCTCCGTGAGTTCTTCATCACCGCGGTCACCGTAAAAACCAATTGCTGACGCCGAGAGGAATACCTTTGGACGTTGATTAAGTTTCGCTATCGCATCAATTACTGAACGGGTTCCGTGAACACGGCTGTCACGAATCGCCTGCTTTTTTTCTTCACCCCAGCGCAATCCCGAAACACTCTCACCGGCAAGGTGTACAAAGACGTCAGCCCCTTCGATTAGCGGTAATGCATTATCGTCGAAACCCGAATCAGGATCCCAGCGTACACTATTGGCGTCCTTTGGTTCTTTTCTGGAAGCGCGGATAATTTGATCGCCGCTTTGTTCCCTGACTTTGCAAAAAGCCGAGCCGATTAACCCGCTCGCACCGGTTACGAGTATTTTCATAACAGAAGCTATTATAATAAAATTTCAGGATTCATTCCCGTCCTGATACTCTTTATCTTTCGGGTCTGGCACGTAATTTATTACGGACAAAGTCAGTCAAGAGCCTTATTTCCCGCTCGGTTAATTGGGTACGAAACGGCGTCATGCCATGTCCCCCTTCCGAAATTTGATGCTCAATTTCGGCCTCAGAGTTAAATTTGAAGGGACCGGTACGCAAACTGGGTACTTTTGTACCATCTTCCAGAATTTTACCGTTGCCGTCCGTTCCATGACATATAGAGCAGTGTTGCCGAAACAGCGATGCCTCGTAACTCTTATCATCTTCAAGTTTATAAACTGTTGTCCGATCAGAGCGGCAGGCAGCAAAAAACTGAAATATCAGTGCAGCTGTTATGATTATAATGGCAACGACTTTCCCGGGCATTATAAGTATAGTAATACCCGAGCCGTAAGCCTCAAATCAATTAATTGGATTATAAGCAACCCTTTAGCCGTTGTTATTTTTTTCTAATTCCTGTTTGAGAGCCAGCTTGGATATTTTCCCCGTATTGCCGATTGGTAAACTGTCCCTGAATTCGACGTAACGAGGGTATTTATTAGCAGCGATTCTTTCCCGGCACCATTCGATAAACTCTGCATCGGTAAGTGTTTCACCTTCTTTAAGAACAAGATAGGCTTTCACTTCCTCACCGAGGCGTTCATCAGGAATGCCTATAATCGCACAGAGCGAAACCGCAGGATGTGTCATTATTATTTCTTCGAGTTCGCGCGGATAGACATTGTAACCACCTCGCAGAATCATATCTTTTTTGCGGTCAACTATTGAAAGATAACCATCGCTGTCCATTACGCCAATATCGCCCGTATGAAACCAGCCGTTACGGAATGCCTCAGCGGTTGCAGCCGGACGTTTGTAATAACCTTTCATCACATTTGGCCCGCGAACTACAACTTCTCCCCGTTCTCCGGCGGGAACCGGAACGTCATCCTCATCAACGCAGCGAATCTCAACACCTGCAATTGCCTGACCAACAGTGCCCGGCTTCGACGGTCGTTCGAAATGATTGAAACAGGCCAAAGGAGAAGTTTCTGTGAGCCCGTATCCCTCTAGCACCCTGACTCCGAAAACTTGCTCGAAGCGTTTCATCACCTCGACCGGCATCGGTGCACCGCCGGAGGTACAGACCTTCATATGTTTTCGAATCAGCGAA
>FUFK010039048.1_pt1 | contig 16246 bp, 20 predicted proteins | sample 1021851 | NCBI WGS metagenome assembly FUFK01 (sample SAMEA51879418, study PRJEB19060) | metagenome | reverse complement strand
ACACAAACTCAAGCAGGAGAATTTATAGAAGTAACGTTAGAAGTTCTTAACCCCGAAGAAATTGAAGCTTACGATCAAGCACCTGTAAAAGTATTTGTAACAACTGAAGTATCTCAAAATGTCTTGTATGTTCCTGTAAATGCACTACTTGCATTGGCAGAAGGTGGTTATGCCCTAGAAGTTTATGATGGAGAAATCGAGGGAGGTACCTTCGAGGGAGAGTCTGGAGTTGACACCAGCTACGTTGCTGTAGAAATAGGAGTTTTTACAGACGGTTTTGTTGAAGTAAAAGGTAACATCTCAGAAGGTCAAATCGTAGTCGTTCCAAGATGAAAACCAGTACTAAAACTGTAATATCTATAAACAATATTTCCAAAGTATACGAAGGTCCACCCCCCGTCAGAGCTTTAGATGGAGTATCTCTTAAGGTAGAGGAAGGTGACTTTGTAGCGATAGTGGGTCAATCTGGAAGTGGAAAATCAACCTTACTTAACATGATTGGATTACTGGATAGCATAACAGAAGGGTCAATTGAGATTGAAGAAAGCGATGTTTCAAAACTTTCTGATAATGAACTTTCTAAATTTAGGGGAGAAAAAATAGGATTTATTTTTCAAAGCTTCTTTCTTTTACCTGGACTGACTGCTCAAGAAAATGTGGCTGAAGGCCTCCTTTATCAAGGCATTTCTAGAACTGAAAGACTAGAAAAAGCAAAAGAAGTTTTAGATCAAGTAGGTTTAGGTGACAGATTAACTCACCTTCCAAAAGAATTATCTGGTGGACAGCAGCAAAGAGTCGCAATAGCAAGAGCACTTGTTCAAGATCCAGCATTTGTGTTNGCAGACGAACCAACTGGAAATCTTGATAAAGAATCTGGTATAAATATTTTAAATATTTTAAAAGACCTTAATAATCAAGGAAAAACGGTCATAATGATTACCCACAACCAGGAACATGCAAATATGTTTAAAAAAGTTATTGAATTAGTTGATGGAAAAATTGTAAGTAAATGAAAAGAAAAAGATTAAAAACTAAAGATTTGTTCTTTGTAGCTCTGTATGGCGTTCGTGCAAGAAAAGGAAGAGCAACACTCACCTCAATTGGNATAGGNATTGGTATTGCAGCNATAGTAGCCGTATCTGGAATTTCAGCATCTGGAAGAGCAGATCTTCTCTCAACTTTAGAATCACTCGGTACAAATCTAGTGAAAGCATCACCACAAGCAGGATTTTTTGGGACCCAAGAAGATCTTCCGAAAGGTGTCTTAGGGATGGTTGAGAGAATTGGGCCCGTTCAAGAAGTTACTTCAACTACACAGACTGATCTTTTAGTCAGAAGAAGCAATTTTATTTCTGAATTTGAGGGCGGTGGTATATCAACAATAATTACAAGTGCCGAACTCCTAGATGTCATTGGTGGTGACTTAGCTGATGGAAGATTCATACAAGATGGATTATCTGATATCCCAGTAACGGTTTTGGGGAGTGTAACAGCTCAAAGATTGGGAATTAACAATTTAACNAAGCCAACAAAAATACTAATTGAGAATGAGTGGTTTGGTGTAGTTGGTATATTAGAAGAATTAAAAATTCACCCTGACCTAGATAGGTCTGTATTTATTGGATATGGCGTTGCAAAAACCCTTTTTGATATTAATGAAGAACCTACAACTATCTATCTCAGAGCCAATCCAACTTTCATTGAGGATGTGGTTGAAGTACTCGCTCCATCGATGAATCCAGAAAATCCTGACCAAGTTGAAGTTACACGTCCTTCTGACGCACTAGAAGCTCAACAAGCAGCAGAAGAAGCCTTCACTAATTTATTGTTAGGATTAGGTTCTGTAGCCTTGCTTGTTGGAGGAGTTGCCATAGCTAATGTTATGGTCATGTCTGTCCTAGAAAGAAGAATGGAAATTGGAGTTAGAAGATCAATCGGTGCAACAAGAAGAGAGATCAGATATCAATTTCTACTAGAAAGCATAGTACTGTCAGGCATTGGAGGTCTTGTAGGAGTTCTTCTTGGAACAGCTATAACCTTAGGTTATACTAATTACACAAATATTGTATTCTCAATACCTGTATGGCAAATTTTTGGAGCAGTACTTTTAGCATTATTAATCGGAGCTATTTCTGGTGTTTATCCAGCTATAAAAGCATCGAAAATTCAACCAGCAGAGGCAGTTCGAAAGTAAAAATCCTAGCCTTTGTTGCTATATTTACTGCATGCACTATTGGCGGAGAAGAACCTCAAGGAGTTGTAACTATTGAATCTACCACTGCCACAACAATTGTAGACGAGGAAACAACCTTTGAAGAGGGTGTTCTTGAGTTTGCTCAATGCATGCGAGAAGAAGGTATCAACTTTCCAGACCCAACATTTGATATAGACGGAAACCCACAGTTCGATAATTTAGAAATTGAAAATGAAGAAGAATTTGANAGTGCTTTCGAGAACTGTGAAGATATTCTAAGAAATGCTCTCCCAGAACAGTTTGATTTAGACCCAGAAGTTGAAGCAGCATTAGTCGATGCTTCTTTAGAATTTTCTCAATGTATGAGGGATCAAGGTATAGATTTTCCAGATCCAAAACCTGGAGAATTTGGTTTCTTTGCTTTCAGAGATGCAGATATTGACTTTAGTTCTGAAGCAGTACAAGAGGCTTTTGAAATCTGCCAACCTGAGAATCCACTGGATGATTTAGACGATTAGAACATGGATTTTTACGATGAAGGCAGTAGCTGGCAAATTATCACTTTTGCTGTCCTAACGCTAGGTGCACTAATAGTTCAAATTGGAACAAAATTCGATCAATGGAAGAATCCTGAAAAATACGAATTTGATTGGAAAGCAAGATTAGAAGAGGAATAGTAAAAAATAGTTATTAAATAATTTAGGTATCTAGTTATATTGTTAGTAGGTAATAAGCCTGTTACCTCAAAAGAGACCTAGAGACATCTAGGTCTTTTTGTTTCTTGAGTTTTTAGTATGTTAAATTCCTGAATCAAAATATTCAGGCTGGCTTACACCAATTGTTCTCCAACAGGGTTTTTCATCACAGAGTGTTTTTTGAAATACCCATGTAATTACAAAGTAATTATTGTTTTGCGTCAATACTTTAACCTCATAGTGAATATTTTCTTCAGATTCAAAAATAATTTCATAGGAGTAATCTTTTAAGTCAATAATGGAATCATATGGTTCAGAGACAAGCATTGTGGCAAACCTCTCCTTTGGTCCCGTTGCTTCTTTATTGTCTTCATGTGCATAATTCCAAATAGTATCCACTGCTTTCATTGGATTATCAGAAAATGTTTTATAGACATTAAATATTTCTATCAAGATATCTTGTGAAGTTAATGATTGTTTAACAAATACTTCAGTAGTAGTTGTTTGTGTATTTGATTCAGCTTCTATTGGTAAAGCATCATTTGTTGATGTACATGAAGCGATTAGAAGGAAAAGAAGAAGTTTTTTAGCCACCGATAAAAGTAGTTAATACAAGATAAACGTGCAATACAAATGCAACAAATAAGAATCCAAAGAATGATTTCTTTTCTACTTTATTCACAATTAAATACTAGCAATCAAGTGTTTTTTAGATAAATTACTTGTTTGCTTGCTCGTAAGCTTGGCTATATAAAATTAATGTTGGAGCCCATAAGCCTACATATATTGCTAATTGAGAATCATTCAAAACAATATAAATAAGCACAGATGCTATTACAGACACCATGCTTGCGTACAATCCTAGTTTTACCACACTATCCCTTTCAAGATTTAATTATACTACCGGTATTTGTTATGATTAATTATGCTAGAAACTCTATCGTCAAATCCCTTTACGGTTATATTGCTGTTTCCAGTCGCAACTTTAACAATATTTGTAGTTGGTTTAATAAGAATAGACATTCGAGACTTAAGGGGAAAACAAACAGCTGGCCAAAAACTTGCTGCAGAAGAAGAGTAATTTGTCTTATTTAGTTGTTTAAATAAAATTGTGGATCGAGAAAACTTAGAGAGCTTAGACGAAGAGTCCTTATTTAGGATTCAAAACACCATTTCAGAAATTATTAAAGAAAGAAATTTTAAAAAAGGCGACATAGAANCAATTGTTGACAGCTCTTTTGATATAGCTTTTCCAAAAAACGACAGTTTAGGATTGAATCCATGGGTTGAAGGATCAATGCTTATTTGTCCTGGTGCAAGAATTGACAAAACTCAAACTAAACATATATGTAAATTTGTAGTTGTCGAGGAAGACTGGTCTTGGGAGTCAGGCCACATGGTCAATGATGTTATTAGAAGAGATCAATCATCAAAACGTTTCAAACAGCAATCAATAACTTTAATATCTCCATTTGAAGGAATGTCTGTTCAGGTAATTTCTCAAAAATCTCAAAACGGAAAACATTTAGTTGATAATGTAGAATCTTTTATTTTTACAAATGGTGGATTAGATAAAGTTATGACTAAATCTAGTAGATCTAGAGACCACTAAACAAATAAAGATAAAGCCTGCCATCCAAATAGGTATATCAAAAAAACAAAGACTAAAATTAAGAAGACAATAGTAATTCTTTTAAACAAAGAATTCTCGAGAAAAACTCCTTCATCGTTTGATTTAATCCTTGCTCTCAAAAGAGTGACAAAACGAGCTAAAGGGAAGTATTCATTCGTTTTAAGGTCAACAATGTAAGAATCCTTATTTTTTGAAAATGTATGTATGCCCTTAAAGTGTGAGTTTTTTGGAGGCATTACGCTACCAATCACTGATTCTTTAAATTCACTTGGGGACAATATCTCAATCTTATTAAACACTATTGATGTTCCGTAATCTGGATAACAATTTTGAGCTGGCCTAATTAGACTATTTCCTTCTTTGAATATACCGCCTCCACCTCTTGCACTTGTGATATCTATCTTTACAGGGTTAAGCTCGTGCTCATGCCACTTTTCAAGTGGGTTATTGCTATAAAAAATATTTAGATAAGAGTTACTACCTTTAGAACCGTCTGTTGCGAATATATACCAAGTACCATTAAATTCTACAATCGTTGGATCAATTCCCGCAAAGTTTTCTGCTACGGTATTAACAGCTACAAGATTGTTACCGCTGACAAGTTCATAAATTACAATTTTGTTACTTTGTGCCCCTTCAGGTATAACGTAAGTTTTATTTCTGTATACAAACAAGCAAGGATAAGATAAATGAAAATTATCTTTAGTTTTAATTTCTATTTTTTCACCACTGTCGAAACTATATTTTGCAAGCTTTCCTATCCCTAGTAAATAGTTAAATTTTTCGAAATATAAACTGTTTTCACTTTCAGAATAAAAAGGATCTGCACTGAAATCCCATGTTTTATCATTAAATATTTTCGATATTTTATCTGAAATTAATTTGTTGTTATCAAAAACATTGAGAACTCTTGGATATTTATATAAGCTCCACGAGGTGTAGTAAAACAACAATGAATAGATTTTTTTTACAACATTAGCAATACTTGAGCTTCGCTCAGTCTTTTCTTCAGTATTGAAATTTGGAAAATTATCAGAATTTTGACTTTTGGTATCGTTGAACAAATAACGCAGGGAACTCAAGTGCATTGTTATCGTTTTATTTTTACTAAACTTTGCGGACTCAGTCCAAGCTGAGTTGATTTTTGTAATAGTGTTTTTTTTGATCTTATACAAGTTTGTAATAGTGATAACTTCTGGCTCTGTAGCGTTAACCAATGAATACTCAGTTTTTTGACTTCCATCAGTATCTGCAAAAAAGTAAATGTCATTTTCGTACTCAAAGTTTATTTTTTCTTCAGAAAGCCAAACTAAATCTCCACTAAATTGTGACGTTTGTGAAACATAAATTTTTGGAACTTCACCAAAAAGCTCAGAAGTGGTGATTAAAGACAACCCTTTACAAGTAAACCTTTTAATAGACAGACTTAAAGAACTTTGCTTATTATTTACAATATAAAAACAGTCAATTTTTTGTTCTTCATATAATTTGGAAATCAATAGAAATTTCCAGTAACTAATTGTTTCACTGTCTATTACTACTGAGTATTTATTCATTAAAAACTAGTTTATTTAATTAAATGAACTATTTAAGCTAAATGTTTTTTATGCCATCTTATGATATGGTCAAACCTTTGTTTTCGATGAACTGGTGTACCAGACCTAGATAGCTCATGACTTTCACCCGGAAACCTTAACATAGCTGTTTCCACACCTCTTTTTTTCAAGTTAGAAAAAAGTTGTTCCGCTTGCTCTATTGGACACCTGTAATCTTCTTGAGAGTGAACTATTAACGTTGGTGTTTTTATATTTGAAGCATATGTCATAGGACTCTTTTTTCTGTATAGATTTATATTTTTTGACATGTCATCGAGTAAATACATTTCTGGGAAACCTATTCCAATATCAGAAGTTCCAACCATTGTTTCCCAATTGAGTAACGCACGTTCAACAATTGCAGATTTAAAAGCATTCGGATTATGACTAATTATCCAAGATGTCATAAATCCACCATATGAACCCCCCATTATCCCATCTTTTTTATTGTTTATTCCCATCACTTTTTTCATTTTTTTAAACGAAGTAAGAACATCATGCATATCATTTACACCCCACTTGTTACCACAAACATCTCTTAAGAATTCATGGCCTCTTCCTGTAGAACCTCTAGGATTACAAGCAATCACATTGAAGCCCGCAGAGGCATAAGTTTGAAACTCATCAAAAAACGTAAATCCATATTGACTTGCAGGCCCACCATGAATGTTTAAGATTGTTGGTTTATCTTTTCCGACGAATATTCCCCAAGTATCAATTTTTGATTTACCTGTATCAATTCTTTCATATACGCAATCTCTTGTTTTAATGTTTTTAACAAAAAAATTATTGGCTTTTGATATTTTATTTAGCTCACCATCTTTTAGTTCATACACCTCGTCGGGACTCGAGAATGAATTTGCTATTACATATGTGTTTCCATCGCTAAACGCAAAGTCTTTGATAGTGATGTTCTCATCAATTAAGTCAATTTTTTCANTACCATTCCGAAGAAGTGTTTTTCCAGAGTCTTCATATAGAAAATAAAGAATAGATTCGTACACTTTCGCTTTAACTATATTTCTGTCAAACAATCTATATTTAAAGGAAACTTTGCCTGATTGAGAGAATTTTAAAATTGTAGTATTGGTAGGCCATTCAAATCTATTCCTTAAGCCAACAGCATGAAGTTCGTCTCCATAGTAAAACAAATTTCCCATCATGCCTTTTGTAAATATATCTACAATTTTTTTATTTTTTAAAGNTCCAATTCTNTCCTCAAGCATTGTTCCTTTTGAATTGTGCTTGTCATAAGAGAAAGTAAGAACACCATTATTTTCCACTAAAGAATCNATTGAAATAATATTATGTTTATCACCGTCNACAACCTTNTCAGATTTACCAGTTTNAAGGCTAACTTTGTAGANATTACCTNTTTTGTTATANATGATNCCTCTTGTATCAAATCTAAAAGGNAGATTNTCNTAGNACATAGGCTCTGAATCTTTTGATTCAATATTCTTAAATTCNTCATTCCACTCACTAGTAATCACATACAAAAACTTTNCATTATTACTNAGTANATAGTTNTTGATACTTCCTTCAATTTCAAAAANTGAGCTNACAGANCTTCCTGACTGCANTTCAATCGTTGAAGATGCTTTTTTAGACTTACTNTTATCCTCAACAGACCTATTTGTTTTTACATAAAAAATGTCATTGCTTTTCTTTGCGAATTTTGGATTACTAAAGTTATTATTACCTGACTTAAATTTTCTCCAGTTTCCTTTGCTCATTCTCCAAAGTTCACTTACATATGTATTAGATTCAAATTCCATACGAGTACTTTGCACNATTAAGTTTGAATCTTTNGCNACAAGATTTGATANAGTGTTGAACNAATTTAAATTTTCTGGTTTCATCTATTAATTCTATTTGGTAAATNTGTCTGCAACAAANGTAATTATGACTGANGATACTAAAGCAATAGCAAAAGTATTAAGATCAGCTAATCCGTAGAGATCTGTTGGAACAAATAAACCTCCAGGATTTTCTTCTAAATTAATAAACAAATATCTGTAAAGAAACACTGAAATAAGGGAACCAACAAAAGGCAGAACAAGCATAATATCTTTACTCGTTTTTTTAATTCTATAAAAAGCAGGAAAAACAAGACTTGTTGCGAGAAGATCAGCAACTAAAAATACAGTAAAAATATTAGTTACTCTTGTTGAAGCAAAAAGCGCCAAGATTATAACTAATAAAGTTATATTATTAGCTTCTCTACTTCCTTTTCTAATTAAGTCTATCGATATAGTAGATGAGATGGCATTTTCCAGTGTATCAACGCTCGATGTTACCAANAGAGTNGCTANGGAGATTAAAACNAAGACAGTCATNGAATTNAAACTCAATTGATTTATAAAGCTTAAAGTNGGAATNTCNAAACCTTTCCCAGCACCAACNGCACCCGCAATGCCCAATAGAAGAATTGTTATAAAAACCCCAAATCCTGAGTAAATACTAGCTTTTTTGATTGTTGTTTCATTCATAGCTGAGAAGGTTCTTTGCCAATAGCCAGTTGAAAATATTTCAGCTGCTGTAACTGCAATTATTACTGCGAGTGCTGATTTCAAGCTGTATGTTTCAAAAGTGTTTAACCCACCGAGCATTGCAAAATCTGCAATTTCGCTGATGNTATTTTGACTAAACCAAATACNAAANAAAAAGGTTAAAAGAAGTATTATTCCAATTCCTTGAATTTTATCTGTTAGATAAGAAGCTTTAAATCCTGACTTATTGAGATACAAAAAAGTAGTAGCTGCAACTAACGCTGCAACAACAATACCTGAAACATCTGAGATTGCCTCAAATAAATAACTTATTGATGCGAACTCTGCTATCAAGAATGCACTCATGTAAATAACAGCTACTAAAGAAACAATTTTTTGTGCTACAGATCCATATTTTTTTTCAACAAACTGAGCCAAAGTAACACCATTAGGAAGTAGTTTAGAAATTTTTGGGCCAAATATGTATATCAAAATAAAAGGAGTTGCAGCTGAAATTGCGTATCCATAAATATCATATCCAAGTCCATACCATGCAACTTCAGCTGGTGAAGTCAATATCCATAAACCCATGCCACTTGCGTAGAAACTCATAGTCAACCCAAAAGTTTTTTCTGTCTTATCAAGTACAAAGTATTCGCTATCAACTGTCTTAATATTTCTAGTAATAAGAAATACCATTACAAGCAANGNTGCAATTACAACATAAGCTATATTTGTATTCATAAATAACCACCTTCAATAGTTTGTAATGGGGATAAAAGTTATGATTTCCCTTCGTTGGAATTACCCAACAGGTTCATACGGTCGGTTTTTACAACCCTCTCAGCTTTTGCTCCCGCTAATTTAATAATAGCGAAAATTGTCAATAAGAGTTATCTTTTTGTGAGCATTAGTATTTCAAGAGTGAAATCATCTACGAACACATCATTACAGCAGCCAACATTACTCCAAACCATTGTCGCTATTTTTATTGCTGCATTTATGTGGGGAATGGGCAATGTGTTATCTAGAAGTCTTCTCATAGAAGGCATTAACGAAATATATCTTGTTACGGTAAGAGTTTGTTTGATTGGGTCTTTGTTATTTTTATACTATGCCATTTTTATCAGAGAAAGATTTCAATCCACAATTTTTAAAGAAGCAACCATAACGGGGTTCTTTTCTGTATTTTCAATTAGTTGGTTTTTCATATTTGCACTTCAATATATTTCTTCAGGTCTTGTTACTCTTCTCATAAGTTCTGCACCAGTATTTACTGTAATTTGGATAAAACTCCTTTTAAAGGATGAAGAGATTTCAAAAACTAGATACTTAGCAATATTTGTAGGCTTTGCAGGTATTGCATATTTATTTTTAAGACAGGAAACTGGTCTTTTAGACGAAGGAAGCATACTCATAGGAGGAACACTGGCATTTTTTGGAGTTCAGTGTATTTCATTGGCGACAGTGTTAAATAGAAAGTACGCACCCAAATACAAAGTTGCTACCTGGTTGAGCTACCAGTATCCATTGATGATTGTCGCATCATTAATTGCATATATATTTTTTGATATTGAGGCTGAAACATTAAATTTATCTCAAGCTTTGAGGATAGCCGCTTTAGTCATTGCAAATTTAAGTGCATTTACAGCTTTTACCTGGTTAATAAGGAGAGTTAGTGCACTACAAGTTGCCTCTGTTGACTATCTAGTTCCTATTGTTGGAGTGACTGCCGGTGTAGTATTTTTAGGAGAATCTTTTAATGCAAATATCTTTATTGCTGGGATTTTTATTTTTATTTCACTGTTGCTAAATACTAAGGAAGAATTTTCAAGTTAAATTAAGTTCTTCCTTTACTTTTTTTAGATCTTGCCATGTTAGCCATTTAGGTTTACCTTTTTCTTTTGACGGNTTTCGAAGTAAGTAAGATGGATGAAAAATAGGCATGTATTTAATATCATCTTTTATTATCCATTTCCCTCTAATTTTTGATATTGGTTCAGTCACTTGAAGATAAGATTCTACAGCAGTTGAACCTGCCAGCACAATAACTTTTGGTTTAATAAGTCCAATTTGTTTTTCTAACCAAGGAATGCATTCAGATACTTCATTTTTGTGTGGCTTTCTATTTCCTGGAGGTCTGCATTTAACAATATTTGAAATGTAACAATCTTTATTTGTATCAATGCCAACTGATAAAAATGCTGAATCNAACATTTTCCCAGCCCTCCCAACAAAAGCAACACCCTGCTCATCTTCTTGTTGACCTGGTCCTTCACCTACTACAAACAGCTTAGAGTTTGGGTTTCCTCGACCAAATACTACATTTTTCCGTGTTGAAGATAGAGAACATTTCCTGCATTTAATGCATTTGTTGTTTAAAGTTTGAAATTTTATTTGGTTAACCATTTTATAAAAATACTAGCCATTTTTCATTAATTGAACACCCTAGGATATTAGGTTCCTAGGGATTTTTGTATACCAACAAATCAGGGAGCGTTTGTTTTAATTACTAATTTTATTTTCTACTAGAGTGTTAAATTTTTAGTAAACGGATTTTAAACAANAGGAAACTTCAAGANCAGACATAAAACGAGAAAACCCTTGAAAACTCCGCAATCTGTTTCCAGATTTCCTGCCTCAAGGGTTATCTCTTATTACTTCTTGTAATGATTATCTATAAAGATTTTCTTCACAAAAAGTACTCTAAATATATACCTCTAAATAATAGAAATCAAAAAATTTATGTGGAATTTTTCCCACTCTCACGTCTCTTCATAAACATAGCTGTAATAATTGCTATCGATGCAATCCCAAGCAAAGCACTCAGAAATGTTGATACAAAATTATTATTGATAGTACTTATTCCGTAATCTTCAAGTAAAAGCACTATGCCATCTGTTTCCTGAAAACCGAATTCTTCAGCAACAGACTCTAGGCCATCTGGGGAAGAGGAAGCAAATGGTGTAATTAGACTCAGTAATAAAATCAACATAATGAACAATCCATAAAAAGAAACAGCTGTTGTATTTTTATCTTCTCTATCGTAAGCGTATATAAGATCTGGTCGAACCCTTATTAGTAATCCAACAATTAGAGCTGTGATTACTCCCTCGCCAAATCCAATTAAAAAGTGAACTGAGATCATTGCTATTAAGACTGTCCCCACTGGAATAGATATAGTTCCNCCTAATATGTACTGAACCATAAACGCAATTGATGAAAAAACAACACTAACAATTCCGGACAAAACGCTGACAATTATTAACGATGAAGGGTTTTTGCCAATAAACTTTATCCAATACTTCACGACGACCCAGGCGGTAACAGAGGTTACAATTGCCATATTCATCACATTTATTCCCAACGCACTTAGGCCACCATCTGCAAATAGAAGAGATTGAATTATTACAACCACTGAAAGACAGATTAAACCAAGTCTAGGTCCGAGAACTATAACAGCTAAAGCTCCGCCTAACAGATGGCCACTAGTTCCTGCTGCAACAGGAAAATTTATCATTTGTAAAACAAAAATTAGAGCAGTCATCATACCAGTAAGAGCAATAAATTTATCAGCTATTAAGGAGCTTGCGGATCTTATGTATGCCCACAAAGTTCCAAAGCTAATAACTCCAGTTGCTGCAGAAACAGAAGCGTTTATAAATCCGTCAGGCACATGCATAGGCACAGTTTAATAATAATTTAACTTATTGCAAACAATTTGCAATAGTCTTAAATGATATTATTGTTCTTTAGCCACCTATGGAGTTCACTAAGCACAAAAGGTCTGGTGTCTTGATTCAAAAGCTCATGCTTAGAGTTTTGTATAACAACATATTCTACATTTTCTAGTTCACTTAGCTTACTAGATGATGCGATGGGAACGATTGTATCATTTTCACCATGAAATAAAATTGTTGGAGTTTTCAAATTATTTATATTGTCATTTACAAAATTTTGAGTATTTATTGCTTCTCTTCCATACCTTGCTGTCATAGATCTAAACACCAAAGGATCATTAAAATAATCATTAACAACATCAACATCAGTAGAGAGATTTTTTTTGTTAACTATTGATGGAATCCTAAGTTTTGGAGCGATTTTTGCTATCCCACTAGAAAGCTTTTTAACAAAATTGGGATAATTATCTCCTAAAGTTGGAGCTGATAAAATTAAATAATCTGGATCAACAAGACCGCTTAAAATAGAATATAAAGCTACTTGTCCTCCAAATGAATGTCCAAACAATATTTTTGTGTCGCAAGATTCAATTTTTCTAAAGGAATCTTGAACAGTTCTATTAACTTCATCCCAAGATTCTAAATCTCCCTTTTCTATTGCACCTTCACCATGTCCTGGCAAATCAACTAGGTGAGTATTTATTCCTAGATTTTCAAACCATTCTGCATTTAGCCGGTGTCTCTCTTTATGCTCAAAGAAACCGTGAAATAATATAAGTCCTGTTTTATTCATTGCAATTAATATTTATATAGAATAAATACTAATGCATTTGGACTTCATCAAAACACCCTTTACAAATAATCCTTCCATGCAAAAATATACTGGAGATCTAATAAGCAAGTTGCCCAGGTCCAAATACATTCAAGAAAAAATAAACCAAATCTCCTTACGAGAATCTGAGCTATGTGGAGAAACTGAGCTGTTTCAAAATCTACAATTACTAGATAAAGTTTCAACTTTATTAGAGATTGAAAAATTTAATACTTTAAAAGACCTATCAACAGAAATTGAGGAAGATATTGCTGTAATGCACAAAGGAAAGCTGGAAGCAATAAGTTTTTGCTTTCCAAGTGGTTGGATACCGACAGAAGCTTTAGGACAAGATTTTGCATTTTTACATGAGCCGGTTGCAGATAACGATTTATTAATTAAGTCAAGTCAAAAACTATCAAAATACATGTGTAATCATACAATACAAAGATGGGTTTGGAATGTGACTACAATTGAAGACCTAAGCAATCATCCTGCAATCAGCAGGCCTGAACTAANNAGCTTTGANGATTTATATTTTCGACTTGAAACACAAACCTCAGCTCCTGTTGATGAAAATACAAGTCTGTTTTTAGTTTTAGTTGAAGTATTTCCNTTAAATGAAGTATGGAATAGTAGTATNTTGAAAAGNATTAATTCAATGACTGAAAGTGTTTTGGAGTATAAAAANTTGATTGAAATAAAAAAATATTTAAACAGTTTAAAATTTTAGTAGTTATGGATTATGTTTATATTGCCGGACCACTTTTTGACGATCATGAAAGAAGTTACTTAGAAAGTATTGCCAAGATATTTGAAGACAGAGGNTATAAGACTTTTTTACCCCATAGGGACGCTGGTGTAGTTAAAGATAAATATACNCAAGANGCAAAANACCAAATTTTTACTACAGACATNGAGGCTCTNGATAANGCAACTATTGTGGTAGCNCTACTAACAGGAAGAGATGTNGANTCAGGAACTGCNGCTGAAATAGGCTATGCNTTTGCAAAAGATAAAACCTTAATTGGAATTGATGCAAATAATGTTAAATTTTTAAATATTTTTGTTTGGGGGNTATTAGGCAAAGGTGAAAATATATACAACAGTTTAGAAGACTTAGAGAGGCATCTTGATGAACAATAGATATGTGAATATTTTTATAGTTTTCTTTTTTTCTGGAACAATAGTAAGTTTAACTTTTCGTTTAATTGACAACATTTTATTCAGAAATTCAGAATTTAGCTTACAAACATGGACATATTCAAATTTAGCTATTTTTTCAATCGCCCTTGTAATCCTATATTTATGGATTAAGAAGAGTAAGGCTTAATTTTCATATTTTGATATAAAATCTGACAAATCTTTTTCTGCTTCTTTGACTTGCTCTGTGGAAATTTCTTGATCTCCACTCACAATACAATCAGAGTTATCGTCGTAAAGTTTATTGATNTTTGAATAAACATCCAATCTGACTTCTAAATAGTTTTTATAAACCTCTTGGTAATCCCAATTTTTTTCCATATCTTTAAAAAACTTGTCTCTATCACTGTCTAAATTATTTGGTGATATATCATCTATAAACCTATTCAGTTCAAAACTTGTATTAAAAAGCTCATTAGAAAATTCAATATATTCTGCTTCTAGAACTTCACAAACAGTAAGATTTTCTTCTTCTGGAGTTGTCTGAACTTCTTCCACCACAAGGTTTGCTGAACAACATGAAAGAAAAACAATTAAAATATATTTTTTCATAATCTGTAATTAATTATATGTTTAGTTTCTTCCTCTTAAAATTAAAAATAAAATAATACCTGTGAAAATAGTTGTTAAAAAGTTTGTACCCATAAGTGGAACATCGGTCAACACAATACCGTAGATAAACCAAGAAAGAGAGCCAAAAAATAAAAAGAGATAAGTCAATAATGACAAACCGTTAGTATCTCTAGTCTTAATTGTTTTTACTGCTTGGGGCAAAAAAGAAACTGCTGTACAAAATGCCGCAATATACCCAAAGATTGCTAATTCCATTATTGCAGTGTAAAGTCTTCCTATTTTTGTGTTGGTTGTTACGTTTTATTTAATTGTTTATTTAAGTAATAACCTAAGAAACCCTCCCAAACAGCAAATACATAAAATGCTATAAAAGAAGTAATTGTTCCAGTCACAAGCATCACAGCAGCGGCAAGATATCTAACTTTGTTTAGTTGAGTTAATCCTTCTTTAGTATTTCCTAATAAGAAAAAACATGTAGCAAGAAATAACAAAATTGTGCTTTCTGCNCGAACTAAGTCAACTGCAACACTACTAGANAATTCAGCTGAAAAATCTAATAGAAACACTCTGTATGAAATATTAGGAATTGCATACCCGAGTATTGCAAGCGCAATATACGCTACTGAGTCAGCTTTGTTAATTGTTTTCCAATCCATAATATAATTTTAGCTTTAAGACAGTGACTTTTTAGTAACTATTGAAATAAAACTCCTGAAAAATACAGTGGGCCTAGTTAGATTTGAACTAACGACCTCATCCTTATCAGGGATGCGCTCTAACCAGGCTGAGCTATAGGCCCTTATGTCTAATTAACATTAGTCTATCAAAAGAAATATTTAAATTTTTTTTTCATTTACTCTCAAATTCGAGGCATAATATTAAAGCGAGGGGATGTAGCTCAGCTGGAAGAGCACCTGCTTTGCAAGCAGGGGGTCGTGGGTTCAAGTCCCATCATCTCCACAATAAGGTAATCTAAATATATGGATAAAAAAGATTTAGAAAATTTATCTGAGCAAGAGCTGTCTGAATTAAAAGATTCTATTGATGAAACAATAGCAAACAAAAGATANAAAAAATCATTTTCAGCAACNAANACAAAAGGAGTTGCGATAGCTTGGATTATTTTTGGTGTACTAATTGCCGCCTATAGATATTTCTCAATGTAATGGACTATTTAATAGCACTTTTAATAGGACTTGTTGTATTTAGATTTTTACGTAACTCAATATCATCGTTGGCAAGCATACCTCCAGAACTTGATACAGATGATGTTGTTGAAATCTCACAATCATTTAGCTGCAATAAGTGTGGAACACATCTTACTATCAATAGACAATCTGTTGTTGCAAATGAACCTCCGAAACACTGTA
>FUFK010039251.1_pt1 | contig 16248 bp, 19 predicted proteins | sample 1021851 | NCBI WGS metagenome assembly FUFK01 (sample SAMEA51879418, study PRJEB19060) | metagenome | reverse complement strand
AAATTTAAAAAATAATAATGAAAAAAAATACTATTTGCATTTTACTATTTACACTATTATTCAATTTTTCTTATTGTCAAGACTTAAGTGATAAAAATATTTTAATTGTTTATGGTGGATATGAGCCCCACAAACCTGAAATATTTGCTGATTATGTTGAGAAATGGTTTTTAGAAAAGGGAGCTAATGTTTCAAAAACAAGTGATCTAAAAGTATATAGAGATCTGGATAAATTAAAAAATCAAAATTTAATTGTTCAGTCAGTTACCATGATGCATTTAGACTCTTTAGAAACATCTCACTTAACTAAAGCAGTTGCATCAGGGGTTGGAATCGCTGGTGCACATGGTGGTTTAGTTGATTCTTACAGAACTAATACAGATTATCAATTTATGATTGGAGGTCAATGGGTTAGCCATCCCGGTGGAAAAGTTAAATTTAAAGTGAATATGTTGGAAGACGATTTAACAAGCGGTTTGAATGACTTTGAAATTTTTACAGAGCAATATTACATGCACTACGATCCAAATATTAAAATTATTGCAAGTACTACATTTAATGGTGAAATATATAAATGGATTGATGGTGTAGAAATGCCAATAGCATGGAAAAAAAGATTTGACAATGGAAAGATTTTTTTTATTTCGATAGGTCATGACCCTGAAGAATTCATGCAAGAAGAAAATGCTTGGAGACTTTTAACTCGAGGATTTTTGTGGGCAATGCAATAAATTCAATAACTGATTAAAACTTGAAAATTATAATCTTTGAGTTGATTATTTGCTTTTAATAAATCAAAAGAAAATCCAATTATATAACCACCTCCNCCNGANCCNCANAGCTTTAAAAAATAATCNTNNGANTTTAATCCCTNNNTCCAANTTGANTCAANNTGNTTNGGNATCATATTTTTTAAATTATAATAAGTGAATTCAGACAGTTTTTTAATATTTTTTTCAAGTGAATTAAAATTCGANTTCAAAAANTCNTCAANGCATNAATTNGTNAATTCAACAAANTCATTTTGAAATAATTGTTCAAATTCATTGTTTTTAATAGATTCTAAAAATTTATTTACTAGTGTTCTTGTATTACTTGAAACCCCACTGTCAAGCAAGAAAAAACCTTTATTTCCATTTTCTTTCTGCTTAGGAATTGAGGTGGTTTCGATATCATTTTTTGACTTAATTAAGATAGGAGATGACAAATAGCTGTTAACTGGATCTANGCCAGATGATTCACCATGAAAAAAAGATTCCATTTTTGAAAAAATATTTTTTAGGACAATAATATTTTCTGTATCTATTTTCTTTTCTCTTTTTATTTTATTTAAAAAATACTTGTCATAAATAGCAGCTACTAGCGCTCCACTACTCCCAACTCCATAGCCTAAAGGAATAGAACTTTTAAAATATAATCCATCATCAATATCAGATTTNAAAGTTTTAAAATTAAATTCATCTTTATCGAATTTTAATTTTAAAAAATCATAAAAACTTTTTATTTGTTTATTGGATAATTTAATGTTTTCATTTGAAGATTTGTCAATTTTTAAAGACCCAGAATAGTTATTAAAAGGAATTGAAATTCCTTTAGAATTTTTAATTATACCATACTCGCCAAAAAGTAAAATCTTAGCAAAAAAAGAAGATGAATTCATTTAGGATGAGATTATTTTTTCAGGTCCTGAACCTAATTTATCATCTATATATTTTCCACCAGAGCAAAAAACTAATAATTCATTTTTGACAAACTTTTGAACTAAATCAAAATCATTTTTGTGGTATAGTAAATGTAAATTAGCCCCAGCATCCAAAGTGAAACACAGAGAACAATCATTTTGTTTTCTAAAACTCCAAACTTTATTAATTATGTTTATCGTATTTGGTTTAAATAAAATGAAAGATGGATTAGATGATAACATCATAGCGTGTAAAGTCAAAGCTTCATTCTCTACAATCTTAGAAAAATCTGATACATTCTGATGCTTCATAAATTGANTTATTTTTTCAAAATTTTTATTTGCTTGAAGAATTCTATTGTTTTTAAATTGGTGTTTATTCATTAAATCATGTCCAACTGAACTTGATACCGATTTTGATCCTTCATCAACAATCAAAATTGTATCACAGTATTGATCAAAATACGTTGAGAGTTTAAAGGGTATAGAATAAAGGTTATTACTGTCAGCTACTATATTTGTTTCTCCCCAAATTGCAGCTGGTCCATACACACTTCTACATGCGCTTCCAGAACCCAATCTAGAAATAAATGAGGATTTAGAATAAAAATCATCTATTTTGGTAATGGATTTTTCAATATCAACCAAACACAAAGCAAGAGAACTAAATGCTGACGCAGATGATGCTATTCCACTACTATGTGGAAACGTATTTTTTGATTTAATTTTTAATGAAAGTTTTTGGAGAACGGGTAAGTACTCAATCACTCTTTCAAAAAAAATATCCAACTTTTTATTGAATTCAGGTTTTAACTCATCATGAAAATAAAACTCATATTTAAAACCATCTTTACTAAAACTATAGTCTATGGTTGTTGAACTATAGCAATTAGTTAGTGTGAAACTTAATGATGGATTCATTGGAATTTGTAATTCCTTTTTTCCCCAGTATTTAATTAATGCAATATTTGAGGGTGATTTCCAACCAGTAAATCCAGATAAATTTTCTTTATCGAAATCTAATTTATACGTTGGTTTAAATATCATTTATTTAAATGAATTTATTTCAGTTTTTTTTGGTTCTTTCTTTGAACCATCAAAACCAGAAATACCTGAGACAGTTGTATACTTTAAAACATTTTTTTTGCCAGGATTTACAATTTGAAATGCACTGTGACACATAATTGCTGCCTCATGAAATCCTGATAATATAAGTTTTAATTTTCCAGGATATGTATTTATATCCCCAATAGCATAAATACCATTTTTATTAGTTTGATAGTCTAGTGAATTATTAACCTTTATTGCATTTTTATCAATTTCTAATCCCCAACTTTTAAAAACATCCATCTTCGGAACTAATCCATATAAGGGAATTAAATAATCTGTAGCTAAATTTAAACTTTTATCTTCCACTTTAATTTCNACACTCTCTAATTTTTTATCACCATGTAATTTACTAATTACTGCAGGTGTTAATATTTCAAGAATACCTTTGTCTTTTAATTTTTGAATTTTATTTACTGAGTCCACAGCTCCTCTGAATTGATTTCTTCTATGAATCAGAGTGACTTTTTTTGCTATTTCAGACAGAACAATTGTCCAATCTAATGCTGAATCTCCACCACCTGAAATTATCACAGATTTATTTCTAAATTTTTCAGGATCTAATACACTATACTGAACACCATTATCCTCATATTTTTCTAGATTTTCAAGCTTGGGTTTTCTTGGTTCAAAATTTCCTAATCCTCCTGCAATTGCAATAACTTTTGCAGAGATTTTTGTTTTTTTATCTGTTGTAATTATGAATTTATCATCTTCNTTAGATAATCCTTCTGCAGTTTCACCTAAAGAATAACCAGGACTAAATGGTTTAATTTGCTCAAGAAGTTTATCTACTAACTCCCCTGCTTTGATTTCAGGGTAAGCAGGTATATCATAAATTGGTTTGTTTGGATAAATTTCTGAACATTGACCACCTGGTTTTGATAAAGAGTCTATTAAATGGCATCTCATTCCCAAAAGACCAGCTTCAAAAACTGTAAATAAGCCTGTCGGTCCAGCTCCAATTACTGCAATATCAGTATAAATCATTCTACGTTTATAACTTTTTGAATTGATGGAGCATGTTTTTTAATTGTCATTTCAACTCCATTTTTTAAGGTCATTTGATTTACACTGCAGTCAATACAGTTTCCCAATAACCTAACTTTTACAGTATCATTCTTAACATCAACCAATTCAATATTTCCTCCATCTGATTGTAAAAATGGTCTTATTTCGTCCAATGCTTTTTCTATATTATTTATGATTTTCTTGTCCATAATTTAAGAGCAACCTGCCATAGTTTTAATTTTTAAAATTTCAGTTGGAGGTAGTTTTTTATTTCTCTCCAACAAGCATTCAATTAAGGTTTTCGTCATTTCAGAAAATATCTTCTTTATTTCAGAATCATCCTGTAATGCACCTGGCCTACCAACATCTCCTGCTTCACGCAAACCTTGAATGATTGGAACTTCTCCTAAAAAGGGTATGTCAAAGTCTTCTGACATATTTTTTGCCCCATCTTTTCCAAAGATATAATGTTTTTCTTGAGTTTTTAAATCTGGAATATAATATGACATATTCTCAACAATACCTAAAATTGGGATATTTATGTTTTCTTGTCTGTACATTGTAACACCTTTTCTTGCATCAGCCAGTGCAACAATTTGCGGTGTACTTACCACAACAGCTCCATTTACTGATATTTTTTGCATAATACTTAAATGAATATCACCAGTACCTGGTGGTAAATCAATTAATAAAAAATCTAAATCTCCCCAATCTGCATCAAAAATTAATTGGTTTAGTGCTTTTGTGGCCATAGGACCCCTCCAAATAACAGCCTGATCCATTTTAGTGAAAAAACCAATTGAAAGTATTTTAATGCCGAAACTTTCAATGGGTTTCATTTTTGATTTACCATCAACATCTACTGCTAATGGCTTTCTACCAATCAAATCAAACATTATGTGCATTGATGGTCCATAAATATCCGCATCAAGTATACCAACCTTAAAGCCCATTTCCTTGAGGGTTACAGCAATGTTAGATGTAATTGTTGATTTTCCGACCCCTCCTTTTGCAGATGATATTGCTATCACATTTTTAACTGATGATAATACTTCACTATCATTATTTTGAATTGTTTTTGGTATAGATTTAAAATCTATTTTATAATCATAATTTGAGTTGTAATCATTTTTTAAGGTTTCGATAATTGTTTTAGATAATTCGGATTTTGCTTTGTGTGTTGGATTAGATGGAATAATATCTAATAATACTTCATTGTTAAAATTATTAATATTAACAATTTGGTCTTCTTTCANAACACTCTTAAGAACAGCTATGATGTCTTCTTTTTTAAATTTTGAATTACTCATATATTTTACAGTACAAATATATGACTATGTGTCTTATTTTAAACCTTTTTTTGGATTCCAAAAAAAAGATTTAAAATCAACAATTTGATCATTTTTAATAACCATTCCCTCATTTTCTAGTAGTTGCTTCATCAGATTAGTGCCATTGAAGTGATGTTTTCCAGTTAAACAACCATTTCTATTTACTACTCTGTGAGCGGGTATATCAGTATATTGATGGGAAGAATTCATAGCCCAGCCAACTGTTCTAGCACTTTTTCCAGAACCTAAATAATTAGCAATGGCACCATAAGTAGTAACCTTGCCATGAGGAATTTGTTTGACTACTTTGTAAACTTCTTCAAAAGAAAATTTTTTAGACATTATCAATCAAATTTAAATTGAAGAAAAGTAATTTTTTTACTGTCTAAAAATTTTTTTTCATAAAATGTTTGAATTTCAAGAGCCTCTTTGGGAGCATTATTATTTGAATATATGTCATGGTTAGAAAAAATTGGTGTAATGCCCATTGCTTCGATTAATCCAAGAGTGTAGCCGTGAAGAAATTCACTATCTGTTTTTAAGTTTACTATACCGCCTTTTTTTAGAATTTTTTTATACATTTTCAAAAAATCAGGATTTGTTAATCTATGTTTTTTTCTCTGTATTTTTTGTTGTGGATCAGGGAAGGTAATCCAAATTTCATCAACTTCATTTTTCGAGAAAAAATGATCAATCAATTCAATTTGAGTTCTAATAAAACAAACATTTTTTAGATGGTTTTCAAATGAGTCTTTAGCACCTTTCCAAATTCTGGCACCTTTGATATCTATCCCAATGTAATTTATGTTATTATTCCATTTGGAAAGTGTTGTAGTGTATTCACCTCTACCGCATCCAAGTTCTAGCACAATTGGATTTTCATTTTTAAAAAAATCTTTATTCCACTTGCCTTTTAATTTGAAAGATTTATTAATCAATTCATCTCTATCGGGCTGAAATAAATTTTTAAAGTTTAAATTTTCTTTNAATCTCTTGAGCTTATTTTTACTTCCCAAATTTTTTTTAAATAAAAATAACTATTTTGATTTTTCTAGAGTAAAGGAAAACTCTGATCCGACACCAAATTCACTTTCAACATATATTTTTTCATCATGAGCATCAATTATGTGTTTTACAATAGCAAGCCCCAAACCTGATCCTCCTGCACTTCTGCTTCCACTTCTATCAACTCTAAAGAATCTTTCAAATATTCTCGTATAGTTCTCCTTTTTAAAACCAACTCCATTATCTGTTACTCTAACAATTATTTTATCTTCATTTAAGCTTTGAATTACTATCTCAGTTGTTCCATAATCCTTACCGTACTTAATTGAGTTGTCAATTAAATTTGTTAGTACCTGCTCTATTTTTTCTTTATCTGCAATAACCTTGGTTTTTAAACCTTTATCCTTATTTACAGTTAACTTAATTTTTTTCTTTTTAGCTGTAAATTCTAACATTTCAAAGACATTTTCTGTAAGATTAATAATGTCAAATTTATTCTTGTTTAAAATTGATTCTCCACTTTCAATTTTGGTAATTAAATCCAAATCTTTAACGATAAGATTTAATCTATCGATTGCTTTAGAAGCAGTTTTTAAATACTTAATATTTACATTTTCATCCTTTATAGCTCCATCAAGTAGTGTTAAAATATAGCTTTGACTTGTAAAAAGTGGTGTTTTTATTTCATGGGCTAAATTCCCGATAAATTCTCTTCTAAATGATTCCAATTTTTTCATTTCTGAGAACTCAGATTTTCTTTTTGAATCATAATCTTTGATTTCCGATGCCAACTCTTCCATGTTAGTTGTTACAGTCTGACTAATATTTTTCTCAGGAAGAATATCTTTTGAAATTTCTTTCAATTTGGAATATAAAAATGATCGAGTATACACATTCCCAAGGATATAAACTACTAAAAAGGTTAATAAAAAAACTTTAGTAAAATCAACAAAATCTATATTATCAATTCCAAAAAGCAATAGTAATGAAACGAATGAAATAAGGGCTGAGATAAATAAAGTTATNATGAGTAGTAAAAGTCTACTTTTAATTTTGAGCATCTAGGACTTAAATTTGTAACCTACACCCTTCAATGTTTTTATATGTTTTTCACCAATTTTTTCTCTTAACTTTCTTACATGAACATCAATTGTTCTATCTCCAACAACAACTTGGGTTCCCCAAACTTTATTCATTATTTCCTCCCTAGTGAAAACTTTTTCAGGCTTAGTTGCTAATAAAAATAATAATTCAAATTCTTTTCTAGGTAATAATATTTCTTTTTTATCTTTAATAACAACGTATTCCTCTTTATTTATTTTAATTGACCCTAAATCAATAATATTTGGGGCATTTTTTTCAGAATTAATTTTTTTAGCAATATTAGAAATTTTCTTAAGTAGAATCTTTGGTTTTACTGGCTTTGAAATATAATCATCAGCTCCAGCATCATAAGCTGAAATTTGAGTGTAATCTTCACTTCTAGCTGAAAGGAATATAATAATAGCTTGACTAAGTTGATCAATATTTTTAATTTCTTCACATGCCTCAATTCCAGACATTTCAGGCATCATTACATCCATTAGTATTATATCAGGAATGAATTTTTTAGCTTTTTTTATAGCCTCAACTCCATTACCCGCAGACTTTACAGAATAACCTGAATTTTTAAGGTTATATTTTAAAATTTCAACAATATCTGGGTCATCGTCTACTACTAAAACTTTTATTGAAGAAATATCCATTATTTCACTAATTTAATATTTAAAGTTTAAGTTTAACAATTATTAACAATAACTTAATATAAATGGACTTCATTAATATTAAAAATGAAAAATCTTTTGATAAATATGCTATTGAGTTATTCAACTATCACTTTAAAAAAAATAAATTTTATAGAGCTTATTGTGAAAGTTTAAACATAAATAATTCTGAAGTTGACCAAATTGAAAAAATACCATTTTTCCCAATTATTTTTTTTAAGAACAAAAAAATTTTGATTGATAATATTGATTTCCAAAAATTATTTAAAAGCAGTGGGACAGGTGGATCTAAAAGTTCCCACTACATTCATAAAATTGATGATTATCATATAAGTATTGAAAAATGTTTTGAAAGAATTTATGGAAAAGTCACAGATTATGTAATCATTGGTGTAACTCCAAATTACACCACAAAAAAAACATCTTCTCTGATTTATATGATTAATCATCTTATTCAAAAATCAAATAAAAAACAAAGTCAATTTATAATGGATTTAAAAAAATTTAAATCTGTTACAAAAGAGCTTGAGACTGCCAATAAAAAATATATAATTTATGGTCTCTCTTATGCATTGATGGATTTAATTGAAAAAAATAAATTTGATTTGAAAAACTCAATCATTATTGAAACTGGTGGTATGAAAGGATCAAGGGAAGAAATAGATAAAGAANACCTTCATAAAATTCTATCAACTGCTTTTAATACGAATAAAATTCATTCCGAATATGCTATGACTGAACTTATGTCTCAAAGCTATTCATTAAAAAATCAAATTTTTAGTACTCCTGCATGGAAAAAAATTTTAATCAAAGACTTTAATGATCCAATGAATGTATCAAGAGTTGGGAGAGGGTTTTTAAATATTATTGACTTAGCCAATAAATATTCTTGTCCATTTATTTCAACAGAAGATGTGGGTGAAGTATTTGAAAATGGAGAATTTAAATTATTTGGCAGAGGCAGTCAAGCAGATTTAAGAGGATGTAATTTAATGTTAGCTGACACTAATTAAATAGTAGTTCTTTTTGCCCTTTTGTACCAAGATGTACTTGTTATTTATGAAATTTAATTCTGAAAGCTTAAAAGAAGAATCAATTTTGGTTTTATTCAATGAAATTGAATTTTGATTTAGAAGTCTGATAATTTCAGACTTAGAGTTGAAGAAATTTGTATGATCAAGTAAATCTACTATTGTTTTAAAATTAATTATATCATCGTTATTCATCGAAAAGTTAGGTACTCCATCAAAAACATCTAAAAATGTTGCTTCATCAATTTTNGATAAGTTTTCATTTGTGTTTTTACTGAACAAAATATTAGAAGCATTTTTAACATTGATTAAATCTGCATCACTATGTACCATCCTAGTAATCTCCTCTGCTATAAATTTTTGAAGCTTTCTTTCATGAGGAGCTGCATTATGTTCGCTAATTAAATTATCAATAAAATCTTTAGCAGCAAAAGTGAAAATTTTAATATAATTAGCTGAATCTTCATCAGATGAATTTAGCCAATACTGGTAAAATTTATAAGGTGAAGTCTTTGCTCTATCTAACCAAATGTTACCATCCTCAGTCTTTCCAAATTTAGATCCATCTGACTTAGTAATCAATGGACAAGTTAGCGCATAAGCTTTTTTCCCATTTTTTTTTCTTATGAGTTCAACTCCGGATGTTATATTACCCCACTGATCACTTCCTCCCATTTGAATTGTGCAATCATAATTTTCTAATAAATAATAAAAATCATATGCCTGGAATAACTGATAAGTAAATTCAGTAAAAGACATACCCTCATTAGAGTCAGTTGAGGCCAATCTTTTTTTTACAGAATCTTTTGACATCATGTAATTGACAGTCAATAGTTTTCCGTAATCCCTAAAAAAATCTATAATATTTAACTTACTATTCCATTCATAGTTATTTAAGATAACAGCAGAATTGGAATTGCCAGTATCAAAATCTAAAAACTTTGAAAGTTGTTTTTTAATTGATGAAATATTGGAATCAATTTTATCTGCGCTTAGTAAATTTCTTTCTTTTGATTTTCCAGAGGGATCACCAATCATACCAGTTGCACCACCAATCAGCACAATTGGTTTGTGACCACATTGTTGAAAATGTTTCAAAATTATTAGCTGAACAAGACTTCCAATGTGAAGAGAATCAGATGTTGGATCAAAACCTATGTACCCAACNACAGAATCCTTGCTAGCTTCTTCATCAAACCCATTGCTNACATCTTGGATTAAACCTCTCCATTCAAGTTCATTTTTAAAATTTTTAGGCATGATACAAAGATATTTAATTAGTTCTTAACATTATTCAATGAATCTTTAATGATTTTAATTTTTTTATTTATTCCATCATAAATATCCATATACAGTTTTGGGTTTTTTGTATAAAAACTATTACTTCTAACAAATGTTAAACAATCAATAGAATGCTTTCTAAACAACATGGTATCTCTTACCATGAAGTAATTATTATTTGATTTGCTTATAAATCCTCTGCTTGAATTAATTAAATTAACATCAAATAAAAATTCAATCATTTCATCTTTGGACATGATATCATCAGGAATATTGACCTCGTTTGTACATGAGAAAAAAACAATTAATATTAAATATATTTTTTTCATTTATTCAAATGATATTTTCTTTCCTCTGAAATCCTCATTTATTGATCCATTCTCATAAACCAAATTACCATTAATAAAAGTATGTGTAATCTGGGAATTAAATTTTGTTCCTTCAAATGGTGACCATCCACATTTATATAATATATTATTTGAATCTACTGTATAATTTTTTCTTGGATCTATTATCACTATGTCTGCAAAATAATTTTTTCTTATAAAACCTCTTTTATTAACTCTAAAAAGTATAGCAGGATTGTGACACATCTTTTGAACAATTTTTTCTAATGTAATTTTTTTATTTAAATAATGTTCAAACATCATGTTAAGTGAATGTTGAACTAATGGGCCACCAGATGGACAGTTCAAATAATTATTGCTCTTTTCATTTAAAGTGTGAGGGGCGTGATCTGTTGCAATTACATCAATTCTGTCGTCATTTAATGATTCCCATAAAGCTTGTTGATCACTCACAGTCTTGATTGATGGATTCCATTTAATGAATCCCTTCTTTTTTTTATAATCATTTTCGTTAAATGAAAGATGATGAATACAAACCTCACTCGTTATTTTTTTATCTTTTAAAGGTTTATCATTACAGAATAATTTAGACTCGACACCAGTTGATAAATGAAAGACATGGAGCCTTGCATTTGTTTTTCTTGCTAAAGCAATAATTTTTTCAGTTGACTTTAAACAAGCCTCCTCAGATCTAATTTTAGAATGGCACTCAAATGGTATTTCATTATTATATTTTTCTCTGTAAAAATCTAAATTTCTATTAATTATTTCCTCATCCTCGCTATGAACAACAACTGGAACTTTAGAAAATGATAATATTTTTTCAATTACACTGTAGTCATCAACAAGCATGTTCCCAGTTGATGAGCCTAAAAATAGTTTTATAGCAGGAATTTGAGAGAAGTCCAGTTTTTCAATTTCTGCAAAATTATTGTTGGTTCCACCAAACATGAACGAATAATTTGAAAAAGAATTTTTGGCAGCAATTTCTAACTTATTTTTAAGTTCAGAAATAGTTGTTGTTTGTGGATTTGTATTTGGCATTTCAAAATATGATGTTATGCCACCTGCAACTGCAGCTTTTGATTCACTGTAAATAGTTCCTTTATGGGTAAATCCAGGTTCTCTGAAATGCACTTGATCATCAATAATTCCTGGGATCAAAAAACATCCTTCAGCATCAATTATTTTTTCTTCACCATTANCTAANATATTTTGANCTATTTCTTGTATTAAATCTCCATTTATTAAAATATCACTCTTCGAAATATTTCCCTCGTTAACAATTCTTGCATTTTTTATTATTGTTTTCATTTGAACATTTTTGAGAAAATTTGACCGAATTTCATTGATATCAATCCAAATACTGCTTCATAAATTATTGATAAATTTAATTTAGATTCACCTCTTATTCTATCGGTGAAAATTATTGGAATTTCATATAATTTATATTTTAAATTATAAGCTTTAAATTTCATTTCTATTTGAAAAGCATAACCTTTAAACATTATACCTTCTTTCAAAACTTCTTGTATCACAGAGGCTTTATATCCCACAAAACCAGAGGTTAAATCCATTATCGGTGTGCCTGTAATAGATCTTGCATACCAAGATGCAAAATAAGAAATTAANACCCTTTGTATTGGCCAATTAATTACATTAACACCNGTTTTATATCTNGANCCAATNACAACATCATATCCATTATTTGTTAGAAAAACTTGCATTCTNGAGAGATCCTTTGGATTGTGAGAAAAGTCAGCNTCCATTTCATAAATATTTTCATAACCATTTTTAATTGCCCATTCAAAACCATTTATATAAGCAGGACCAATTCCCAATTTTTCTTCTCTTTTTATTAAAAACAGCCTTTCCTTNTGAAATGGTATTTTCTCCTCGACTAACTTTGAAGTTTTATCAGGTGANTTATCATCAACNACNAGNANGCTAAAGTNGTCTTTTAATAAAAAAACCTCATCNATTATTTCAATAATATTTTCTGATTCATTGTAAGTAGGAATAATTACTAAAGATTTTATATCAGACACGCAGTAAAATTAAGACTTATTTTCTTTAGAAAAATAAATCCTGTAAAGTTTAATGCGTTTGNTTTGCAAGGAATTTGTATTTTTGCAGACCCAATTCTTTTTAATTAGTATGAAAGTAAAATCAATTTTAATTTCACAACCTAAGCCAGAAATTAAAAACTCACCATATGTTGAGCTTATTAAAAAGTTTAAATTAAAAATCGATTTTAGACCATTTATTCACATTGAAGGTAAGACTAGTAGAGAAGTTAGACAACAAAAAATAGATTTATCAAAGTTCTCAGCAATTATCTTAACAAGTAGAAATTCGGTGGATCACTTCTTTAGAATTGCAGAAGAAATGAGGTATCCAATTCCAAATGCATTAAAATATTTTTGTCTTTCCGAGGCTGTTGCATTTTACTTACAAAAATATGTTGTATACAGAAAAAGAAAAATCTACGTTGGAGGTAGAACATTTGATGAACTTGCAGAAATCATTTCAAAGTATGGTGAAGAAAACTATCTTCTACCAGGATCTGATGTATTATCACCTCGAATTGAAAAAAAATTAAATGATCTTGAAGTCAAATGGACCAAAGGTATATTTTATAAAACTGTCATAAGTGATTTGTCAGATTTGAAAAATGTTTATTACGATATTCTTGTTTTCTTCAGTCCCTCAGGAATTGAATCATTATTTTCAAACTTTCCTGATTTTAAGCAAAATGAAACTAGAATAGCTGTGTTTGGAAAAAACACTGCTAATGCAGCTAAAAATTCTGGTTTAAGAATTGACATTGAAGCACCATTAAATAAAATTCCATCGATGTCTAGGGCTCTTTATCTTTACATTGAAAAAGCTAATAAAAAATAATTAGCTTTTAAATTTACTTTCAAAATTCTCAATAAAAACTTTAAAGTCTTCTTGAGATTTAATATTTAAGTACTTTTTATCACTGAACAAGTTTAGATATATTTCGATTTGTTCAGGTGTTAAATATCCAGTGATTGGTGCTATAGGATTTGANGCATCATCAAAAAAAACTATAGTAGGATATCCATAAACACCAAGGTATTTTGTAAAGTTNTGAGTTGAGTTNCNNCCTGATTTTGANGANGAATAACCNGGGTTACTAAATACTTTTCCATTATGCTTAAGTGTGGAATTCCCTTCAGCATTAAACTTTACAGCGTAAAAGTTTTCATTTAAGAAATTAGCTACATCAGGATTTTGGAAAGTGTTTTTATCCATTAATTTACAAGGGCCACACCAATCAGTGTAAACATCCATCATTATATTTTTTGGGACTTTTTTTTGTAATTCTTGAGCCTTATCCATAGAAATCCAATTAACCTCCTGGCTATAAGTGATGTTTATGATAAATAGAAAAATAAAACTCAGTCTAATTGAAACCATGCATTCTTTTCTTTAAAAACCCATTTAGTAAAAACATTATTATACCAGCACCAACAGGAATTAATGTAAAAATTAGAAAGAATCCCGATAAACCTGCTTTCTCGGAAATAACATTGATATAGCTACCAGTCACACCTCCGATTAGATTTGCAAAAAAACTAGATAACAACCAAAATCCAAACATTAAGCCTACTAATCTAACTGGTGCAAGTTTACTTACGTATGATAACCCTACAGGAGATACGCACAACTCACCGAGGGTATGAAATAAATAAGCAAAAACTAACCAAAATATACTAACGCTAGCTGTTTGAGCACCATAGGGTATTGACATAGAACCATATGCTAAGAACCCAAAACCTAGACCTAATAGAATTAAGCCAATTGAGAACTTTATTGGTCCAGAGGGATTATACTTTGAAGCCCAAATTTTAGAAAAAACAGGGGCAAAAAGTATAATAAACAGTGAATTTAAAACAGAAAACCAGGATGCTGGAATTTCAGTTGCTTCTTGACTAAACTCATTATCAATCATCCATATAACGATTCCCCAAATTATGACAAAACTTGTGCCTAGGAAGAAATTTGATATAAAATACTTTTGNAATATATTTTGAAACAATTTATACAAAACATAGGTTATCACTGCCATTGGAACAATAGTAATGATAGTATTTACAGTTTTAAAAATTGTNGCTGACTCACCTGTTAAATTTCTTTCAGTNTAATCATTTGCAAAAATTGTCATAGACCCACCTGCTTGCTCAAAGGCCCACCAAAAAAATATGGTTGCTGCAGAAAAAACTAGAATAACTGAAATTCTATCCCACTCAACGCTTGTAATTGGTGTCTTAACTTTTTCNTCAGAATTTTTAGCTTTTTTNTCAGGCTTAAGACCAATAGATCCAAAAATTTCTTGGGCATAGTAAAATTGAAGCATACCAAAAAACATAAAAATTCCTGCTAGCCCAAATCCCCAATGCCATCCAACTTTTTCACCTAAATAACCACACAATAGAATTCCTAAGAATGCACCTGCATTTATACCCATATAGAATATAGTGTATGCACCATCTTTTCTAATATCATCATCTTTATATAGCTGACCAACAATCGATGAAATATTTGGCTTAAACAAACCATTACCAATTATTAATAACCCAATTCCTAAAAAGAAGAAAGTATCAGCATAATACTCTAACGCCATCGAACCATGACCCAAAGCCATAATAAAAGCACCCATCACAGTTGCATTTCTGTAACCTAAAAACTTATCCGCTAAGATTCCACCGATTAAAGGAGTAAAATATACAAGTCCTGTATACCAACCGTATAATACTAACGCATCATCTCTTTCCCATCCCCATCCTTCATTCATAATTGATGAGGTTAGAAAAAGTACAAGAATTGCTCTCATTCCATAATAACTAAATCGCTCCCACATTTCAGTGAAAAACAAAACAAATAAACCTGTTGGATGATCAAAAATTGTCTTTTGATTTAGTTCTGATCCATTAAATTGCGCACCTATCATATCTAATTTTTTCTAAATGTATTTATTTAATTATAATTCTCCAACGATTTTTCTTCCATGATAAAACTTTCCNTCAATTTTTTCATGCAAAATNTTAAAATTTTGATTTGTAATTTTTCCAGCAGATATTATTTCAAANNCATTTGGTGAAATATTAATCATTTTTTTTAAAANTTCAATACCCAATTCNGCCGTTTCANANCCACCTGATGANAGTACCCCATTNACATTATNNATNTCNANTAATTTCNNNAATGAATTTACTGGTGATGATGTTAAATCAATGGCNTTATGAATAATTACATTTAATGGTTTTGCAAAATCAGCNAGATATTTAATTTTNTTNAAATCTAATTCATNATNATCATCCAAACATCCAAAAACTACACCATCAAATTTTTGATTTTTACAAAACTCAATTGTTTCCTTCATCTGAGTTAAATCATCGTCATTATAATTGAATGAATTTGAATGAGGTCTTACCATTACCCTCANTGGAATAGAAATACTTTTTTTTAANNAGATNAAATCATCATAGGATGGTGATAAACCATCTTCTTCAAGATTAGAGCAAAATTCAATTCTATCTGCCCCTTTTTTAAAAGCATTAATTGCATCTTGAATATTGTCGACACATGCTTCTTTTACAACAGTCATTAAAAATTCTTATTAGAAATGGTATCTTTTAAACGTTTCCATTGCTTGGTAAT
>FUFK010042357.1_pt1 | contig 16258 bp, 30 predicted proteins | sample 1021851 | NCBI WGS metagenome assembly FUFK01 (sample SAMEA51879418, study PRJEB19060) | metagenome | reverse complement strand
GCAATNNTTNATATTTTTATCAGCCTGTTTNGAATCACAGTTAGAGTCTTTTCTTTTNTTATATTTATTTTCTTTGATGTTACCCCATTCCCAAACGTCCATAAATCTCCTCCATGTTTTTAACTTCCTTACTCTTATCAATCTTTGGATCATCCGGGAGTAACTCAACCCCACAGCAATCACTTGATTGTCTTAACTGAAATTCATTAGGTAATAATTTACCACCGCATTTCATACACCAAGCCTTATACAATCCAGATGGTGTCTTTTGAAATACTTTCTTTGATGGCTTTGGTTTTGCCGGTTGCAAATCCTCAATCTCATCATTCCAACATTCTTGATTCAACCANGTNGTAGGATGTTTGATATATGCCTTATCTCGCCCCTCCCATAACTTCTTCTGTTTAGCCAATGCTGCCATGATGGTAGTATGATCTGTTTTTTTCATTGCTGACCTATAAGAACTTTCTGCTTTTGAACGACTTACCTTCTTATCATATAGGTTCCAAAATTCTTCAAATTGATCTATATATATATTCTTTATATTCTTAACATTCTTGTTTAGTGTTCGTTTGTTGTTCACTTGTTGTTCAATTACTTGTTCACTTTGTTGGTACTCACCCCAGTTAAGTATTGATATTAAGCGACATCGAGGATTTGTTTGTTGTTCAATTTGTTGTTCGATTTTGAAGGTTTTTAAAATTCGTTGTACTTTNCTCTCATTGATTTTCAACTCTTTAGATATGATCTTTCTACCAGTAATTAGTTGTCCCGGTTGTAGTGTTATTCTTTCACCTTCATATATGGCATCATATTCTTTATGAGTAGCATTTAGTAGTAAGTACATCCAAACAGCTAGATGATCATTAGATTTCATCACTACAGGATTATCTAATAATTTGCGATGTAGCTTAATGTATCCGTTACTCATAATAGCGATATTTGCTGTTCATCTTGTTTTCTTATTATACCCATAGCTGTATCTAAAATAGTTTTACCAGCCTCATATTCTACCAAATTTCTACCTATTTTTGTTTTGCTTTGATTACCTTTATAGGTAGTTAAATCTATTTTATGAAATTTACATAATTCTTGTAGTTCATTTTTTTCTTGTGATATTCTGAAATGCCTATCACTTAACTCACTTGGTAATATAAAATTTGTCCAATATAAATGCCGCCCTCTTTTCTGTGCCTCTATTAATGGATCATAATAAGGCGTAACATTTTCAACAACATATTTTCCATCAAAAAAATTATCTAAAAATAATATTTCTTGATATAAAGACATCTCTGGATAAACCGGGTCTATTTTACCACCTTTAGAACTCCAAAATCTCGCTCTGCTGTGACTTGGGCATGGCGGAGATGACCATATAAAATCAAACTCTTTATAATGGTCTAATAGATACTGGTGAGCATCTCCTACAATTACCTTATCATTTGGGAATCTTTCTTGATACATTCTTGCTAATTCTTCATCCCATTCAACAGCAGTAATATCATGTTCATCGCCCCACTTGTAACGATTACCACCTAAACAAGCATATAGATTAAGTATTTTCATTTTCTAGCATCAATTTTAATTCATTATAGAAATCATCGTTTAACATTCGTGATCGTTTTACAATTATATTCCTTCTTTTTGTTAATTCTCTAAATTTTTTAGAGCCTAATCTTTCACGAATAAAATCCAAATGATCTGCTGGATTACTACCCAGAAAGCGATGGCATCCATAACATAGAGCCACCGCATTATCTGGATCAAAGCGTACTGAATATCTACCTCTCCCATAGTAATGTGAACAATGCAATCCCATTCGCTTATTAGGCTCATCCGGGTTATAATATTTCTTGCATCTCTGACAAGTCCACTTATCCCTTGTTCTTATATATTCAGAGAATATCTTATCGTATTTAGTACGCTTAATAGCCATCAGAATGGTACATCGGCATCGCCATTGATGACATAATCAACCCATGTACCAATTTCATCCATCGTTTCTTTGTCCAGTTTTTTTCCCATCTTAAATGCCTCTACTGCGAATCCATGCCTCACCTTCCCAGCAGCTATGGCATCCCAATCTGGTGTATCTGTGTGTTTAGGTGTAGATGCTTTAATTACCGCATCTTTTAATGTATAACCTCCATCATGATCACTTACTATCTGAACAGATGTATTTACTGACATATTATTCAAATAGTCTATTACCTTTCTTGTGTCCTTATCTTGATGTACAAATAGATTTTTTTTAACACCGCCATCAATGACACCAAACATAACACTATCATTTTTACAAACCTTGCCAGTACCATCGTATTCCTTTGTAATCGTGATACTGTTACCAGTTTGTACTCTGTCTAGATTTATACTAGCTTTCATTTTATACGCTCCTTATTAGTTGAAAAATAACATTTAAACATAATGCCCAAATCAATATCATTCCATATTTTTCAATATAAAAAAATATCGTTCCGAGCCATAACTCTAACTTGTCAATCATCATAGACTCCATTTTTAAAATCTTCAATAAAAACTTCTGTAATATCTTCTTCATTATATACATCCTCTACATAAATGATTTGAGGGAGACGTTCTTTGACTCTGCGGAGTTCACCTCGAATATCTGCTGCAAGTGACAATGGAGAATCACCAGCACAACAGAGCATCCTAAAGGAAACCTCTCCCTCATATTGTATTTCTGCATGATACCTCATATCGTGAGGTACATAATTAGTCACAAATTCCGGGTTCGGTTGTTTCTGTGATGGCATATTGTTTTTTGACATCTTTTAAATCCTTTAATAATTCTTTCGTATCTTCTTTCTTTTGTTCATTAGCACATATTTTTGAAAAAACATCAATAGCCTCAATCAAAAGATTGTACTCTTCTTTATTAACTGTTATGCGAATGTTGTCCACTCATATCCTCCATACAAGTATTACAATAATATGTTTTATCACTTTCGCAACTTATACAAGTTTTATCTATTTTTGAATCTCTTTCAATCAATCTATTCATNTCATTATAAGTGTAGCCAATTAAATCCTCTATCTTGCTTGATAATGCCTTTAATTCGCCCAAAATCTCCTCTTTTCCTACATCATCGAGGTTGAGTTCAGTATGCTGATAAAACGATTGAATTTGAACGTATATGTTTTTGAGAGCCACCGTTTCCGATGACTCCCAACTCATACCACTAATTAACATTCTAGTTTTAAGGTCTTGCATTATTCACCATCCCTTATTGTTATAAATGTATCAAATAAAACTTCATCTATTTTAGACATTTGTTTATCATCTGGAACGCTGTTCAAGCCTTCTGGTGTTCCAATAAAGTTCAATAGGTTTGAATAATATCCTATTTGAAATTTATCTTTTGGTAATAATTTAAGATAGTTTTCAAACTTTAACTTTAAATCATCTAATGATAATTCATATTCTTGGTCAATTTTATTTTCCTTGTAAAATTTAAAAGTCATCTTACTTATCCCCTTTTAGTTCCAAGCCAATGCCATCCGTTTTTAGACATAGTTGCAATCAATCTATTACTCTCGATTTGTGTTCTTGTTTTTAAATCTATTTCTAAAGAACCTTTTTTAAATGTTTCTATATACATAATCTCATCCTTTTTAGATACAGAGGGAGCGAATTGGGATGAGACAATTTCGCCCTGATGGGCTGATGCTCCCTCTATTGTATCAAAATGTTTGNTNTTTAATTGTCTCATCGTTANAAGTATAANCAATTATTTTGATATGTCAAAGAAAAAAAGCCGATAAATAAATACCGGCTTTNTAGACAGGAATTAAGAGAGTTGTTCTCTCAAGGTGAAGGATGCAGAATATCGTTCAAATGCTACTTCAGCAAATTGAATTGGGGAATCCAATCTTACATAGTAAAATGGCCCAGTAGTACCATCCTCCGAATAGATGAATTTTTTATAGTTTTGAACAGATTGCTCAAAGGTTTGTAGGTTGTTTTTAAAGGTTTGTGATATATTACTAAAGTTAAAAGAGAATGTAGATTTGGGTTCGTGTTTCTTTGTAGCGTACTCAACACCACCTATTGAAGTTTGAACATCTGCACCAAATATTTCTTGTTCTCCAATCCCTACATCTGGTTGTACTTCAAAGGCTAATTTACTCCCGGTAATCATTTCAGTAAGGTTTGCAACATCTCCTGTTGGTGATAGTATCCAATTCTCTGAAGATGCAGAACTAAATTCTGTAATATTCCAACCAGCTACAAAATCAGTTGAAATATTTGCAACAGAAGAATAGGTATTTGTTGCTACTGCTCTGTTAAAAGATATATTATCTGTTTCAGCAGCACTAAAATATAAGGCCACGAAATCAAGTGCTGTTGATGTAGAAAATGTTACTCTGAAAGCATCAGTATTATCAAAATCAGTAACTGCTGTTGCAATAGATTGATCTACCAATCTATCTTCATTTGTCATAGTAGTGCCATCGCTAAAATTACTACTGGATAATGTGCCATCGTTAATGGTTGCCTCTAATAACCCTCCAGAATCATAATAAAATGTTTTTGCCATTTATACCTCGCTTACTACCACTCCAATGGAGCCTAGTTTTCTATTAATACTTGTTATAATAAAATCTTTACCACTAAAAGAACTGCCAAAAGCATTCGTTCCTATATCTCCAAATGCTACAAAATCACCCACATCTATATTATAGAAATCTTGATTAACTATTGAAAATGATACAATTAATTTTTGAGAGAATATATTATCAAAATATGTATAGTAATCATCATTAACATTACCGCTTGATGGAGCATTGGCTGGAGCAGATACCAAAGCATTTAATCGTACAGTTCTTTTATTCTCATTACTACCTATATTATAATCAGATATATTACTTGAATTGGTAGCCTCTACCTTACTTACATATCCCTTATTGCTTACTGGATGTTTTTCATATTCAATATCCATCGAGGTAACCACATCATCAAATGGTGTTAGTTGTATATCTAGGTCAATAATATCATCTTTTGTTAATGTATGATCGGTAGTAATGCTATCCGGGATATAGACATAGGTGTAAAAGCCTTGCCCATTATACCTTCCAATGAATCCACCATTCTGTTGTAATTCAACTAGACAATCATTCAACTGCTTTGGCTCGGTTATCCAGTATCTCAATGCCCAATCCTTAACAGTAGATATATCTGTACCACTATCCCAGTTGATCGGATCATAAGCAGAATCGTATGGCACATCATTACCATCTTTAAAGTTTCCAAATCTTTGCATCAAATCTCTATGAGCAAATACAATTTTAGTTATTAGTGAATCACCTCCCCAAGAACTAACATCCTTTAATCCATTAGCACCACAGTACAATTCATCTATATCATCCAACACCTTGTATGAGTTTGATTTCTTATCTTGATCAGAGTAATCTAGTTTTGATTTTACTTCAATCACTACATCTGCTAATCTTAAATATCCACCAAGTGTACCATCTAGTGAGCCAGATTGTTGAACTGCTTTCATTTTTAATTTTATCTCTTCACCCCATCCATTACTACTAGAATTAAATTCACTATCACTATCATTTTGATTAGTGAAATATGCAAAAGATGATGTACTTAATGTACCACCTGAAGTTTTGTTAAAAGTTGTTGTGGGTATTTCATTGGTAATAGAATAATACCCAAGTATATCAGATGCACCAAAAGACTCATCTATAAGTTGTATTCTTATTTCCCCAGTACCAGATGATGATGATAATGAAACTGAACCAGCAAAAACCAAATGAATACTTATAGTATCTGCAACGCCTGTTAATTGCGGCATTTTAAATTTAATAGTGGCATTATCATCTGCTGTAAAGTTGCCTTGAATTAAACATTGGGTATAGGATGAGGTATCTATATAATCACCATTAAAAGCATTATCATTAGCTGACCAAACAAAGTTAGTGGATGATCCAGAATCTGTTCTTTCCAATGGTTTAACAAATTGACCTTTCAATAATGATTGATGATGTCTTACTGCATAACCACTTCCAAATGTCTCATTTCCAGCATCAATAGATGACATGGTACTGGCATGGTTTGCTATTGGCAAAAAAGAATCAACAGATTTTTCATAGAAATGAGGGTAAGCATTTTGATTAATAGACCTCAAACCAGTAAGTGAAAATATAGTATCACCTCTTCTTTGTTCAACCGGGATTGGATATAATGTTTTTCTTTTTCTGAACTCATCAATCCCAGCACTACTTCCAAATGTAAGTGATACACTTTGAGAATTGCTTTGACTAGCATTAGCTGTGTAATCACCATAAGCGATTGGGAAATAGTTGTTTTTATCTGTTTTAACTTGTGGTACTTCTATACCTTTAAATGGATCATGTGCAACTATCTCTAAAGTTATACGATCTTGATTGTGACTAAAGTTTACCAATCTACCAGAATATACTTGTAAAGCATTATGGAGATATGGATTATCATTTAATTGTACAAACACCTTACATATCCTATTAATATATTTCCTAGTGCCTCCAAATATTTCTTCACTAAATGGCTTTCCATTATATGTAAAGTTGGCTAATTCTATTGATATATTAGATGTTTTACTTGTAGAATTTTTTAAATCAATGGATTCTCTTATGCTTGGTTGAGATAATATTGCACCATGTGAAAATCTATCATCTATTGTAGTATCGGTAAATGATATTGGAGTAAAGCTATTATTGAAAATTCTTTCTGTTGTTGATGATGCGGCTGGTGAGAGTTGAATACCATTTAATGACCTTTCAACTGTTAAAGTGTCTGATGATATGCTTGTGACTTTTATTAGTTCCCCTGTAATCATTACTTGAGTACCAATGGTGTTCATTCTATAATAATTACCAGCAGTAAACAATGAACCATCATCTACATCTATTTCTGTTTCTGTTGTGTTTACATCTTCATCAAGCTGGTTAGATGTTCCAACCATATCAAAAGAATCATCATACCCTAAACAAAATATCCAATTCTCATTGGTTGATGATCTTTTAAATTCATCTGGTAATGTTAAACTCAAGAATATCTCACCGCTTTATTTATTTCTGGAACTAATGTATCTCGTACAAATTCCCTAGTTCCTAATACATTACCTTGAATGTTTATTGTAATGCCCATACCATTTACTAAATTCTGTTGCTGTGCTTGATTCAAGATTACCTCACCGGGAGTAAGCATCGCTGGAACTGTATCTTGATTACCAACACCGGGAACAATACCACCTTCAGCAAATTTTAACTTACTAGCAACCGATAAATTTCTTTCTATGGCATTTGACACGACCAAACCAGCACCAGCCGCAGCTACAATATTAAATGGAAATGGAACATTTTTAAATACTGATGAAATGTAACCAGCAATAGCCTCCATTGTTTCAGCTCTTACGATTGCCATCATAGTATCTTTTGCTGATTTTTGAGATAAGGCGGCAGATTTCATATCTAACATCATTTGCTCTTTCTTTTGATTTTGAGATGCTTTACTTAACTCAAATGATTCTTCCATTAAATCATTCATTATACCCATATCAATTATAACATCATCTAACATTTCAACATCATGTGAGGATATAGGAACAAATGGTCTATTAACCATCGGCTCGGCTGTTGTTTTAAATAACTCTAATGCTTTAGTATATCCTATCAATGCTTGATTTGCTTGAACACTTGCCTCTGTTGCTGGATTGAATGCTCTTCCTTGTAAAAAGTAGTTTGATTTTAATTCATTTGCTTGTTCACCTAAACTTCTTAATTGCTCTTGCATTGGTTTAGTTGTATCAACTGTGATACCTAATTCTTTAGAAAATTTACTTATAACACCTTCAGCCTCTTCTGTTCTTTTATTAAAATTATCTAATATCTCATCACTCTCATCAACACCATCAAGAAACTCAATAAAATCAACAGTATTTTCTGCAAATGATTGCATTGCTTGTGCAATTTTTATTACTGCTGGAGATAATAATTCTCCTATTGCCTCACCAGCATCACCAACTGCATTTTCCATTTGCATTAGTGTACCAGTTAAAGTTTCAGCTTGTACATTTGCTTGTCCTTCAAATAACTCACCAAGAACTTTAACAGCCTCACCAGATTTCATTTGTTCAGCAGTTAAGCCTCTTAATTGTGGTACTAACTCACCTAACTCACCAGCTAATCCAGAAAATGTTTTTGCTGTATTTCTTACTGCCGATTCTAGTGAAATCCCGGTTGCAGATGCTAAATCCATTGCAACTGGAATAATGCTTTTTATTTGATCTTCTGAAAATTCAAGAGATGCTAGAAAGGCTTGTTGCTGAATGATAGCCTCATCGCCAAATGTTGATACCTTCTGCAATGCACTTGCTTGTTCTAATAATGCTTTAGAGTTCCCACCTAGAGCAAAAGTTAATTTTTTTTCTGCTTGTTCTTGTACTCCAGCAAGTTCAATAGTTCTAGTAAATCCAGCTATCAAACCTTTTGCTCCAAAATAGGCGGCTGATGCTATACCAACAGCCTTCCCCATTTTAGATATAGCACCATTTAATCCAGATAGTTCTTCTTTGCTTTTTTTAGCACCTCTAGTGCTTATGTCTATATTAACTTTTTGAGTTGCCATTTTTCTCTGCTTTATGTTTTAAGGCTAATGCCATTTCAGTTTTAATAATATTAAACATTGATAATTTGTGAGCATCTGTTTCATCTAAAGTTTTACCCAAAGGGATGTGGTATTCTGTAATATAATGATACTCATTGATTAATGTATAATATTCATCATTAATGATATAACCATGATTAGCAAATAAGGGAACAAGATAATATAATTGCTGACCGATACTATACTTATGATCTGATTTTGCAATTTCATGTATTTCTTCCCAGATGTCATTAACTGTATTAAAATCCCTAATCTTTTTCGAGATAGGGGATTGAGCCGAATAAGGGAGCGTATATTGGTTGTGAGGTTGAGTATCGAATACCCAACACCACACAGTTAAACTCAATCCCCATCTACTTTTTTTGATTCATCAGATAGTTCTAGATAATCCATCATACATTGAGTAAGTAACTTGAGTTGAGTATCATAATCATATTTCTTCATATCGGAATCTGGATTAGAGAATGCTATATCAGCTACGCTACCCAATAAGGAATTAAATTCCCTTTGCTTAACATTATCCGTACCATTACGATATACATCGTGAAATTCACCTTTCAATTCAAGTTTCTGTTTGTATTTAATATCTCGAACTAATACCTCAAGATCATCAACTTTTACTTTCATGCTACGCTCCCTATTTAATTAGCAACCTACTTCAATCAATGCTGTGCTTGATCCTTCACCAGCACCTAATGCCTTTACAGATACATCTAACATCATCAAATTCGCCTCATTAAATGATACATCTGTAATAATGCTACTAGCCATCTTGAATCCAAACTCACCATCACCAATAGAGCTATCTGGATTCATTAATGTTACACCTTGAGATGCTCCAGTAGTTTGATTGTTAAATGTCTCAAATAATCCTGTGAAGTTATCATCATATAGAACTGTAAATGATGCTGTTGCACTAGCCTCACCGGCTCTAGTTGCTTGTTCAAATCCTGTTGATGTTAATCCTACGAATTCAACATCATTGATAAGTTCCAAGCTAAATGATGATAATACAGATTCAGCAATTCCAGCTATTGATCTATGAGTACCAGTTGCCCAACCACTCATAAAATAGTTATTTTGTGCTATTGCTGTATCAGTTGTTATTGATGAATTAGTTAAATCTGCAACAAGCGATCCTGTTTTAAAGGTTGCAGAGAATTTGACTCTACCACCTTCTGTATTTGCATCACCATTAAGCGTAAGATTTGTACAAAAACAATCCTTGAACGCTAAATCTTTACCAGATGCTGGTGATTTGTAGACAATACTTAATAATTGTTGTCCAGTTTGGTTAGTTGTTCCGGATGTTAATGTACTGGTTGATATGTTACTTGCCATCGCATAGGGAACTGACGCATCCCCAGTTAGGTTTGAAAGTAATAGATCAAGTCCAACAGTTGTTGCTGTTCCAGATACACTTATTTCTTTGATTGAGCCTTTGATGTCTTGAAAGAAATCGGTTGCTTGTAAAACTCTGCTACCAGAGCGAACATCTAATACTTGAGTAACACCCAAAGTAGGTGAACCAATCGAATCCACATCTAAAGCGATGTATGGATTGTCCGGTGAACCACTACTATCTGGATTGAGTGTTCCCCAATCATCTTGTTCGGCTACAAGAAACTGAAACTCTTTTGGATCAAAAGCATTACCAGCTATTGCCATTAGTTATCTCCTTTGGGTTTTTTTACTTCACTCACCAATTCTTTTGCTGATGGATGTATTTTATCCACATCAACACTTTTGCCAGAATTGATTTCATCTATTAAAGTCTGATCGTACCCGGTCTTTCTAAAACATAGACCAATGGGAACTTTAATCTTTTTGTCTTTTAATTTTATTTTCATGCCGCCTCAAATATGGTTACTGTTAAATTAATGTTTGCTCTAAACTTTGCCTCTTCTTCATCCTTCTCATAAGTGATTGATTCTACTCTACCACCGAAATAATCTGTGCCATCTCTACTATTGTTATCTGGTGCAAATAGTCTTTTAATATGTTCAGCGATGTTGGATACTTGTTTGAAATGTTTTGCATTTATCATACCACCAACATTCAATTCATATTCAAGTAATATACTTACATCCCTTTGCTGACCATTTGCGAATATCTCAACCAATGTATCTTCTACCGGGATAATGACAATACTAGATGCACCTTTGTGATCATCTAAATAAATAGGAACTTTTAATTCGTTTCCTAATGTCTTTCGTAGGTTACTAATAACCTTATCGTAAATATTATTTGTATAATCAATCGGCATTATAATCTACCAACAAATCCATATTTAACTGGTTGAACTCTTGTGCTTACTTCTGGATTGCATTCTAATTCAAATTCATCATTCGTAGTGTAGACACCTTCGGAGGCTAATATCTCCATGCCATTCGATACAGTATCCCAATTCCCGGTAAGAGTCTCGCCATCTATATCCTTTACTAATTTTAAACCTCTATCATCACCAGAATAGACATCATAAGTAATTGAACTCGCTGATCCATAGGTGAGTGTACCTCCGCTTGTTATCTTAATTTTTAAGCGATCCCATGCGAATGGTCTACCTCTCACATCTAATATCCTTCCTGTTGTACTACCATTCAAACTAATCTCTCTAATGATTCCAGCAAGTTTTTGAGGTGTCTCATCTTGCTCTAATATATATTGACCAGAGCGAACCTTATCTAAATCTCCAGTTCCTTCATCATTGGTAACTCTAGCCTTTAATTCATTAGCTTTATTTATATCGTAAGGTGCAATGAGATAATAACAAGCGAGTGTAGCTGTATTTAATACGATAATCTCCGGGAAGGCGTTACCCATCGCTGAATCTTTTTGCTTGTAGATCGGAACTCCTACCATTGATCGAACCATATCACTCGCTCTTTTTATTGAATTACTAATATGTGTAGCGAAATCTGTACCACTCTCCAATATAGAACTGTTGAGTGTATTTGCACTTCCACCTTGTTGGTATAACTCTAGAAGATCAGTTACACTTACATATCTATACTCATTATTTGAATTTGGTTCATCAGTTACAACTGTCATCTCTTGTCCATCTAAAAATAGTTGATCTACTGTACCAGAATCATAGAGATAAAATAAATGGGATGTTCCAGATGCAACCCAATTTGAGTTTAATATTCTTTTACTATCGTATTGATCTATCTCTGGAACTACAAAGCGTAGATCATCTGCCTCACAATATTGAAATTCACTCATACATAAAATCCTTGATGTTTATATCCAGAAGTTCAAATTCTGCATTCTGGAGCCTGTTAATTATTTCCGCAACCTTATTAATTGTTTTACCATTCGCATCAATGAGATCATATATCTTGATCTCTTTGGCTAGTTGTATTGATTTGTCAATGTTCTCAAATGATAACTCATTGGCGTATTCATTGTTCAATGCTTTTTCTAGTCTTGTTTTCATCGCTTTCTCGGTTTATGTGGACATTTATTCATATTATCTATATAATTATTATTCTTTGCAATACCACATCTCAAATTACCTTTACAGATACCACAGAAAGGACACTTCTTATCTTTGATTGGACAATACAAAAACATTAATCAATCAACTCGAAATGAACAAGATCATCGAATCCATTATCTTTTGTTGTCCTTTGTTCCTTACCACTCATCACATCTTTATCAAGGCTTGGAGATGACCAATCGCCACCCCATCGTACATTGACTCCCATTTGTGTTGCAATACCTAAAACAAAGCCACCTAGATAATGAAAATCATCCCTAGCATCCCAATCTATCGGATATGGCGAAATATCAACTGCTTTACCTTGTGTATGCTTACTATACTTGGCTTTGCTTAATCCTTTAGCAACCAGTTCATCTTGTCGTTCTTGAGTTCTCAACCCTTCAATGACAGTTATATCGTAATACTTACATACCTCATTCAAGACATTAACCAGTTTAGAATCAACACCTTTCAATCGTTGTTTACTTCTTCTACCGAATTTTGGCATTATCCAAGCCTCCTAATTACAGATTCCGCCCATGTTCTACCGGGATTACCTCCCCACAAATCCCAAGCGATGGCGGCTCTACTATTATTATCATTCCTCCTGTTCCTTCTTTCGGCTGGTGTGTCATGTCTAGCAAAGAATGATACCATCCTACGAATCGTTGCGATAGGTATGTTTTGACCATTACTTAATGATCTTGCCCTTGCAACACCAACACTTGTACCACCTCTTCTTGATGGAGGTAATTCCCTACGCCTTTCTAACGCTCTACGAGCCTTATTCTGGACACTTTTAGGAGGAATTGGCACTTACTTACGCCTCTTTGGTTTTGTCATCTTTTTACGCTTTTTTGGTCTACCAACTTTTGATCCGTATGTTCCTTTTCCTTTTGGCATTATAAACCCAACCTCTTTAGTAATACACCTTTGATTATTTTCCACAAAGCCTCAAGAATTGCTTTCTCTGTTTTCTCCGAGATGATAGGTATATCAACAGCTTTGTTGATTTCATCTATGATTTCATCTTTTGTTTTGTCTGACAATAATTCATCAGCTATCATTTTCATTAACATTATTTACCCTTTTTTATATTCATTATTAATAAAATTATTGATAATAGAGCAACTACGATCTGCAACAATTCATGTATTTGAGTTAGTCCAATAAAATAATTACTAAAACTAATGGCTGCAATTTTTATAGTGTCCATTAATGCTTTCCTCCACCATTTAATCTCCCGGACATATAACTAATTTTATCACTTAAATCATCTACCTCTTTTATTAGTGCCTCATGCCTACGATCCAACTTATCATTTATGCTAGTTTTAAAAGAGTTTACAGAATCAATTAGTTTTACACAGATATTCATAGTGTTATTTAATTCACTTTGCATCTTTGAAAGGTCTTGCATGATTTCATCTATGTGATCGGTTTGAGATTTGTTTTCTTTTATAAGATTTGTAATCATAAAACCGAATAAAATCATACATAAACCAATGACTCCTAATTCCCCATATAACTCTACTATTTCTGCTAATCCCATTAATCACCTTTTGTAAGTATTTTACCAAGCAAAGTTTTGTTCATTTCTTCAAGCCTTTGCTCTCGTTCCGCTTCGAGTGGTTCCATTCTCTCATCCAACATCTTTTCAAATTCAATTAAACTTTCTTTAATATGTCTTATATCTTTTTTATTGTTATTAATGTTTGCATTCAATGTGTACCATGCCCCGGTAAGAGTAAACACCAAAAACAATATCTGTACTGCCCATTTAACCGATATATGGATTTGCAATTCATCATTTAATGGTTTACTCATGCTCTATATCTTCAAACTGATGATGTTTCCAACACCAATTAGATTTGGTATATACTCTTCCATGATAATAATGAACAACAGAATCAGCCGCCATTATCTCTATAAATACCGTATTTGAAACAGTATCCTGTGGAGTAAGCACGATCCCTCCTACGCTCCATCCTTGTCCGCATCCCAGAAAACTGGTAAGCAATAGAATAGTCATAACTCGTACTAATGTTTTCATTCTTCATCTTGCCATGATTCGCTGGTTGCGATGTACTCTTTGCATTCTTCATTTGTATAAATTCTAAAATCATTTGGCATTGCATCCAGTTCAGTTATTGTCCAATCTCCTTTGATACATATTTCGCTACTATCTGGTGATGTTCTTGGTGCGAAGTATAAAGGATGTCTATCTAATAAATCTTGTATAGTAGCCTCNTGATCGGTTGTNGTATCTACTACCTCCTCCGTATAAGTGTATGATTCTTCTACTTGAGGATGTCCATTTTCCATCACATGAGCATCAATCTTTTCAATCAACTCTGCTTTGGTATCACCATTACTATAATCAATGCTGTGAGTGTCCATAAATGCCTGTATATCGCTTTTTAAATCATCATCGGTAGGTAAGGTAGCATATACGTTTCTTGTTCCTGTACGCTCCTCTTCACGATAGGTAAATGTTTGCCAATCGTATCTACTTGTGATTTGTTTTGCTTTGTTGCTATCGGTGTTACCGAAGATTAAATAATGTGTATATTGTCCTTTCATGTTTATTCCTATGAATGTTTGCCTAATCCGTTAGTATAATTCTTTGATACTTCCGATGATGAGAGTGCTTTATGATATATTCTAAATTCGTCAATAGAGCCATCTACATTGTAACTTGTTAAATCTGAACCATCATCTGTTCTCACACCTATGTAGAATGTTCCACCAGTAAAGTTAATATCCTGTGTCCAACTTGTATTTGTTTTTACAACCGATGAATCAATGTATATCTTCATCGTATTTGATTCTTTAGTTATTACATAATGATGCCAATCTAAATCTCTTGTATTGCTTATTTGAGTTGTTTGATCTGAACCTCCAACATTTGCATAAAAATCTATGTTTGCATAATTTGAAAGGTGAAAACGATTGTTTGCATCCTTAAAGTAGTTAAAGAAACCTCTTGTAGTGCTTGTTTCATTAAACTTCGCCCAGAACTCAAAAGTAAAATCCTTTGTACCAAGATGGAACAATTCTGAATCATCAANTTTTATAACCTCACCACCACCATACATTCTTAAACCATTATTACTGGTTGAGGTTGTATNTGATAGGTAGTANCCTTGATTATCTCTGCCTTCTGTACTTCCTTCTGGGATAANTATACTTACTGGTGAGCCAGATGCAGTACCATCGTTGTANCCTATTATACTTGCACCATTAACAGTACCATCATTGTTGTTAGATGTCTGGTCTTGTATTGTAGATGCAGTATCTCCATCTCCAGCACCCATTAACCAAGAACCTATACAATTACTAAACTGTGAATGTCCAGATATGCTGGAACGTTTATCTATATTATATAATTCAGTTACTTCACTTGCTGTTAATGCAACATTAAATATATGAGTACCAGCAATTTGTCCATCAATACCATTACTACCGCTTGGTTTTGCACCAATGGTATCAAAAGTAGTATTTGCTGTCCAACTCGTACCACTTTCCATTGTTTCAGTTTCAGTAAGAATACCATTAATATATAGTTTTCCAGAAATACCTTCTCTTACAAGAGCGACATGAACCCAATCAGTAGTATTTAATGCAGTTGTTGTCGCACTATCAGTATATACATAATATTTTGTTCCATTTCTTACAAAAAAATTATTACTTGAATAAACATACATATGGTAATCGCTTGAATTGTCATCCTCACCAATTAATGCTTGATGACTGGTAAAAGTTTTTCTTTTAAACCATATTGAGGTTGTAGAGTTTGTTCCAGCATCTACAGATGAACCAAGATTAATTCTATCATTCGTACCATCAAAACTTGCTACTCCAGTATTGGCTCTATCTGTCCAAGTAGCCATACCATCATTACGCCAGTATCCTTGTAGGTCATCAGAATTATCGTAGTTACCAGAATCAGATGTAGGCAGTAAAGGTGTACCAGAGTTATAAAGGGTAGTTATAGCATCAGCATCAAGATTCGTATCCCAATATGCAACCTCGTTTATTATTCCATCAAACTTGTAAGAAGTGCTTGACGAAATACCGTAATATTGCCCAAGA
>FUFK010039919.1_pt1 | contig 16266 bp, 19 predicted proteins | sample 1021851 | NCBI WGS metagenome assembly FUFK01 (sample SAMEA51879418, study PRJEB19060) | metagenome | reverse complement strand
TTATTAGAGGTTTNACNATATTAAGCAGTAATGGAGTAGTGGCAGCAACAGTAGCAATAGCAGCAGTGCTAACAAGCTGTGGAGGATTCGGTATGTATTTCTCGATGAATTGAGTATCTTCATAAAGAGTTATACATTTACTCCCATCTTCGCTTCTTTTATGTCCTGTAACACGTTCCAGCTTAAATTCGTTACGATAATCTCCAACTCTTTGGTCTTTTTTACCAGGGCAAGCAACAAAAAGAGGATCATCTTTTTTCTTTTTTGGTTCGTATTTTGGAGGCTCTACTGTGGGCTGGACAAATTCTTGCTCTTGATTTGTGGGGGTTTCTGATTGCGTATATACAAATTCGTTGGGGTTATACTGCAAAGGTTCAAAACTAGGAATATTAAAATTACCACACTCTGTATATGTACCGTATTCATCTTTATCACTATCAATAAGACTTGTGAGATTATTTCTATGTACTCTTACACAACCAGGAATATCTACAATAGGTTTATTTATATAGTTTACTACTGGATTATTGTAGTTCCATATTGGTATTTCATGTATCTGAATCTGATTTATTTTAAAACGAGGTATTTCACTCACTTTTTAATAAAAGGTATAGATTCCCCTGTTGTTTTTGGTATTACATTGTCCAAAACTTTAGGCATAGCACCCTGCACATTTCCAAGAATTTCATTCATAACTTGGGACTTAAAGTTTTCAGATGTTACATATCTGTAGCCTAAATACGCTCCACCACTCATGGAAGCTACCATAAGAAAAGAGATAATACTCAGAACATTAGCAATTTTTTGGAACATTTTTTATGTGGAAAGAAGCATTTACTAAGGCACTAACACCTATTTCTTTGATGGTGTTGTTTCTGATTGTTGGCCTAGCTCCACTGTACCTGATTTCGGGTTTGCTTCTTCGATCTGTCTCAACAAACTCTCCCCAAACTGAATACCGCCCTCAATCATTGCGATAAGTTTTGTCTCTTGGGTTACAACGGATTCTGCTTGTGAAAGTCTTTCTTTATGTGTTTTTAATTCTTCCTTCCATTGAAGAACCTGTTTTTCAGTGATAGCGGACATCTTAAATTAATAATTATTTATAAAATAGCACAATTATGATTCGTGGACAGTAGCACAAACAAGGTTCGTATCCATAGAAACTGAAGAAGGGCCATATCCCATAACAAATCTGAAAGCACTTGTTGAGAAGTTACCATCTGCGTATGCGTTTGAGTTTAAGTTTGGTCCGCTTGCTGAAAGCAAGAATGAGATTGCAGTATTGCTTGTTGTATTCGTTCCATTAATCTGAACAGCGTAATTATTATTTGAAGCATTATTGGTAAAGTTAACTGAAAAATTACCCGTGCCATGATCTGAAATAGAACTTACGTTATAACTACCTCTTATTGAATTATTGGTACTGTTGAAATTAATCCATGCAAACGCAGCGTTTTCTGGTGCTGGAATATTAGTTAAGCTCGCACCACTTCCAGAAAAAGTTGTTGCAGTGCAAGTTCCTGAAATTGTAAAACCGCCTGATACTGTTTCTGCCTTTTTTCCTGCATCATAGTATAACTCAACGGCTCCATTTTGAATAAATTTTGCTTGATTTTCAGTGAAAGAGGTATTAATAAATCGTGTTTCGTGACTAGCAATGAACATAGCAGCTCCAGTTTCATCATTACGAATTATTGAATGACCATCGTGATAAAGCCTTAAATCGGTATTACCGCCAAGTATTAATTCTTTTTGGTCAGGAAAAAAGATGTTACCTGACATAGTAACTCCAGCCGAACTTGTTTCTAGCTTCTTACTGTTGTCGTAGTATAGCTCTGTTGCTCCGTTTTCTATTGCTTTAAAAAGTACTTCAGTATTGTTAGCACTGTAAATATTGAAATTAGCAGTTGTTAGTCTAAAAAATCTTGAAGCACCGACACTTAAGTAAGCTATATCATTTGAACCATCATAATATTGAAAATAATCATCATCAGCGTTTCCATATCTTTGTATCGAACCATCGTTTAGCCTTACTGCTGAACCAGATGCACTAAATGTAGAAAGACCATCTGCATTTATACCTCCTGTTACATCAATGCCGTTACCTACATCTAAGTTGTCTTGAATATCAACATGACCATCAGAGTTAACTTTAAACCTATCTATTCCGTTTGTGGCATCTTTTATCTTAAAAGTACCATTTGTGTTTTGTAACTGATAATCAGGGTTATGACCAGAATCTACAAAAAGTATTTTAGGTTCTTCATTTGTAATAGTTATAGTTCCAGTTGAATTTATAGTTCCTGTTACATCAATTCCCGAACTTGTAGATTCTAATTTTTTACCGTTGTCATAATATAGTTCGACTCCTCCATCACCGATAATTTTTAACCCTACATCAGTATCTTTTGGTCTAAAAATAAAATTTTTAAGTCCATTACTATCAAACCTATTATTTGTCCCATCGTGATAAATTTTGAAATCTTCGCCTGCTCCGAAATGAGTTCCATTGTTATCAGGAAAATAAGCATGGCCAGTTATAGCTACACCGCCACTGTTTGTATTTAATTTTATAGAGTTGTCAAAATATAAATTTACTGCTCCGTCTGGTACGGCATACAACATAGTCTCTGTAATACCATCATTAGTAAGACTTATAGAACTTCCAGCAATAAATAACCCACCTGTACCAGTATCAGCAATGACACTTTTGCTTTCATCGTGATAAATTTGTAAATCATTACCAGCACCGAATACTGCTCTATTAACTGATGACCCACTACTATCTGGCCATTTTATTATCTGACTATTTGTATTTAAAGGGCCACCTAGCTGTGGGGAGGTATCATCAACAACATCTGATAATTTACCGCTAACTGTCGTGTTAAGTGCAGCAATATCAACTCCATCTACAGTTCCCGATACTGTGATATTTCCTGTTACGTCAATACCAGCACTAAAATCGTGATTACCATGCGACCTAACAGTTCCATCAGCCGCTACAGAAAATCTATCAGCAGCATTTGTACTGTCATGCAACAAAAATGTACCACCATCAACTTGAAATAAATAATCTGGATCATTTGGCGAACCAGCGTTATCAACAAAGTTTAATCTTGGTTGGTTATCGGATAAAGTTATATCACTACAGTTTACATCTCCAGTTGTAGTCACATTCTGCGATCCAAAATCAGGAGAAATCTTTGTTCCAGCTATCGCTGCGTTTGAGGCTATATTTGCGTTATCAATTACCCCACTATCAATAGTAAAAGTTGCTGCACTATTGCTGACAGTTATATCTCCTTTATCTCCGTCACTTAAACCACCACCAGATAGTTTTGCTACTGTTCCATCATCTTTCTTTAAAAATATCTCTGCCGTATCAGTTCTTACGGCTGGTTCGCCTAAAACAAGATCACTTGCACTTGGATCGCTACCAGAACCTTGCTTAAGTTTGATTGTATTAGCCATTGAGTCACCTCCTTAAAAAATAATTTTAGTAAGTTCCTCCATTAATTTCAAAACCAGAGGTAGAACCATCTTCTAAAAATGTGACCAAATCAGATAAAGCAACCTGTTTCATAGTTCCGTTATCATTCATAACCATACGATCTGCTGTAGCAAGAGTTGTCGATGTTGCAGCCGTACCACCATCCATAACATTCAACTCAGCAGTTGTAACAGTAGCACCATCTAAAATCTGAACTTCTGCTTCTGTTAAATCAGCCAAAGCATTTGCTGTTGTCTGACCCATAGTTGCAAGCTCTGTCAACTTATCTGAGTGTGGTTCGACATCTGTTCCAATCACCAAGCCTAAATTTGACCTTGCATTACTAGCTGAAGTTGCACCCGTTCCACCGTCTGAAATAGCTAGAGTTCCTGTAATAGAACTAGCACCAAGGTCAACAGCAATTTCAGTAGATTCAATGACAAGTCCACCATTAGACTTCAAATCAACGGAAAGTGTATTTCCAGATTTATCTAAACCATCTCCTGCTGTAATTTGACCAGCACCAGAAAATTGTGCAAAGACAAGGTTATTCGTTCCAACAACTGCACTTCCTTTATTAGAAGTGCAAACAAAACCATTTTCAGCATTTACTGTTCCTTGCTCTACGAAAACAAAAGCACCAGCAGCATCAGCACCAGTAGCTAAATCATCTACCCTAGTTGGAGCACCAGAAGAATTGACTTTATAAATACCATTTTCTGTTTGAGTGCTTTGATCCTTAATAAGTATTCTGTCATTAGTTGATAAAGAAACACCATCAATCGTTGATCCATTAGCAAAAGCAGAGGATAATGTTCCATTCGCAGTAGTTGTGGCTACCACAGAATCTTTGACATCTAATCCTTGTGCGACTCCATCTACATAACCTTTGTTCGCAGCNTCAGCATCAGCNGTTGGATCTGCTAAATTTGTAATTTTNTGGCTATTTAAACTAACAGCACCATCAGGAGCAGTAAATTCATTTAATTTAAGTAAATCCGCAGCAACTAAAGCTCTAAATGTAGGAGCAGCAGCAGATCCACTTGAAGGACCAACTAATACAGTATTTGCAGTTCTTGTATCTGTTTTATTGAAAAATGCACCAGCACCACCAACAGTTATTATCGAACTTGCAGAAGGTGGGGTAGAACCATTATCACCAAAACCATAATATAATTTTAAATCCGCTTCGTTAAACGCTAATTCAGATGGAGATAAACTTGAAGGAGCACCAGCACTTCCACTTGCTGATCTTTTTTTAATTCTAATAGTATTTGACATGACTAAAAGTTTCCTCCATTAACAAGTGTAAGTTTTGTAGTCGTAGCATCTGCTTTAAATGTACCACTAGATGAGTCGAAAAACACCACTGAACCATCTACTTTTGAAGAATCGTTTAGTGTTGCTCCTGATGTCGCAAAGTTTGGACCTTGTGGCCCTTGAGTTGCAACAGTAACAACTGTCGCATCCCCTTCATTTACTGTAACAGTATTTTTAGTGGTGGTGATGTTTACTGTGGTCATGCAGTGTAGCCCTCACTCATAAAAATGTCTCCTTCTAAATAATACTCTTTCAATCCAGACGGATTAGTAAGTAATACATCATATTTTAAAAGATTTGGACTAAAAGTTGCAGTTTGTGTATCGGTTAAAGCAATATCAATCGTTCCAGTTGATCTATTCGTGTAAGTAACTCCAAAATCTGCATACTTTGTAGTTCTAGTTTCTTCCCAAACTTGTGCTTCTACAGTAAAACCAGTTAAATTTATTGCGTCATTATTAGAATCTTTAAAAATAAGCTGGATATTGTGATCTGATCTCCTCTGGATCGTCATATTATATGTACCAGGAGATATAGCCATAATTAAAATGCAACACCTGTTGCTTGTACTGGTGTATTAATTAAATCAATTTCTGCTTTCAAACCATTTTCTATTGCAGTGACCTCAGTTGAACCCAAAGCATCTTTTACCCATGTAAGCATTGTCGCTTGTGTTGGAGTTGGTTTGCTGGTATCAAAAGCAATAAAATCAGAAGGAAGTGACTCAGGTTTAGTAAAAGTTATTTCACCTGTATGTCTTGCTTTTTCCTCTGTGCCATCCATACCTTTTACTCGATAGACAACATTTGTAAAATAACCATCGGTAACATCTCTTTTACAAGCTGTGCCATTTATTTCCCATGTATAAGTGATAGCCATAATAATTAGATTTTAAACTTAGTTTAACTTGAATAAGGAGAAGTACCAAGAATTGAAGTATTCCATTGTGCTTTTAGTTCATCAGTGGTTGTTGCTGAATCTATCGCAGAATCAGCAGGAGCATCTCTCAATGCTTGCTTTTGTGTAGCTATTGTAGCTTGTGCAGATACATCACTTGTTTCTATAGCTCTTTGAAAACTAACATCAAGTTCTTTAAATTTATCTTCCCTAGCCAAACGGATTTTATCTTTATGTAGTTCTTTAGCTTTTGCCATGTCTATGTTAAATCCCATAGTCTTAAGGTGTGTAAGTCCAAGCGTTTCTGAAACTTCTATCTGTAGGAACTTCAGTTTTATCTATTATATATGAAGTTTTACCGTCAGGCACATCTTTTGCTTGTATTTCTTCAACAGTTAACCCACAATTATCCGTAGGAATCATAATTGCAACAGTTCCATCATCTTGCATATATACAATTCTTTTATCTGAATTTGCCATAACTTTTTTCTTTTACTATATCAAGTTTGATGAACTATGGCACATACTATTTTGCAATCTCTTGGAACTGATGTTTGACTTTCTCCCATAACAAATCTAAAGCCAGAAGTTGTAAAGTTGCTTTCAGAAAAACTATTGCTGTTAAGATTCGGCCCACTTGATGAAATTTGAAATGTTACGACATTATTATTTGAACTTATACCTCCTGTCATTGTTACTGCATAATCATTATTGCTTGCTGAATTAGTAAAAGTACAGGTGAAGTTTCCTACTCCATGATCTGTAATAGAACTGAAATTATGATCTGATCTTATGTTGTTTGTTTCGCTATCAAAGTTTATATAAGCGAAAGCTGCATTACCACCTAAGTTTGTTAAATTTGCACCACTAACTGCTGGTAAAGTAGCTGGAAATCTTGCATCAGGTACAGTTCCAGACGTAAGATTTGTTGCATTTAAGTTTGTTAAGTCTGCTGTGGGTGTAGTTGCAAAAGATAAATTACCTCCACCATCTGTCTTTAAAAACTGACCACTACTTCCGTCTGCTGTTGGGAGTGTAAGTGTAAAACTTGAACTGATGGTTGCTGCACCTTTTAAGGCTACATAATGTGAACTATCACTATCTCCATATCTAATTTCATTTTGTGCTCTTAAAGTAATTCCGTTAGCATCAAACACCATTTGTTCTGTACCAGCAGAACTAAATCCCATAATATTTGCAGATTTTCTAAATAATCCTAAATCTTCATCTCCATCAAAACTTAAAGCTGGTGTTGAAGCACTATTAGAATCATCAAGTTCTAAAACACCATTCATTGTGCCTCCAGACTTGGAAAGCAAGCCTAAATTAGCTGTATCTATATTTCCAATCTCAGTAAAACCATTGTTACTACTATTTCTTATTTTTAAAATATTGCTAGTAGTATTAAGAAAAGGCATACCAGCTACACATTGACTCGCAGATAAATCACTTGACTTTGAATTACTCGATTGGATCGCAGCAAAAACATTATTGAGGTCAATTCTTACATTCGCCCCAGAAGCATTTTCAATCGTATAATTTGTAACGTCAGCCATAGTTAAATACTATTTTTACTAAGTTTAACCTCCTTTACCAAAACCAACAGCCGCTAAAAGTAAAGTTCCTATCAATACTAGCATTACTTGAATTTTTAAAATGAACCGTGAAACCTGTGCCACTTACATTAGTTACTTCAAAGTAATCTCCTGTAGCCATATTTTGTGGGTTTATTGCAACTGCTGGTAAGAAATTATTTAAGTTACCCAATCCAGACGTTCCAACAAAGAACGCATTAGCAAAGGTAACATTTTTAGCTGCTGATCCTGATGCTATAACAGCACTCTGTTCTGTTCTTGATTTTAAAGTAGCTGCATATCCTAGTTGCTGTAGATTTATATTTTGTGCAGTATCAGATGTCTCAAGTGTCGCTCTAAACTGAAAACCCCTTCCTTTGAAAGTTCCATTGGCTAAATCATTAAAATCTGAATATGAACTCATATCTGTTGAAGTTCTTACAGACAGTTTTGCGTTTGCGTCTTGAGCTATTGTTCCATCAAAATCTGTCCATGTATCAATATTTTCTGTTCTATTATCAAATTGATCTCCCGTATAAAAACCAACTCCTTGAAAATGTCTAGTTATAGAAAGAGAGAAAGTTCCACCCAAATCTAAAGTATCAACAAAATCATAGGTTCCAGTTGAGTTTGCTGTTGGATCTGTAAGTTTTAAACCTCCAAGACTACTATCAAATGTCAGATTAGATTTTGTACCGTTAAATGGTGTAGCGTCAGTATCTTCTCTATCATCTTTTACCGTTATTTCATCGAGTATTTGAACTGTTGATAGACTTACACTAGCTGCCGTTGCACTAAATCTACCTCCATCATCTTGGAACTTTACGAGATAAGTTCCTGGTAGTGCAGGACATATTGCTTCTGTAGCATTACCAGCAACCGCTTCAATAATATCTTGAGCAGCTTGGAATGTAGCAGCACCGCCAGTTAACCTTGTATGCCGTATGTAAACCCGACCTCCGTGAAGAACATCTATAGCAGTAGCTTGTGTAAATCTTAGTCTTACGAATTGTTCATTAACAGGTTCAATAGTTAAGTTACTAACATTTTCTGGTAGAGCAGTTTTACCAACAGCAGTAAATGTTTTTGTTGTTGGATTTGTAGATAAAACTAAAGCAGCATTATAAGAAAATACTTGGAATGTGTACTCTCCAACTGGTGTGTCTAGTAGTTCAAAATCAGAACTGAACACCACTTGTGAAACATAGTTTCCATTTTGAAATTTATAGTTTACTAAATATTGAGTAACTGCCTGTACTGGTTGCCAATCTACAATTAATTTACTTCTTGCAATATTATTTATAACAACTGTTTTTTCTGTAATAGTAAGGTTACTTGGAGGACTTGCTGGTTGATTTAATAAGGATATTGTTCGAGCTGGAAGTGCGGTTCCATNNTCAATAAACGCATATTTACCTTCGACATAGGACAAAGCTGAAATGACATAATTTACGTCATCTTGTTCTTCTACTTGAATAACTCTAAATAATTGAGTTTGAAGAGTTGTACTTGATATTAAATAAGGAGAATTTGTATTTGGAGCAGAAGAAAAAGCTGAACTAACAGTTAAAACCGCACCTGATATTCCTGAAATAGTTTTAGATTCTACAGTTCCATCGGCAAGAATCACACTTAATATTGGGCTATCTGTTAAAGATGGTAAAGTAGTCTGAGCTTCAGCATCAATAGTAATCGCAGTAGTCGTTGCAGATACGATACGACCACCTCTTCTAGCTCCTGCCCTCACTGGATCGTTTATTTCTATAACAGAACCAGGTCTTACAACAATTCCAGCATCTATTGAAGTTGTAAAACTAACAGTTTCACTTTCATTTTGTTCAGCAAAAAGTATTGCACGACCCAATCTAGCAGCTTGATTACGAGAAGTACACGCAAATGCTTTTACTTGCTTTGTAATAACACCAAATTTACTTATTGCACTACTATCCTCTACAACTTCAAAATCTACCTCTTTTGAATCCATATTAAAATAACTTACGGAAATAACACTATGCCTAGTTTTTAAACTACTTCCTGAGTAATTAAAACCACCCTCTCCAACATTCGCTAAATTAAATAAATAACTTGCTGATGTTTCTTTATCCTGTGACAAAGTTATACCGCCAGCGGACCATATAGGCATACACCTCATAACACCAGCTAAATCATTTATTGCTGCAAATGCTTCTTTAGGACTTTGAATATTTACGTTACAACTAAATCTAGCCTCTTTTGCACCTGATCCTGTCCCATCGTCTACTTCTTCATTTGCGTATTTACTAGCAGCAACAAAACTAAACAAGTCTAAATTACTGTCAGTGACATGATTTCCAAGACCATATCTAGTGTTTGTGAGCAAATCGAGTAAACACATTGCAGGGCAGTTCGTATAAACAGCAGCACCCATGACTCCATTAAATATGTAACCATCTGGGTACACTATCCTGCCCGTAGCATTGTCCACACTTGGAGTACCAGAACTAGAAGCTCCTGCTCCTGGTATTCTTACTTTTATTCCTCTAATTCGATATTTTCTTGTAGGAATACGATTAAACTGTTTACTGTCTAAGCGAAGAGCAACATAAGCACTGTTAGCATAAGTTGAACTATCATCAATAACTTCTTGTAAACTTGTAAATTCAAAAGCATTTATTCTTAATTCGCTAGTGCTATCTGCTGTAACTCGAACTACTTTTACATCCACAGTTGTAAAACCAGATGTAAGTTCAATTCTATGATCTCTAGCATAAGCATCTCCAGTTCTGCCAGAAACAGAAGTGCTTATTTTATCAACAAAACCACCAGAGTCATGTTGAACTTGTATTTTATATTCAACAGTATCTCCAAGAACATCTCCATCCTCTTCTAAAAGTTGAATTTGAGGCCAAGTTAAAGTAACGATTACAGCATCTACATTTGTATTTGTGATTTGCCTAGTAACAGGACTAGAAGTGGTTACAGTAACTCCAACAGCAGTAGGCGAGCTACTTTCAGAAGCAATCCCACTCATTGCAGTTTGGTTTGACGTTCCAAACTTAGATTTAAAAGTTACATCTTGAAAGTTAAAGTCAGTACTAGCAGGGTTAGAACTTGTAGCCGTTGATTGGAGGATTGGAGTGTCATCAAGAAAAACGTCTTTTAAACTTGCAAAGTCATACGCAGTTGTTCCTTTTGTAAGACCTTCCTTTGACGCACTGGCGAATCCCTCTATTTCGCCTTCAGATATTAAATCTTGAACTGTTGCAAAACTTCTACTATGTAGAGTATCAGGAGCACGATACGGAGGTGGAGGTGGTTTTGGTGGGCCTCCTGCTCCTCTGATAAGTTTAGTTTCGTCTGTCATGCTTCTACCTGATTAGTGTCAATCGCTGCACTTATTACAACACTTCCTGTAATNATTTCACCATANACTATNGGAANNGGAGTACCAGCCCTAGAGGTGTTCTGTACTCCACTAAAGTTAAAAGACAAACGTGGATCTTCTTCTGAATTAAAATCTTGTGGCTCTGGCAAAGGAAAAAGCATTTCACTTACACCCATTATTGTTAAACCAACTCCAACGTTCATTGCTAAATTTCCAAAGAAACCTAGTTCTAAACCAGTTTTAGAAAATAATGCTGCAAATCCTCCACCAGACATTATTGCTCCCGTTATTAAAAGTGCTCCTAAAACAAATTTGCCCACACCTCTACCAGCACCAGCTATTACTGGAACAAAATGAATATCTTGTTGACCAATAGGATAAGTGATTTCATCTTTATCAATATCATCATTTCCTACTTTTACCTGATAATATTTTGGACTCATGTATGCTTCTAAATTTGGAAAATTATGAATTAAAAAACTAACAGCTTGAGCAACATTATTTACCTTAACCTCGAACTCTTTATGTCCGACAAACTCTGCTAATTCTCCATATAATTTTATTTTACGAAGCATAACGATACCTCTTTCCTGTACATTTTAACAGCCATTCAGAGTAAGGCTCTCTACAAGATAGTCTATCGGTTAAATGATGAATAACATCTCCTTCAAANAATAATGCTACATGATTTAAAGTTGGGTGCAAAATGCTCATAAGCAGTACATCTCCATCTTGTAATTTCTCTTCTGGTCTAAGTTCTCTAAAATTAGTTCGCCAAGCACAATCTTCAAATAAAGGTTTATTATTAAATTCTTCTAATGTTGTAGGTCTTTCCCAATCTCTAAGCTCTATATTTTTTTCTTCTTTATACCAATCTCTTACTAAACTCCAACAATCAGTTATACCCCATACCCATTGACGACCCAATAAAGGTGGCTTGTATCCACAAGGTTCTAAATATGCCCACTGTTCTGTTTTTGGATTAACAATATACCAAGGTAAATTGCTATCTTCACAACTAATCTTATCTGCCTGACTAGGATTAGGAGGTGTTATGGGGTGACTATGAACTACTCCAACTATTTCTCCTGTATTATCTGCCTTTACATAATCCTCTGGGTCGATAATAAAGCATTGATGCTCTGTCATTGAAAGATTGCGACAAGGATAATATCTTTCCTTACCTTTTATATTTAATAACAAACCACAAGATTCTTTCGGATCTTCTCGTTGTGCATGAAGTAATGCTTTGTATTTCCAACTCATTGAACAAACGTACCAATGGAAGGAAATATGGATCTAGTGCATTGTCTCTTTGGTATTCTTACACCTGCTAAATCTGTTGGAGCAGCAAGTTCAAACTCTACTGTTTCTCTGTTTTCTGCTGATTTACGATCAATAGCATAAATTTCTTGAGGGAACTCTGCTGTATTATCTGCTGTCGGATTTGTTCCATCAGCAAAATTAACAGCGTCAATAAATTTAGCTAATGTTCTTATTCTAGTAACCGTAGCTCCTGTTAAGTCGTTACCAGTGGTTGTTTCGTTAACTGTCAAAAGAATAGATGAAATCAATCCTGTAGCATTACTAATTACTATTTTAGGTCTTGGTAATTGTCCTTTCTGAAAAGCAAATCCTGTTACTTGTATAGGAAATCTAAGATACTCATTACCAGCCCAAACTATCTTTCCATTTGCATTTAGATTACTGCCAGAATGAAATCTATAAATCGTATTCGCACCATGCAATGCTGTTGATAGCTGAAGAGTGAATAATTCAATAATCGCTGATGGATTAATTGACTGTAAATTACTGAATACTGCTGAATTAACTGACATTATTATGCTGGTTCAAATACTTGTCTGAAAGTTGCCTGAATCGTAGCTCTATTTTTATATGGTATTGATTTAGTCCAGTTTTCGCAAACAAATTTAAAGTTAGAAGCAGTTTCTCCAGGCAAATAATCCGCAGGAAAAGTAAAGCTATCACTATCATTTGCTCTATCATCTAGAAATGTTTCTATAGTATCTGCGTCTGTTTCTGATACGTCATAAGTAAAATTAAAAACCTTTGGATTCTGATGCTGTGCAAGGCCAAATAATATGCGGTGTTCATAACCATCAGCAAAACGAACTGTACGAGTTTTTGGTGCGGATCTTTTTTGTTGCCCATAAGTAGGTTTTATTGAGGGAAACGTAGCCATTATGCAAGTAATCCTCCTGGTCTTTTTTGCTGTATTATTTCAGATTGTACTGCAACTGAGATAAGACGACCAAGTTCTCTACCTCTATCTTCATCTCCTTCGACAGCAGATCCAGAAGCATCTACATTAACAACTATGTTTGTAGAACCACCAAGAGCATCATTTGGAATGATGTTACCTGAAGCTGATGGTCTAAACAATTCAGGACCACGTTCACCAACAATATAACTTCCACCAGCTTTAACAGGTCCACCTTCTGCTCTTTTACCAAAAAGACCTCCTAATAAACCACCTGTTATAGAACTACCTCCTATATTTCCAAAAATAGCTAAATTTAAAAACGCATCAGCCATTTTATTTAACATATTCCTCATTACATCATTTAATGTTCTCGTACCTTTAATTAAGTCTTTTATACCGTTACCCATTTCTATTTGGATCATGTCAGATAATTGCTTGAAAGGATCTATTAATGCCTTTGCATTAGCAAGAACTTGTTTTTGTAAACCTACTTGAGCTTCTAACTTTTTAATTTTTTTGCCAAGTTCATCAGTGCTCAATTTTTCATTTTCTGCTCTCGCAAGTTCTAATTCATTAGTTAAATTATCAAGTTCAAACTGTTCTTTTAATATTCCTAATCTTTCATTACTCATTGTTAATCTATTTTGTTCAATTATTAATGCTTGTTGTAAAGGTTTTATTTGTTTTTGTTCAAAAACTTGTGTTGCTAAAGCACTATCCTTCCCCGTTCCACTTGCCCCTGATGAAGTATTAGTTTTAAATTCAAATTCACTCGTATCAAACCCCAATAAATTTCGATACATATTTGCTGTTACATTTTGAAATTCTGCAAAACTTAAATTTTGTTCTTTCCGTATTCTACGAGAGGACTCTTTAACCATTTTTATAGTGTTATCAATATGCTGTTTATCTCCACCAGTGGCTCTTATTTGATCCGCTAATTGTATTTGTAAATTCTCTATAACTTTTTCTTGATTTAATTTTCTAGCAAAATCAATAATTCCAGCCATAAATGGCCCTAAAGAATTAGCCATTAATAATGTAATTTCAGTGCCTAATTGATTAATTTCATTATTAAATTTAGTCATTTTTTCTGCATTTTCTTTTATTTGTCCCTGACTTATTCCAAATTGCTTTTCAAATTCTGACAAAAGAAGTGTTGCAGCAGAAGATGTTAAGCCTAACTTTTCTAATTCAAGTGCTAGTTTGCCTGTTGGTGTATCAACTAAACCTAATTTTGTAACTAATTTTTCTATATTTTCTGTAGGCTTTGCAAGAGCTTTTGTTAAATCATCTAAAGCACCTCCAATAGTAGTACCAGCTATAGATAATGCAAAACCAAATTGACCCATGCCAGGTATTGCTGATAAGGCTCCTCCAGCTAAACCACCTAAACCTCCACCAATAGCAGCGGTTGGCCCTTGTCCAAATAGAAGAGGAAAACCACCACCAATAATTCCACTACCCACTGCACTTGCAGCACCTCTTCTAAGCATTTGTTGTCGTGTTAATGCTTGCTCTTTTCTCATTCGTAAATCTCTTAATCTATTACCTCTAGCTAAAAGTTGATGTTCTCTTTGCTCTACAGTTTGCATACCTGTTTGTGCTCTAAGAGCATTATCAATAGCTTTTGTTCTTCTATCTAGTGCTTGTCCATATTTATTTTCAACTTTTATTAAATTTGCTATAGCTTTAGTAAAACTTTCACTTTCAATACCCGCTTTATCTAAACGCTTTCTTGCTAAATTTACTTGTTTATTTAATTTCGCTAATTCTTTACTTCCTTGAACAGCAAGTTTTAGATTTACTGTATAGTCAGCCACTTAGAAAAATTAAAACATTTATCTCATTCTACCTCTTTTCCCTTTCAAAGCACTACCTCTTTGTGCTTCTTGTTGATGCTTTTGATAATCTTCGTGTTCAAGTTGTGCATATGCAGCCCAACCTACCATCTCTTCAACAGTTAAAGTTTCCGATAACTCAGCAACGGTTTTACCTAATTCTTTGGCTAATGAAAATATAAACTTCCAATCGTTATTAGCTTTTTAAATCGGCTTTAGCCTCTTCAACCCCCCTATTCTGACCAGCTTCTATCATTGCTAACTGAATTTCCTGTAAAATAACAGCCTCAACTTCTCTTCTAAGAGATGCTTTATCTCCATCTTGAAAAAGTCTATCTCCATCTTTATTTAATGCTTTTTCAATCATAAGTTGTAACGCAAATTCATTCGCATCTTCACTCATAGATTTTTTTTGTATTGATTCTCTTTCTGCAATAGTTAATGGGTGCCAATATACAGTAAAAATAATTTTCCCGTCTTTATCAATTACATCATGCTGATATAGTTGGCTGACGCCAAAACTATTCTTCAAAAGTTCGATTGCTCTAGTCATAAAATAAGTACTGCTACTTTATTATACTAGGCATTAGCCGAGAATTGGCAAGATATTACACCAACAAAATGACTTCTATCTTCAATTTCAAGCATTGTAGGACCATTTATATCCTGTACTCTTGGCTTTACACTAAAAGTATCTGTGTAATCAGAAGCATTTACAGAAGTTAAACCATCAATAACAGCTTCGGCTATTTCAGCTAATTGACTCGTTCCTTTACTTTTTGGGACGTAAATATTACATTGAATTACACCTGCATAAAAATCTGAACTTGCTCCTTGATTTTGTAATGTAGAAGATGTGTAGTTTATCATCATCATTACATATTTTTTAGTCTTACCCGAAGTGGTAAAAGTAACATTGTCATAAACCATAGAGACAGTTGGATCAACGTCCGAAACTGCGTCTGTAACTGCTTTTTCAAATGCTGCTCTTGTTTTTACTAAAGTCATAATTAAAGTACGTCTGTGTAACCAATACCAGGAAGTGAACTACCAAAACCTGATGTTTCTCTGCCAAATAAAAATAGTTTACCTTTCTTTTCTTTCATATTTTCTTTAATAATTTGTCCCATACGACCTTGGATAAAATTTTGAATTTTTCCTCCTTCTAAAGCATAAGAAGCATATTTAACTGTATTTCCAATAAAAACACTTTTTTTAATATTAAATGTTCTTTCAACTTTAAATCTAGGTTGAATTTTTGGATTTGATGGTCTTGAGCCTGCTTTCTTCCAACTATCTCCACCTTTGTCAAAAGCTAATTTAATATTAGACCACGGTTTGAAATCTTTTATATCGTCTTTTGCTTTAGGAGGAGTATTTGCAACTTTCCAACTTGACGCAAAAAATCCTGTATAAACAGGACTATGAGTTTTAGTTCCTAAACTCTTATGAGCTTTTTTTATTACAGTATTAAAATCACGATTTAATTGAGCCTCAAGATCGCCAATAGGATCACTTTTTAAAAAATCTTTAGCCATCAGAATCGCACCAAT
>FUFK010077675.1_pt1 | contig 16269 bp, 19 predicted proteins | sample 1021851 | NCBI WGS metagenome assembly FUFK01 (sample SAMEA51879418, study PRJEB19060) | metagenome | reverse complement strand
TTTCAAAAATATTAATATCCATATTTAGTACAATACACTCATTACTCTAATGATATACAATGTAATATGGCTAAAGTATTTTTGCTAGTATTATTAATCCTGTTAAGCCCCTCAAATGATTTGCTTGCTTCTGATGACATTGGTTATAAGTATTACCTCAAAGGGGACTATCAGAAAGCTTTGAAAGTTTGGACAAAAGAGTTAAATGAAGGAAAAAGAGAGGCGATGTATAATATCGCCTTNCTGTATTATTTCGGAAAGGGAGTTGAAAAAAATTTACCTNTAGCTTACGAATATTGTAAAAAAGCAGCTTACAAAGGCTCAGCACGAGCCATGAATAATTTGGCATATATGTANATGAGAGGANTNGGTACAGAAAAAGAATTATATGTCAGCNTACGCATGGTCNGAAATTGCTATNGAAAATGGATATAACTCCAAAAAACTGAGAGATGATGCTAGTATGCATTTAACACCTGCGATGCATTATGATGTTCATAAGTTTATAAATGAGCTAAAAAAGGAGATTAAGCGTGACTAACCAGATAGAAATTGATGTTGAGACTACGTATTTAAGTAGTGAATCAAAACCTGAAGAAAATAAATATTATTTTTTGTATACAGTTCTAATAAAGAATAATGGAGATAAAAGAACAAAGTTGTTGTCAAGACATTGGGTTATCAAAGATGATAATGGTAAAGTTCAAGATGTTAAAGGAGAGGGTGTAATAGGAGAGCAACCTGAAATTAAGCCCGGAGAAGAATTTCAATACACAAGCGGAACTATGATAGAAACATCTTTTGGGACCATGAAAGGTAGTTATCATATGATAGATGATGAAGATAATTATTTTGACGCTGTAATACCAGAATTTATTCTCTCAATTCCTAGAGTGATTCATTAGGCTTTGTAAGATAAGTAAGAGTAGGAAAATTTATTTTCGAGATCATAATTTCTGGTCTCATTTATGAGTGTCCATTTCCTTACGTCATATTCTGGAAAATAAGTATCGCCAGGAAAAGATTTATGAATGACTGTTAGGTAAAGATAATCGCAGTACTTTAATGCCATTTCATAAATTTTAGACCCTCCTATGATGAAAATATCCTTACCTTTATCACATTGACTCATAGCTAAATCAAAAGAGTGTTCGACTATCGCACCATCTGCCTCAAAAGATTTGTTATTAGAAATGATAATATTTCTTCTTCCTTCGAGAACTTTGCCTATGGATTCAAAAGTTTTACGGCCCATTATCACATTATGGCCCATTGTAATGTCCTTAAACCTTTTTAATTCACCACGAATAAACCAAGGAATTTTTCCTTTGTCTCCAATTACCCTATTAGTGCTTAAAGCGGCTATGATCTTAATTGACACGATTGTTATACCGATACAGGGGCTTTTATGTGATCGTGTGGATCATAATTTGTTAGTTTAAAGTCATCAGACAGATATGAGAAGATATCGTCCCGCTTATTCAAAATTACCAATTCAGGTAATTTCTTGGGTTTACGTGTTATCTGAAGTTTTGCTTGATCAATATGATTAGTATACAAGTGAGCATCTCCTAGGGTGTGAATAAAATCACCCAGATCAAAACTTAGAGTCTTTGCAATCATCGAAGTTAAAAGAGCATATGATGCAATATTAAATGGAACACCTAAAAATACATCTGCGCTCCTCTGATACAGTTGGCAAGAAAGTTTGTTATCAACAACATAAAACTGAAATAGCGCATGNCATGGCGGTAAATTCATATTAGATAAATCGCCAACATTCCATGATGAAACTATATGTCTTCTTGAATCTGGTTCATTTTTGAGCGATAATTCATTAAATTTGATATTTGGTCGATACTTTCGTCCTTAGAATTTCTCCACGAACGCCATTGAACTCCATAAATTCTTCCAAGATCGCCATTTTCATCAGCCCACTCATCCCATATCGTAATACCATTTTCATTAAGATACTTAATNTTTGAATCTCCCTTTAAAAACCATAAGAGCTCGTGAACAATAGAAGGGAAATGAATTTTTTTNGTGGTAACTAAAGGAAAGCCCTCAGNTAANTTAAATCTCATTTGATGTCCAAAATAAGATATTGTTCCCGTNCCNGTTCTATCCTGCTTNTTNANACCTCGCTCTAAGAGTAATTTCAATAANTCTTGATATTGTCTCATGATACCTTTCTATACATAATAACTACGCCCAANAAGATCATCGGAATGCTCAGGAGATGTCCCATCGTAACCCAATCATAATAGATATATCCGATATGTGCATCAGGAATTCTAACGAACTCTACAGTAAATCTAAATATACCGTAAAAAAATAAAAAACAACCGCTTATAAAGCCGTGAACTGGTTTTGTAGATTTTATAATCGATAAAATAATAAATAATACTATACCCTCTAAAAATGCTTCATAAATCATGGATGGATGTCTTGGATACTCATCAACTTTTGTAAAAATGACTCCCCATGATCCAGAAGTCTGCAATCCATATAGTTCAGAGTTTATGAAATTTCCTAATCTTCCAAAAAAAAGACCAATGGGCGCATANANAGATATTATGTCTGTTAGATTCAAAAGATCNGTTTGGTATTTTCTTGAAAAATAAANTGATCCGATNACNGCTCCAATAAGACCTCCATGAAAGGACATTCCTCCCTCCCATAAATAAAATATCTTTTGAATATTTGAGGCAAAATAGCTTAAATCATAAAAAATTACGTAACCAAGTCTTCCGCCTATTATTGCAAACAACAATATCACTATTGTCAATTTCTCAGCAGCAATCGGTTCTAAGTCTATATTTTTGTTTTTAGAGGCACTTACAATTAAATAGTCTATAATAACGAAGGAAATTGCATACATGAAGCCATACCAATATAGTTTTATGCCAAAAACCTCTAGCATGATAGGACTGATATTGTGAATGTATGTCATTGATGATTTAAGATTATAGCAGTATGAATATACATATATGAAACAAATAAATAGACTTGATAGTGAGAAAAGCCTTTACCTAAAGCAACATGCAGATAATCCTGTGTTCTGGTACCCCTGGGGTGATGAGGCATTTGCAGAGGCGAAAAGATCAAATAAACCAATAATGTTATCGATTGGATATTCAGCATGTCATTGGTGTCATGTTATGGCCCATGAATCNTTCGAAGATCAAGAAACNGCANATATACTGAATAATAATTTTATTAATATNAANGTCGATNGAGAAGAAAGGCCTGATATCGACAAAATATANCAAATGTCACAATCTATAATAACTGGGAANAATGGTGGCTGGCCACTGACNATATTTATGGATCATGAAAAATTTCCTTTTTTTGGAGGAACNTATTTTCCAAAAGAGGATAAATATGGAATGCTGTCATTCAAAAAAATCCTCACACGAGTGAAAGAATTCTATGAAAATAATAAGGAAGATATTAAAAATCAAAATCTTAATGTGCTCGAAGTTTTCAAAAGCCTGAACTTGAGAGAGACAGAAGCCGTAAAAATTAATCACGATATAGTTGATAAACTAAAATTACAGCTTGATTCAATTACTGATACTATAAATGGAGGTTTCGGCTCTGCTCCTAAGTTTCCTCAATTCCCTTCGTTATCTTTCTGCATTAATAACTCTTCAACAAAATTAGAAAACAAAAAAATAAAACATACGCTTGATAGAATGTGTACCAGCGGTATTAATGATTATGTGGATGGNGGNTTCTANAGATATTCTGTTGACGATCTTTGGATGATTCCNCATTTTGAAAAAATGTTATATGACAATGGTCCTATGATGAGTATCCTTTGTGATAGTTATGTAAAGTTTGGTGATGCTCTCTATATCGATAAAGCTAAAGAGATTTATAACTGGGCAAGGATTTTTATGACATCTGAAGAGGGTGTATTTTATTCGACGATTGATGCTGACTCGGAGGGTTCAGAGGGTAAATACTATGTTTTTTCAGATGACGAACTTGAAAAAACATTAGAGAAGGAAGAAATAGATTTGCTTAATGAATACCTCTTGGATTTAAATAAACCCAACTTTGAAGGAAATCATCACTTACACCTTCATAGAAAAAAAGAAAATGATTTCAAAGAAAATAAGCAAAAGTTTATGCCTATCTTTAAGAAACTTTCTGCCAATAGAAAACAGAAAGTGCTTCCTAGTGTGGATAAAAAGATTCTGCTATCGTGGAACTGTCTTTATATAAAAGGGCTCATTAAGTTATACAAAATTACGAAAGAAGAAAATATTCTAAAAGCAATCAACAAAGCTCTAGATTTCATAACTAACCGTATGGTATCAAGCGAGACTATTTATTCGTGTTTTAATGAGGAGCCGTGTTTTCCTGGTTATCTAGATGATTATGCGCTGCTTGGCTCAGTCTTAATTGATTATCTTTCAATAGAATGGAATCAAAATTATTACGATACCTGCATGAGAGTGTGTGATGACTTGATGAACAATTTTGAAGATAAGGAGAAAGGNGGTTTCTTCTTTACATCGGACCAACATGAACAATTATTTTACCGTCCAAAATCAATCAGTGATGACTCGGTACCATCTGGGCTTGTATATGCAACAGATACATTGTTGTATATGGGATTCATCTCAGGAAATCAAAAATATATTGAAGCTGCTTATGGAGCACTAGATTTTATCTATAAATCAATTGACGATAATTTAACATCTAGTGTCAGTGCTATAAATCTTCTCCGTGAAGATAATCTAGAGAAAGAGATTATTATAGTTAGGACTAATAAAAAAACTTGGGAAAAGATTACTGACTCAGAAGAATACTATGGCAGGTGTATTATATTCATTGAAAATGAATTACAAAATCTCCCAGACTACATAGCGTATAAGGAATCAAAAGGTGAATTTACATCTTATCACTGCAAGGGTATGACTTGCCAAACACCAAAGTTATCTTTTGAAGATTTCATAGATNCTTTAAAGACTTAATTAAAGATGTCTATAATATTATTACTTCTAAGATTACCTATTCTTGTAGTTCATATACTTGTCGGCTTATTTACAATACTTTTTTTTCCTAAAGAGCCAAAAAACTTCAAAAATTCGCACTACAGAATAATGATGCTATGGATGAATATCCTATCAAGTATATTAGGTATAAAAATTGATATAAGAGGGATACCAGATCAATCTGCTAATTTATTTGTATCAAATCATGTAACGTATTTAGATATTATTATTATCAACAAGCTTTTACCCGTAAATTTTATTGCTAAAGAAGAAATTTCCTCATGGCCAGTAATTGGTAGACTGGCCTCAAAAACAGGAACTCTATTTATTAAAAGAGGTGATAATGTGGAATCATCAAAAATGATTTATGAAATGGAGGAAAGATTTAAACTTCAAAATAAAATTGTTTTTTTTCCTGAGGGAAAAATAGGGAATGGTAAAAGAGTGAGGAAGTTCCACTATAAGCTATTCAAATCAATCGAAAATAAAGAATTATATATCCAACCAATCGCAATAAGATACCCCACAGGATACCCAATAAATAANAATTACTCTGAGATTATTTCGGATAAAAGTCTAAAAGGTGAAATGTTCAGCCTATATCTAAAATTTCTAATGAGAAGAAGGTCTCATGTGATACTAATATTTCTCGATAAAGTATCTACACGAGACTATAAAAACGAGACAATAACAAATGTCCTAGCAGATAAAATAAATCATGCTCTGGACGATTTGAATTCTTAAACCATTCCTCTTTTATCGCCTTCTTTACCTANCTCAACATCAACAGTTANATCTGTAGTTGGNACCCACTGACAGGCTATGACCATACCNTTATCCATTTCTTCTTTATGAAGAAGTGTTGTTGGATCACATGGACTTGAAGGATATTTTCCTTCGCCTTCTACGATTGTAGCTCTGCATGACCCACAACTTCCAACTTTACATGAATGCGGCCAGTCAACTTTCTGCCTGAATGCTGCTTTCATAAGCAGTTCATCAGGGTTACACATAAAAGTTTCACCAGTTCCCTTGATTGTGACTTTTACAGGCTCCTTTTTCTTGAATAATCCGAATACCATAATTCCCTCCGTATGAATATTTCAGTAATATTTAAGTGGTCACTATAACATAACTATTACANTCAGACATAGTTCTTTAGACCAAATATTGATTTTCTCACCCNCCTCAGTGAGAGAAATAGAAGAATACTTCTTGTACTAAAAAAGATAATGAAAGCNTACCANATTGTAATATATGTCTCTTGTCCAATGAGAANNATACTCAACGCATAACTCANACCTGACAAGATCATTATATTTCTCATTTGTATGTGCTGAAGAGCTCCAATAAGAATTCCATCGATACAAAATGCGATTGAACCAAAAATAACAACTAAGAAAAGGAAAATAATATTTTCTTTCACAACTGTGATCACATTGTTATGATCGGTGATCAAATTAATAATATTAGTTGAAAAGAACAAAAATATTACTAGGAATAATATAAGTATGCTATAGACAAACTTGAAACTTGATTTTACGACTTGGTCGTACTTAGAGGAGTTTTTTTCACCAACAGAATTACCAATAAGAACTTCACTGGCATGCGCAAAAGCATCAATACCGTAGGAAAATATAAAAAAGAAGTTCAACAAAATAGTATTTGCAGCTAGTACTACCTCACCGTAATTAGCACTTAAACTCATAAAACTTGCAAAACAGGTCATTAATATAATTGATCTAATGAACATGTTGCTATTAACAATGAGTTTGTTTTTAAGATGAGATAATTTTTCAAAAGATTCTATAAAAACTGTCTTGTTAAGAAATTCATTATTTTTTATTAAAAAATATGCTACGTAGACATAAATAGATGATTCAGCTATCAGCGAGGCATATGCTACACCTTCAATGGTCATTGAGAAAACAAAAACAAATAGATAATCTAAGACTATATTAAGTAAGTTTATAGAAATAATTATTCTCATGGCATATGAAACTTTCTTTATGCCAATTAAATAACCAATAAAAATATCTCTAATAAAGACTGCGGGTATTGACCAAAACCTAATATCTAGATAGATGGATGCATTGCTATTTATGACTCCTGCTTCACCCATAATATTAAGGGAAGTAATTATTAAAAAATCTTTCGACAGAAGTAAGGCAATAGATATCAGAGTTGTAATAATAAATACTTGATAAATACTTCTAACACTTTTTAGACGATCCAGATGATCGATTTGTGAGATGAAGCCTGTAGTTGTAGATTTAATAAATCCAAAACTAAACAGAACATAGCTCATAATAATTGCACCCAATCCTGCGGAGGCAAGATACACGGGACTATTTAAGTGGCCCAATACTGCATTATCGACAAAACCTACAAGAGGGACTGATAAATTTGAAAATATTAATGGAAGAGCTATTTTNAGTATTTGCCTGTCAGTGGCAGTTGTAAACATATGCTATGTGATTTCAATCATGTCAAAGTCTGATTTGGTTGCACCACAGTCAGGGCACATCCAAGTATCGGGAACATCCTCCCATTTTGTCCCTGGCTGAATGTCATCCTCGGGCCATCCTTTTTCTTCATCGTAAATAAGGCCGCATATTAAACAAAGATACTTCTTCATGAGTTCGTAAAGATTAACTTCTTAGCTATAATTAATCAATATAAAGATAAAATGAATAAATTAAAATTATCAGGAATATATCCAATATCACCACACTATATTAAGTCAGATGATGATTACCTTGAGAAATGTTTTAATGCTATTTCAAGTGGTATAAATATTTTTCAATTTAGATCTCCATATTTTTCAATACGAAAGAGAAGGTATTTATTAGGTGAAATATATAAGTATTGTCTAAATTTTGATGTCCAGTTGATAATAAATAACGATTATAATCTTGCGAGGCTGTATGAAGGATCGGGGGTCCATATAGGGAAGAAAGATTTACCTATTAAGTTCATAAAGAGCGTTATTGGCACAGATAGATTAATTGGTTTTTCTTGCGGTGGAGAAATTATTGATTTAAATCAATTAAAAGAAAATGGTATTTCATATTATTCAATTGGTGCCTATGCTAAAAGTCTTACCAAGACTAATGCAGAAGAGTTAACTCAAGAGACAATAAAAAAATATTGCGATAATAATGATCTTCCAATGTGTATAATAGGTGGGTTAGATATGAGTAATATTGAATCAGCGATGAAGTATCGTCCTGATATGGTTGCTATTTGCAATGGTATATTTAATCAGGATAAAGACAGAATAAAAGAAACAATAAAAAAATTTCAGGAAATAATAGATGCAAAGAGCTAAATCTCGCAAACTATTCAATAAAACAAAAAAAATGATACCTGGTGGTGTTAATTCGCCTGTTCGATCATTCTCAGCTGTCTCTGGAACACCATTTATTGTGAAGAAATCCATAGGTTCAANAATCATTGATATAGACAATAACTCTTATGTTGACTTTATTGGTTCATGGGGGGCAATGATACTAGGTCACAGCGATAAAAGAATACTCAAAAAACTTAATACAGTTTCTAAAAATGGTTTAACATACGGCGCGCCAAATACTACCGAGACNGAAATAGCAGAATTTATAATCTCTAACATTCCATCCATNGAAAAAATAAGAATGGTTAATTCTGGCACCGAAGCTACAATGAGTGCCGCTAGATTAGCGCGCGGGTATACTGGTAAAGATATAATAATAAAATTTAATGGTTGTTACCATGGACATGGGGATGCTTTCCTAGTAAAAGCTGGTTCGGGAGCAGCAACTTTTGGCAAGCCTAGCTCTAGCGGTGTAACAAAAGGTTCATCTAAGGATACTATATCGCTACCGTATAATGATTATTTAGCTTTAGAGAAAATATTCAAAAAAAATAAAAATAAGATTGCATGTGTAATCGTCGAGCCAATAGCAGGAAATATGAACTTTGTAAGATCTACTAAGAAGTTCCTGCAAACTGCGAGAAAATTATGCACTCAGCATAAATCGTTGCTTATTTTTGATGAAGTGATGACTGGTTTCAGAGTAAACTTTCGTGGTGCACAGGCAATTTATGGAATAAGACCTGATTTAACAACATTTGGTAAAGTGATTGGTGGAGGGTTGCCTGTCGGTGCGTTCGGTGGTAAAGCGAAGATAATGAATGAACTCGCACCAGAGGGCCCGATTTATCAAGCTGGAACACTATCTGGTAATCCTCTAGCGATGCATTGTGGACTGGAGACGCTTAAAATCATATCAAACAAGATATTTTTCAAAAGATTAAGTAATAAGACAAGAGAATTTGTTAATGGAATGATAAACATAGCAAGCAAACATAAATTTCCTTTCACTGCTGACTCAGAGGGTGGAATGTTTGGACTGTATTTCACAAGTAAAATTCCAAAAAACATAACAGATATAGAAAAGTCTAATCTTCATACCTTTAATGATTTCTTCAATTATATGCTTGATAATGGTGTCTTTTTTGCACCGTCTGCATATGAAGCTGGGTTCATATCTGATTCTCATACACAAAAAGATTTTGAAAAAGTATACAAGTTATTTGATAAGTTTATAAAACTTACTACTTAATAACGGTAATTTGTATGTCAGCAATATTAGTCCCAGTTGCGCCTGTCTTAATAAGTGAATTTAATTTTCTAAAAAAATTATATGAATCATTGTTACTCAAAAAGGATTCAAGATTTAAATCACTTGACTGATATTCTCTAATGGTATCAGAATCAACGATCGCACCAGCTGCATCTGTGGGGCCATCTATACCATCAGTCCCAACTGAGTACAAGCACAGTTCTCGTTTTGAGTTTTCTTTAACGTATTTTCTTAGGAATGACAATGCGAACTCTTGATTCCTTCCCCCTAGTCCATTGCCATTTAGGTTTACAAGAGTTTCTCCACCGGAAATAATAATTGTATTAGGTTTATTGATATTAGTAACTTTATCATATAAGCGTTCTGCATCATCGATTGCTAGACCCTCAAAAGTTTCTTCAAGACTNACTACATTAAAATTTTTTGCTTCGGCAAGATCAGCTAGTGTTTTGCGAAAGACAATGTTACTACTGATAATTTCAATGATGTTATTATCAAATTCTTTAGGCGTTTCCATAGCGCTGTTATCTACTCCTTTTTTGAGATGATTCTGAATAGATTCAGGAGATTTTTCAAAGATATTATATTTGTTAAGAACATTAATAGCATCATGAAATGTTGTTTCATCAGCAACTGTTGGACCACTAGCAATTGAGCTCAAATCATCATTAATAACATCTGAAATAAGTAAGGAAATAGATCTACTGGGCAATGCAGCAGAGTTTAATCTACCTCCTTTTATCTTAGAAACGTGCTTTCTGACCGTATTAATGTCATTTATATTGCAACCTGATGCTAGCAGTAATTGTGTTAATTTGATTTTATCGTCTAGAGAAATTCCATCTGCTGGTAGAGATAATAATGAAGATCCTCCGCCACTAATAAGAAAGATGGCTAAATCACTTTCGGAAGATTGATCTATATAATCGAGCACGACCCTAGATGCATATAAACTACTGTCATCAGGAGTAGGATGAGATGATACAATATGTGTGAAGTCATGTGTTGATATCATTTCTTGGGGATTACTAACAACTATAGGTTTTTTGTATATCTTGGATGGATAATTTTCGTTGAGGTAATCGAGTAGTCCACTCATCATTTCAACAGATGCTTTGCCGACTGCTACAGGAAAAATTCTAGTCGCATCGTCAAAGTATGTATCGTATTTTTTTGAAGATTCATAGACTATAGATGACGGACTTTGTGTTGCTATCGCCTCTGCAAACAAGGAGTGTGCAATATCTCTGAGTGTCATCTAAAAAGTACTCAGACGACTTTGTTTGGCAAGTCTTTTCCTTCAAAGAATGCAAGAGCATTATCAATTGCAGTATCACCCATTGCTATTCTTGTCTCGATTGTCGCGCTACCAAGATGTGGATAAGACACAACATTTTCAAGTGTCTTCAACTCACTTGGAATATTCGGTTCGGTTTCAAATACATCAAGTCCTGCGCCAGCAATCTCCTTATCAGCTAGAGCCTTTAACAATGCTTTTTCATCTATGATGTCGCCCCTAGCTGTGTTTATTACAAACGCAGTTGGTTTCATTAGTTTAAATCTCTCCTCGTTCATTAGGTGAAATGTCTCCTTAGTCGCAGGGCAGTTTACTGATACAAAATCAGATTCTTTGCATATGTCCTCAATTGTATCTAACTTAGTGGCGTTGTATTTTGATACAACTTCTTCAGGTAGATCATACGGATCCCAATAAAGTATATCCATATTGAAACCAAATTTAGCTCTCTGAGCGACAGCTTGTCCGATCCTCCCGAATCCAATAATTCCTAATTTTTTACCAGTTACTTTTGTGCCAAGAAGATGTGTAGGTCGCCAGCCAGTCCAATTATCTGATCTGAGTTCTCTTTCGCCTTCGCCAACTCTTCTTGCAACCATCAACAACAGTGACATCGCAATGTCTGCAGTACAATCCGTTAAGACAGATGGTGTATTAGAGACAGTTATTCCTAGTTCTTTTGCTGCATCAATATCAATGTGATTGAATCCAACACCAAAGTTAGCGATCATATTTGCTGTTCTGCCCTCTACACTTAAGACATCTCTTGTAACCTTGTCAGTTACAGTTGGCATGAAAACATCGCAGTTTTTAAGAGAATCCTTGAGTTGATCTGCTGTAAACGGCACATCTGATTCATTGAATACAACATCAAAATTCTGCTTGAGTCTCTCCTCATTGGCAGATGGCCACCTTCTCGTTACTATCGCTCTTGGTTTAGCCATTATTTAGCCACTGATTTGGACTTGAGCTCGCCACTTACATTTTGTGACCAATATTTAGACGCTGCAGCTGCTCCACTTCCGGGCTCAACTTTTATACCATTATCTAACATCGCCATCTCAGCCCCAGAAATAGCGCCGAAAAGCATACATTCATTTAAATCGCCCAGATGGCCGATTCTGAATACTTTACCTGCAACTTTCGATAGACCCGCTCCAAGCGCAAGATTGTATTTGTTAAATGCGGTACTTATTACTTTTGACGCATCAAATCCCTCAGGGACAACTATCGCCGACACTGTATCAGAGTACCACTTCTCTTCTTTCGCGCAGAGATTTAATCCCCAGCCTTCTGTAATCGCTCGCCTTGTTCCTTCCGCTAATCGATAGTGTCTTTTCCANATATTTTCTAGACCTTCTTCAAAAATCATGTCGATAGCCACGCGGAACCCTCTTAACAAATTAACTGGTGGTGTGTAAGGAAGGTATCCTCCATCAAGTTTTTCAATCATATCTGCAACATCGAAGTAACATGTAGGATAAGTTGAATTTTTCATTGCATCAATTGCCTTCTGACTCATGCCAAGTATTCCTAATCCTGCAGGAAGCATGAAACCTTTTTGGGATCCGCTCACAATTGCATCGACGCCCCACTTGTCCATTTCAAATTCATAACTTGCAACAGAGCTTACACCATCTACAAATAACAGTGCTGGATGATTCAAATCATCGAGAACTTTTCTGATAGCCTCTACATCACTCCTAACGCCAGTAGCAGTCTCGTTCTGGCAAACTAGTACGCATTTGATCTCATGATTTTTATCTTCTGACAAATGCTTGTGATAACTCTCTGGATTGGCGCCTGTTCCCCATTCCTCTTCCATAGTGATCGGTTCAAACTGTAACCTTTTGCACATGTCCAACCAGAGATAACTGAATTGTCCGAAACTAGCTCCCAGAACCTTATCGCCAACATTCAGCGTGCTTTGAAGCGCTGCCTCCCAGCATCCTGTTCCTGAAGATGGGAAAAAAACTACTTTCCCAGTTTCTGTTCTGAGAATTTTTTTCAGATCTTGTGTAATAGGCTGAATTAAATCTGGGATCGTTGGATTTCTGTGATCCTCCATTGGACAGTGAATAGCTTGTTGAACTGCTGCAGGTACGTTTGATGGACCTGGTACGAATAAAAAGTGATATCCTGACATATATATTTCCTAAAAACTGTTAATTGATTGTGGTTTCCAAATATTTCGGTTAATTATGCCATATTTAATGAATTTTTAAACTAGAATGTATGTACTTTAGATAATGAGATGATGGAACTGGTGTATATTTACATACTAATTGGTCTGATAGGTGGTGTAACTGCAGGCATGCTAGGACTTGGAGGAGGAATAATATTTGTTCCTGGATTGCTTCTTGTTCACAAGTTTTCCGGTCTATTTGATGGATATCAATTACAGTCAGCTGTATACACGTCTTTGATTTGTATTATATTTGCGGGTTCAACGTCCTCCTATCTACATTTCAAAAACAAGTTAATTGAGTTCAAGTTTGTAAAAAAATATGCAGTATATGTAAGCCTTGGTTGTTTATTAGGAATTTACTTACTAGAGCAGTTATCCTCAAAGATGTTAGAGAATATATATGGTTTTATATTAATTCTATTAGCCCTTTTGCTTATAAGTGATGCAAAAATTATAAGGAATAACATGATTATCGTTCGNAATGTTGGTAAATTTTATTTTTTCTTAAATGGAACTATTAGTTCGCTTATGGGTATTGGAGGAGGCACATTATCTGTTCCATATATATCATTTTTGATTGACGATATAAAAAAATCTATAGCAACTGCCTCAGCTTTAGGATTAGTGATAGCCACTACATCTATAATTTTTATGTACATAATAAACTTAGAAATATTTTATTCAAAAATTAATCACTTATCATTATTCCTTATAATACCTGCGAGTATTGTAGGCTCTTACATTGGAGTGACATTGCTCAAAAAGATAGACCCAGACAAAGTAAAAAAAATATTTTCAGGTCTTTTGATTATTATAGCTCTGTATATTTTTATAGATTGACCAGATCTTTATTATTAAGTCCAGTAGCATTTTCTATTATCTTAGGCTTTAAATAATTAGTTTTATTAAAGTAATCTAGTATCTTTAGTTTAATTTTAGCAGATAAAATATCTGAGGAATGAAAAGTAACTATAAGATCTAATAACTGTTGAAGTGATTGAATTCTACTCATCCTCTTAATTGTAAAGTTACAGACAGTGCCTCTAANATTGTTACTCTTCGATAATAAGTTGGATAAAGTTGCTACATCCTCTATTCCCATGTTAAGACCCAGACCGGCCAGAGGGTGGAATTTATGTGCTGCATCGCCAATTAGCAAATTATTCTCACAAAAATATGAACTTGCATGTCTCGATGAGAGAGGGAATGAAGTATGAATATTAGTTTTTTTNATATCACCAGTAACAAAACTAACTCTATCGGATAAATATTCTAAAAGTGTAGCAGAAGAGGCTTTGTTTACTTGATCAAAAAACTTATTAGGCATGCTCCATATTAAATTGTATGAATATTCGTTAATAGGTAAAAGACCNAAGATCTCATTATCATAAAAAATCTGTCTAGGTTTTGTACTATTCGATTTAGTATGCTTGAATGTAATATTCATGGCTGTTTGATCATAATTTTTGTTTTTGAATTTAAACTGAATATCATTCTTTTCAAGCTCATCTATTTTCGTGTGGATGTTAATGTCACTAGTATTATCTGATATTTTATTATCATATCGCTTTATGCTTTTGCACTTACTAATACATTTTGAGATCGCATTTAATAGGTCCCCTTCGTAGACAATATATCCAAGATTTTGTGAATGTGGATTATCTGAGTGAAAGTTTATAGATTTCTTCTCTTTCAAATATACGTCAATACTTGCATAAGCAATATATTTTTCTTTATCTAATTGATTCCATATGCCGAGGTTGTCTAAGTAAATTTTACTGAACTCATTGATGCTAAAATACCTATTGAAGTCTAATAACTCNCCGGGCTTTAAGTATATGTCGCTTCTTAAACTTTTCGAGAAGTCTATTGCTGCTATCGATGAAATTATGCTGCTGTTGATGAGATTTATTGTCATTTTTAATTCATACCAACTATTTTTTTGAGAAAGCTTCTTCGTAGGGTAGATGATAAATTAATAGTTCTCGAGAATACCGATGAACACACATTTGCTGAAAAACTATTTCTCATCAAAGCTGAGGATGTAAAATCTATCCTCTTTAAAAGAGCATTCCTTTTTTTGTTAATGATATTTAGAATTTCAGGATTGAATTCACCATCTAAAAGTAGATCCTCAGACTTATCGCTAATAACTTGAATGCAATCAGCTGCGAAGTTGAAACCTTGTGCTCCAAACGGATGAATAAGTTGAGAGGAATTTCCTAGGAATATGACGTTTTGCTTACTCCATGCAACCAGTCTACTTGTATTGAGTGGATACTTATAAATTAACTTAGGTTTATCAATGCCTCTTAAATAAGGAGCCAGCTCCATCTCCAACATATCAAAGTTTGCGTTTTCACTCTCAAAAGCAAAGTCGTCAATAAATTCGTTATAAATGCTTGCAACTATTGAAACAGAATTATCATTAAATGGAAGTATTGCAAAAATNCCTTTTNTACTAAAGATCTGNAATGCACCTTTTGAGAGATGCTGATAATTTGTGTTGAACATGTATGATGTTTGATCATAATCAAAAGAATGACGCTCCATATTTAAATTTTTTGCGAATTGGGAGTTGGCCCCGTCTGTTACAATTAGGTAATCTCCGGTAATCGTTAATTTAGACTGNGTTTGTGAAAGTTTGATGGGTGAAGTNACATTATCTATATACNCGTCTGCCTCATCAACAATATTTATATTTTTACTTTTTTTACAATGATCTATCAAGTACGATAAAAAACTAGATTTATCAACAACAGATCCAAGTTCTTCTCTATGTAAATCATCAGAGCAAAAACGCACAACATTAAAACTATTGAATAACTTTATAGTAAGTTCTTTTATTTCATTGGCTTNAATGTAGCTACTATCCCATAAGNTATTTTTTTTAAGAAATTGAATGGTGTTTATTGTCAAAGAGAGGGGTGTGAAGTAATCAGAGATAATATGTTTGAATGTTTTTTTTTCTACTAAACATATAGTATAATTTTTTTTACTCAGAATAAGACTTGCCAAGCAACCGACTAGTCCTCCACCTACTATAATAAAGTCGTTTTTTTTAGGCATGAGACATCAATTTCTCAATATCTTTAACAGACTTAGGAACATCTCTGGATAATACTTCACAGCCAGAATCTGTAATTAAAA
>FUFK010069882.1_pt1 | contig 16272 bp, 17 predicted proteins | sample 1021851 | NCBI WGS metagenome assembly FUFK01 (sample SAMEA51879418, study PRJEB19060) | metagenome | reverse complement strand
TANAACCTGGCTCTCCACATAAATCCACNTAATCNACACCATGTTTNGCACACATCATGGCAAGAATATCGTTTCCGTAAATTTGATAGGGGCCGACTGTAGTTAAAATTAAATTTGTCATGCTTGTGGCTTTTTCAATATCTTCCATCTTAGTTGAATCAAGTAATATGGCCGGCACATTACATGCGAGTTCAGCTTTAACTGCATCAATTTTTTCTTGATTTCTGGCTGCTATTGCCCATTTAAGATCAGAATAATTTTTATTTAAATATTCCACGACTAATTTTCCAGTAAAACTGGTCGCGCCAAAGACTAATAAGTCATATTTTTTTTCACTCATGCTCAACTCCCCTGAATCGTGATGTAAGTAATTTTTTTCTTGCCAACTTGGATAAGTTTTTTTGTGTTAAGTTCGACATGAAAATCTTTTGAATCTATTTTCATTTGGTCAATTTTTACTGCACCTTGGCTTATAAGACGTAAAGCTTCAGACGTGCTTGAGGCAAAACCAATATCTTTAAGAAGATTGGGTAAAGGATAATCCCCCTTATGTTTTACTGTTTTTTCCTCGATATCGCTGGGTAACTCGTTTTTTGCAAATTTTTTAAAAAAATTTTCTTTCGCAGTTTCTGCCTCTTTTTCAGTAGTAAACCTCTTGGTCAGTTCAAGCGCTAAAATAATTTTTGCGTCTCTAGGATTACCGCCCTCATCAACTGATTTTTTTATTTTCTTTATCTCATCTGTAGATTGAAGACTCAACAAATCAAACCATTTAAACATTATCTCATCTGGAATCGACATAGTTTTCCCAAAAATTTGATCGGCGTCTTCGGTAATTCCAATATAATTGTTTTCAGACTTTGACATTTTTTTTATGCCGTCAAGTCCTTCAAGTAATGGCAAAGTAATAATTGTTTGAGGAGACATCCCTTGGTTTTTTTGCAAATCTCTCCCAACTAAAAGATTGAACTTTTGATCGGTTCCGCCCAGCTCAACATCTGCCTCAAGCTCAACTGAATCTTGGCCTTGCATTAATGGATATAAAAATTCATGAATAGAAATCGGCTGATTATTTTTATATCTTTTTGAAAAATCGTCTCTCTCAATCATCCTGGCAACAGTCGATTGAGCTGACAGCTTTATCATATCTGCTGCTGTCATTTGATCGCCCCATCTAGAATTAAAATCAATCACAGTTTTGTCTTTATCCAGCACATTAAACACTTGCTCAGCATAGGTATTTGCGTTTGCTTTTATTTCTTCATCAGTTAATGGCGGTCTGGTTTTATTTTTTCCACTGGGGTCGCCTATTTTGCCAGTGAAATCCCCAATTAGAAAAATAACTTTATGACCTAAATCTTGGAATTGCCTCATTTTTCTGAGGATAACTGTATGTCCAAGATGCAAATCAGGAGCAGTTGGGTCAAAGCCAACCTTAATTGTTAATGTTTTATTATCTTTAAGCTTTTGAACTAAATCATCCTCACCAATGATTTCCTCAATTCCTTGTTTTATAATCTCTAGTTGTTTTTTTAAATCACTCATAAAGCTTTATATATAATATCAAAACATGTACACAGGCTCTCATTTAAAATTAATTCTTGCCATATTATTAATACCTTCAATATTTATATTCCTAATAATAGCTGATTCAGAGAATAGAAGCTTTACAAACGACCCTGAGCTTACTGTAGAAAAAATCTCACTCGGTCCAATAAATCGCGATATAAATATACCCAAGGAAAGTAAAATCAAAATTAAATCTGGGGATACATTTTATTCAACTATGATTGATTTTGGAGTGAGTCCCGGAACCATTAGTAAGATTGCACAAGACCGAAAATTAAAAAAATTTATTAGCTTGCGTGTAAATGATGTCCTTTACATAACTTCGACTGCAAATGGTTTAACCGTAAAAAGATTTGATGAAAACTTTTTTTTAGATGTGCTCACTATCAAGAATGGTGATTTTATTTTTGAAAAAAAACGCGATAACTTAGAGAGAATAGTCCAATTTAGAGAATTTGTTATATCGGATTCTTTATATTCTTCTGGAAAAAAAGCTAATGTTCCAGATTCAGTTTTAGGAGATCTAATTTATATTTTTGGTTGGGATATTGATTATGCTTATGACATCAGAAATGGTGATGTAGTTAAGATTCTTTATGAAGACATATTTTCTAATGGAAAACTTGTTTCAAATGGGGATATTTTAGCTGCTGAATTTACTAACAAAGGTACAGAAATAGCTGTTATACGTTTTACTCAAAGAGGTAGAAAAGACTATTACACAATAGATAGCAGTAATGTTCGAAAGGCTTTTTTACGAACACCTATAGAATTTGCACGTATTAGTTCTCACTACAATCCAAATAGAAAACATCCAATACTAAATACAATTAGAGCACATAAAGGGACAGACTATGCTGCGAAAACTGGTACTCCTGTTAAAGCAACAGGAGATGGTGTTATAAAAAATGCTCAATATTCAAGTTCTTACGGCAATTACATTGATATAGTACATTTCAACAAATACATGACTAGATATGCGCATCTCAATGGTTTTGCGAAGGGAATGAGAAAAGGCGCAAAGGTCACACAAGGCCAAACCATTGGATATGTAGGTTCGACCGGACTAGCGACTGGACCACATTTGCATTATGAATTTCATATTGATGGCAAGCATACTGATCCTGTTAAGGTTGAACCACCAAATGCTCAATCGATAAATTCGTACAATAAAAAATATTTCGATAAACTTGTTAAAGAGAGATCAGAAATTATTTCTAACATCTCAAGTATTCAATGAAAAACCTATATGTAGGTCTTATGTCTGGCACTAGCCGAGACAGTTTGGATGGCTGCCTAGTTTCATTTCAAGATGGTTTAAATGTCTTAGCCTGTGAAACTTTAAATTTTTCTGAAGGATATCAAACGTCTGAAGATCAAACATTAATTGATAAAGAAATTACTACAAAAAGTATTGAACTCGTAAATAACCTTACAAAAAATAAAGAGCAAAACGTAGTAGCGATAGCTTTTCCAGGTCAAACAATTTCACATAACGATGATTTTAGTTTGCAAGCAGGTTCCCCAGAAATAATTGCCAAACAGACAAAAATTCCAGTTTATTCAGATTTTAGAAATTTTGATATCTCCAAAGGAGGCAAAGGTGCCCCATTAATTCCAGCCTTTCATAAATATCTACTATCAGAGAAAGGNAAAGAAAAATTAGTACTCAACATAGGTGGTATATGCAATGGTACCTACCTGAAAGATGATCAAATTTTACACTCGTCTGATATCGGTCCCGGTAATTGCTTACTGGATGCAACCATGAGAAATTTTAATTTAGGGAAGTTTGATAAAGATGGATTTTTGGCATCAAAGGGTCAAGTTGATAGTACATTATTGAAAGAGCTTTTAGATCAAATTGATTTTCTCTCATATCCACGAGCTGATGATCTCAGTGTTTATATCAATCTTATAGAAAAAAATGAAAAGGCTCTTAATAAAAAAACTCCTGAAGACATCTTATGTACTTTTATAGAGCTGACTGTGAAGAAAATCGAAGAGTATTTCATTTTTTGTGGTGCACCAGCGCAAGTTATATTTCACGGAGGTGGAATAGAAAATAAATACTTGATGGGACGAATAAAAGAAACTATTAAAACTAAAATCACTTCAATCGATAAATTAATCCCTTCAAAGTATGTAGAGGCAGCAGCATTTGCTTATCTAGCATTTAAAGAAAGGGCAGTTTTGTTTAAATAGAAAAGGATGCGCCGCATCCACATGTAGAAGATGCATTTGGATTTTCAACGGTAAACTTTGAGCCCATTAAGTTTTCGACATAATCAATTTTTGAACCAACTATATAAGGATAAGACATATGGTCCAAGACAACTTGAACTCCTTTATCAAATTCAAGTTTCGCATCCTCATCTTGATCAAATTCATCAAATTTAAATCCGTACTGAAAGCCGGAGCAGCCACCACCAGTGACATAAACTCTGAAGAATTTATTATCTTCTGAGTCTTTCAACAAAGAAATTTTTGAAATTGCACTTTCCGATAGTTCGAAGGGTCTAGCTTTTTTAATTTGTACATCCATATCTGAGTTTCATATTCTATCAAAAATAATTATTGACTTATAATTCTTATCGATATGAAAAAAACGGCGATTATTTACTCTAGTACTGACGGGCATACGGTAAAAATCTGTGAAAAGATTATTGAGATCATCAAACATGAGTCAATAATCAGTTTATCCAGCATTGAAGAGGCTGATTCTTTGGATCTAGAAAGCTTTGATTTTATCTTAGTTGGTGCGAGCATTAGGTATGGCAACCATAAAGCAAATTTATTTAGTTTTATTAAAAATAATTTAGAATCACTTAATAAAAAAGATACTGCATTCTTTAATGTTAATGCTGTTGCTAGAAAAGAAGATAAAAACACTCCTGCGACAAATCCATATCTAATTAAGTTCTTAAAAAAGGTTGCTTGGAAACCTACTCTTTTAGAAGTTTTTGCTGGAAAGATTTCTTACCCAAAATACCATTTTTTTGATAAGCATATGATTAGATTTATTATGTGGATGTCTAAAGGACCAACTGATCCTTCAAAAGTGTTTGAATTTACAGATTGGAAGAAAGTTGAGTCCTTTGGAAAAAAAGTTTTGAATGATTTTCTAAAAACTTAATTTGTTTTCTTAGGTGTTGGGATTAGCTTAATTAGTCATATAAAACTATCATTATAAAAGTGAAAAATTTGATCTTTGGAATCAAAGATTGTCATCAACGTCTTTATGAAAACAAAAAAATCACAAGATTTATTTGAAAAATCTAAACACCACATAGCTGGAGGAGTAAATTCACCCGTTAGGGCCTTCAAAAGTGTAGGAGGAACACCTATATTTTTTAAAAAATCTAGAGAATGTTATTTATATGATGAAGATGGAAATAAATACTTAGATTTTGTTGGCTCGTGGGGGCCAATGGTACTAGGTCACTCAAACAAGAATATAGTCAATGCTATCAAAAATCAGGCAAGCAAAGGAATAAGTTTTGGAGCACCCACTAAGAATGAATTAGAAATTGCAAAAATAATAAAATCCTATTTACCAAGCATCGAGAAACTGAGAATGGTCAACTCTGGCACGGAAGCTACTATGAGTTGTATCAGGTTGGCTAGGGGAACTACCAACAAAAAGAAAATAATAAAATTCATTGGTTGTTATCACGGACACGTAGATTCATTACTAGTTAAAGCTGGTTCGGGATTAGCAACCTTAGGAGTACCTGATTCACCCGGAATACCTGAAGAATTATCACAACTAACAATATCACTTCCTTATAATGATATTCCAGCTCTCGATAAAGCATTCAAAGAATATGGCAATGATATAGCTGCAGTAATAATAGAACCAATTGCGGGAAATATGGGTTTTATAGAACCTGATATAAATTTTCTTAAAGAATTAAGAAATTTATGCACCAAGAACAAAACGATTTTAATATTTGATGAGGTTATGACTGGTTTTAGAGTGGCACGTGGTGGAGTTCAGGAATTATTAGGAATCACACCAGATTTGACCGCACTTGGCAAAATTGTAGGTGGTGGTTTGCCTGTGGGTGTCTACGGTGGAAAAGCGGAAATAATGAATAATATTTCTCCAGATGGTCCAGTTTATCAAGCTGGTACATTATCTGGCAATCCAATTGCTGTAAGTGCTGGAGCAGCCCTATTAAAACAACTAGCAAATAAAGAAATTTATACCTCCATGGAAAAGAATGCACAAAAATTCTTAAATCCAATCAAAGAATATGCAGATGAGCTAAATATACCTTTCTCATTTAATGTCAGAGGTGGAATGTTTGGTTTTTTCTTTTCTAATTCATTGCCAAAAAATTTCGATGATGTTCAAAATACAAATATTGAATTATTTTCTAAGTTTTTTAGAAAAATGCTGGAGAAGAATATTTATCTACCTCCATCAGCTTATGAAAGTTGCTTCATATCAACTCTGCATGATGAAGCTAAGATGTTAAAAGCTGCTAAACTTGCTCAAGAATCACTGAAAGAAATAAAAGATGAAATTTGATATTTTGGGGGTTGGGAACGCTCTCGTAGATGAAACTTTTTACGTAGAAAAAAACTTCGTTGATAGTACAGATCTTTTTTTTAATCAATTTAAATCAATTTCTTATGAAGATCAGGAAGACATACTTTCTGGATTGCCCTCAGATGCAGAGCCAGATGTTGTATGTGGAGGTTCAACTACAAATAGTTTAGCTGCAACATCTAATTTTGGATCCAATTGTGCACATATTTGTCAATTAGCAAACGATGAGAGAGGCAAACTTTATGAAAACAATCTGAAGGAAAATGGTATTACATCCATCAATTCTTTTTACCATGAAGAGGTGCGTACTGGTAGATGTCTTGTTTTCATAACTCCTAACAGTGAAAGAACTATGGGAACTTATCTTGGTGCTTCTGAAAGGTTAGTTTTTAATGAAAATTTTATTGAAGCTGCTAATAACTCAAAAATCTTATTTTCTGAAGGCTACCAATTCACTTCTGATGAAAATTTTTCAGCATTTCTAAATATTCTAAAAAGCACAGAACAAAAAACTAAAATTGCACTAAGCCTCTCAGATCCAGGTGTTGTGGAAACTTTTAAAAACAGATTTAGAGAAGTTTTTAAAGTCAGAAAAGTTGACTACCTTTTTTGCAATAAAGAGGAGGCAACATCTTTGGTTGGAAATAATTTTGTAAAAGATCTTGGTGATCTTGCAGTAAATTTCGTTGTTACGAATGGAGCAGAGTCATCCTTTGTGGTTGAAAATGGCTCCTATGCTGAAATTAAAGCAAAAAATGTCAAAGCCATCGATTCAAATGGAGCTGGAGATATATTTGCCGGGGCAGCTCTCAATAAAATTATTGAAGAGGAAAGCTTTTTAAATGCATGTAAATTTGGAAACTATGCTTCTTCTAAAATTGTTCAAGAAAAAAGCCCAAGACTTTCTGTTGACCAGTACAAAAAGCTAAAAGCTGATTATTAATGTGACTCCTGATATTTATAACGACAAAAGGTTTGGTATCAGCCAGGAATCGATTTCTAAAAATGCTCTAAATATAATTTCAAAATTACACAAATCAGGGTTTGAAGCCTATATTGTTGGAGGCGGTATCAGAGACATGATTAAAGGATTGAGGCCAAAGGACTTTGATATTGTTACAAATTGTGAGCCAGAAGAAATAAGAAAAATTTTCCGAAATTCTAGAATTATTGGTAGAAGATTTAAGCTGGTTCATATAGCTTTCGCTGATGAAATTATTGAAGCGACAACATTTCGTGCAGGAGGAACTAGTACGACAGAATCAATAGAAATAAACGAAAAGGGTCGGATTGTAAGAGACAACAATTGGGGCACACAGGAAGAAGATGTGTTGAGAAGAGATTTAACTATTAATTCCATATATTACGACCCTTTTTCACATGAAGTAATTGACTATACAAAAGGGATTAAGGATCTTAAAGATAAAAAAATCAAATTTATTGGCAATTCTGCAGAAAGAATAGTTGAAGATCCTGTAAGAATTCTTAGAGCTTTACGTTTTGCCGCAAAATTAAACTTCTCAATAGATCAGGAAATAGTAGAAGGTATTAAAGATCATAAAAATCTGCTTATAGAAATGCCACCTGCAAGGCTTTATGAAGAAGTTATTAAGCTGTTTATGACTGGGCATGCAGAGCAATCATTTATTCAGCTTAAAGCATATGGTGTATTTGATGTTTTATTTCCTAATTTCGTGGATGACCATGGCGAGTTTGACAGATTTTATATAGAAGCATTTAGAGAAACTGATAAAAGATTTAAATTAAATAAAAAATTAAATGTAGGATTTATTTTTGCTGTTTTACTTTGGCCAAAGATTTTTCATGACTCAAACATCAGTACGCAAATAAATTTTAAAAGGTTTTATAGATCTATTGCTGAAGTTGTTCGAAAACAACAAATGATTACATCCATACCCAAAAAGTACTCGAGTTTCATCAAAGATGTTTGGATGAATCAAGTTCGATTTAATAGGATTGGAAAAAAATCAATCAACTTTACAACAAGTTTAAGGTTTCGAGCAGCCTATGATTTTTTATTATTAAGGAATATAAATGAACAAAACTTAGATACTTCAATTAACTGGTGGACAGAATTTAAGACAGCAAATTATGATAAGAAAATAAGGTTACTAAATACCCGAAAGAAAAAAAATGCAAGAAGGCAAAATTCCTAACTACATAGCTATAGAAGGACCTATAGGTGTAGGCAAAACTTCACTTTCAAGAAAAATTGCTATGGATTTTGGTCATGAGCTATGTTTAGAAGAATCAGATGAGAATCCATTTCTAAATGCATTTTACAAAGACAAGCAGAATTATGCTTTTGCTTCTCAACTATATTTTGTAATGCAAAGATCCCAGCAAATAGATATGTATTTTTCTGATGATTTGATTAAAAGAAAGATTGTTGCCGATTTTATGTTCCAAAAAGAAGATCTTTTTGCTGAATTAAATCTGACAACAGATGAATTCAAAATTTTTAAAGAGGTTAAGGCAAAATTTTATGCCTCTCATCCAAAACCTGATCTTATGATCTATTTACAAGCTACACCTGAGAGAGTGTTAGAAAGAGTAAATAAGAGAGCTCGCTCTTATGAAGATCACGTTGCTCTAGAATATCTGGAAAGACTATGCGAATCTTACACAGAATTCTTCTTTGATTATTCTGAGACTCCTTTACTAGTTTTAGATGTAAATGATGTTGATTTTGTCGAAAATAGTGAAGACTATCAAAAGGTGGTGGATTGTCTTAAAAGAGAAATAAAAGGTAGAGAGTTTGTAAATTTAACACCCAGTTTTTTTTAATGAAAATCGATATCTCTAATCTCAAACAGACTGAATCTCTTGGAAAACAAATTGGCAAATTTTTGGTAAATTTTAATGGGTTAGCTATCTTTTATCTTGATGGGAATTTAGGCACGGGAAAAACAACGTTAGTCAGAGAGATCTTAAAAACAATGGGCTGGCAAGGTGCAGTTAAGAGTCCCACATTTAGTATCCTAGAGGAATATCAAATAGCAAATAAGGATGTTTTTCATTTTGATTTGTATAGATTAGATAGTCAAAACGATTTTGAAATGCTTGGCATCGATATCAATGCTAATTCAAGAGGAATTTTTTTTATAGAGTGGCCTCACAAAATCTCAAAATTCAACTTTGGTGAGGAATTTTTTTTAAAATTATCTTTGTCTAATCGAAATAGATCTATTGAATTTAAGACAAATAATAAGAAATTTTTAAACTGCATTGATAGGATCAATATCAATAACCCAAGCTGATATTTCCTTTTTTGATTTTTCAGTATTTTTTGTAAAGTTTGATAACACTTCAAGCATCTTTTGTTTTTTTGAGCTTTGAATAATGCAAAACATTCTGTGCTTGAATCCAATCTTTGTAACTGGGCTATCAAATGGTCCATATACCTCTAAATCTACTTGAGATAATGCTTTCTTGGCATCAACAAGAAACTTTCTTAATCTAGATTGATTTGAGTCTTCTGCTTTAAGGTACGTAAGATTTATATATGGTGCTAAATCAAGTTTTTTCCTTTCTTTGAGAAGCTCTTTGGCAATTTTTTGATAATTTCCGGTCTGAATCAAATTAAATAAAGGATGATCAGAAACCCTTGTTTGTAAATATACGTTATTTTCAATCCCAGATCTGCCTGCTCTGCCGGCAACTTGTACAATTAGCTGAGCAGTTTGTTCTTGCATATGAATATCTGCTCCGAAAAGACCAAAATCCATATTCAAAACAATCACTAGGCTTACATTTTGAAAATCATGACCTTTTGCTAATAGCTGTGTTCCTATAAATATTTTTGATTCAGCATCTTTTATCTGGATAGAGCTATCCTCTCTTTTAGTTTTTCCTGATACTGTGTCACGATCTATGCGAATAATTTTGGTATCTGGAAGTTCTTTTCTTAGGATTTCTTCAACTTGCTGTGTTCCCAAACCTCTGTGAGTGAAATCTGTACATTCACAACTGGGACAAATTCTTGGAATACCCCAAACGCTTTCACACCTATGACATTTCAGTCTTTGGACATTTTGATGTAATACCAGCGTTGTTTCACAACAATTACTTTTAGCAATCCAGCCACACGAATTGCACATAAAAATTGGGGCATAACCTCTTCGATTTAAAAGAATAAGTGTCTGAAAACCGGCCTTTTGATTATTTTTAACTTTAGTTAGAAGTTCGTTTGATATTCCACCAGTAGTTTTGTTTTGTGTTGCTTGATGTATCCTTATTTTTGGCAATGGAGCATTCGAAATTCTTCTATCTAGTGAACAACTTTCAATCTCATTGTTTTGAACTCTATTAATATTAAAAAGAGAGGGAGTAGCAGATGCATAAACAATTCTTGTTTTTGAACTATATAACATTCGTGCAATCTCTTTCGCATCATACCTAAACCCATCTTGTTGTTTATAGGATTGGTCGTGTTCTTCATCAAATATAATTCCTCCAAGATTAGAAATTGGTAGAAAGATTGATGATCTTGTTCCGATGATAATTTTTGGATTCTTATCTTGTGAGGCAAGCCATACTTTAATTCTCTGTATAGGTGTTAATCCTGAATGATTAAGCAGCACCTTATTACCAAAAGTATTTTGAAAATCATTAAATATCTGTGGAGTGAGGAAAATTTCAGGCACAAGTACTAATGCACTCTTTCCTTTATTGAGAAGTTCTTTAATAAAATGTTTATAAACTTCTGTCTTTCCTGAAGATGTTATCCCAGAAAGTAATATTTCACCTGAATCTTTGGATTTTATGGAGTTTAAAACATTTTTTTGATCTCTCGTTAATGTATGCAAATTATTAAAAGTCTTATCAGAATTAATTTTGATTTCATATTTTTCTAGAGTTTTTTGATGTTTTGCTTTTCTAAGAAATGATGGGATAAAAGACTCAAAAACAATGCCAATAGGATGCATATAATAATCAGAAATATTAATTATTTTCTTTAATAATTGTTTATCAATTAATGGTGAATCATCAAGAACTTCCTCTATTTGCTTCAATTTATAATCATCATCGAAATTTTCTGATTGACTGGTTACAATTCCAACAAGCTTTCTTCTTCCAAACTCAACTAAAACTCTTTTACCAACCAAATTAGAGCTAAACTGATTTTTATAAGTAAATGTTTGGCGTAATGGGGAGGGAATTGCTACCTGAACAAAATTCATGAATTTATTGTAATAGATTATTAATTTGATATTATTTCACACTCAAAATATTTGTTATGAAAAAAAATATACATCCAGAATCTCGCGAAGTGCTATTCCATGACACTAGTGTGGATCAGTATTTTCTTATTCGTTCAACTTTGAAAACTACCCAAACGAAAAAATGGGAAGATGGTAAAACATATCCTTATTGCGTTGTAGANACCTCATCAGCNTCTCANCCNTTCTATACNGGTCANCAAAAGATNCTNGATACTGGTGGAAGGGTTCAAAGATTTGAGAAAAAATTNGGTAAGAAATCTGGNTANTNGCCGGTACTGCCAAAACCTTTCTCACCTCTATCNGTNTCAGCNAATTCAACTACTTCTTCTANGTNAACTTGTGNAACTTTAATAACTACTAATTGTGCCACTCTNTCGCCNGGCTCTATTAAAATATNTTCTTCTGATCTATTCCANAGNGATATGCTNANNGGTCCTTGNTAATCTGAATCTATTANGCCCATCAAATTTCCACANACTAANCCTTTTTTTGCTCCAAGACCAGATCTTGGTATTACCATTCCTGCAAATTGAGAATCTTCAATGAAAATTGAAATACCTGAAGGAATTATAGTTGACTCATTTGGTGCTAATACTAACTGACTATTAATACATGCTATTAGATCTAACCCAGCTGAACCTGAAGTTTGATATTTAGGTATTTCAAAATCTTTACCTATTCTTGGATCAAGAATTTTAAATTTTAATTTCATGAGTAGAAGGTTAATTATTGCATAAAATGAATTACTATTTTATTATCATCCGTTCTTATGAGTAAGGTGTGTCAAGTAACAGGTAAAAAAGCTATGGTAGGCAATCACGTCTCCCATGCAAAAAATCGTGTGAAACGTTTATTTAAGCCTAATCTTCACAAACATAAATTTTGGGTAGAATCAGAGAATAAATTTATAACCCTTACTTTATCTACGAAAGGAATGAGAATTATTGATAAGAATGGTATCGATACTGTTCTTAAAGACATAAGATCAAGAGGCATAAAAGTTTAATCTTGCTTTTACTTGCTTCAGCATCTCAAAGACGTACAGAATTGCTCGATTTGATGGGCATAAATCATAAAGTTATTGATCAAAAATTCGATGAGGACTCTGTAATCGAGACAGATCCAGTATTGTGTTCTAAATTAATTGTCGAAGGTAAAAATAAAAGTGCGCGAGCTTTGTTATCAACAACAAAGGATGAAAGTTACCCAGTTTTAACAGCAGATACCTTAGTCTTTACACCTTCCAGGAAAATTGTTGGAAAGCCAAAAAATTATGAGCATTCAAGGGAACTTCTTCGAGAGTTCTCAGGCGCAACTCATAGTGTTTTCTCAACAGTAATGATTAGCACAACAGAACAATCATTATTAAAAACTTGTGAAACAAAAGTTTCTTTTAAAAATATGACAAAAGAGGAAATAGAAGAGTATGTTTTATCTGAAGAAGGAGTTGGAAAAGCCGGAGCATATGGCATACATGGTCCAGCAGGCAAATACGTTACGAATATAGAAGGCAGTTATACAAATGTCGTGGGTCTACCAGTACATGAAACCTATGAAATTTTAAAAGAATTAAATCTACTTTAATTTTTGTTTGCGTAATCTACGATCTTTTCTTTTAAATCTGGAATTTTATTTAGAAATTTCATCCCAGAGTTAAGTATTTTTTCTGATAGGCCTTCTGCATTTCCAAAAGCACCAAAAATACTTTGAATTATCCATGTCATTTGAATATTTTTGTTATTTCTTTTTTTGTTATATTGGCTCAACACTTTCATATCGCCAGAGATGAGTTGATCAAGATTTTCGTCTAGCTGCATAATATCACCGATACCTAAGTTTAAACCCTGACCAGCCATTGGGTGAAAAGTATTTGCAGCATCACCACATAGGACTGTTTTTCCAATATATAAGCTTTTTGCTCTGGAATGTTTTAATTCAAAACCATTACCTAGTTGCAAGCTACTAAAATCTAATCCCAATTTAAACTTTACATTCAACTCTTGAAGTTCCTCACTGACAATACCAGTCGAATTTGTACAAAAAATAATAGAGTACTGCTCTTCTTTATCATTTAAAGGCAGCAATGCTAGAGTTCCGGAATTCAAAAAATACTGTTTGGCAATATTATTATGTTTTGCTTTTACACAAGTTACATAGGCTTTTTGCCCATAGAACCATTCATCACTTTCAAAATCTAATAATTGCCTTACCATCGAATTCATCCCATCGGTAGCAAACAAAAATTCAGCTTCAATCTCGTTTTTATTTGTTTGAACTATTGGATTATCAGGATTCTTTATACCTATTATTTCCTCATTCCATTTAATATTCTTTTCAACATTTTTAATTAATTTTTCATGCAGATCGTAAAGCAAGCAAATTGAGGTGACTTTATCATTCTCATTTTTATCTAAAGTCATTGTTAAATCATGATTTTGATATAGTTCCATTTTGCTGACAGGTGTGGCCCATTTGTTTATATCAATTTGTTTATCCAAAGAGTTAAGAAATAAAATTGTATCCTTAGTTAAAGCAACAGTTCTAAAGGGAATTTTTTTAAGTTCTTTATTTTTTTCGAGTATTACGAAAGGTATATCTCTTTTTTTAAGGATCATGCCTAAAAGACAGCCTATTATTCCAGCACCTGCAATAACAATTGGTTTTGACATTATGAATTCATTAAATTTTCGATGTCATCTATTTCAACAGGCACCTTAGAAGTAAGATTTTCAAAACCATCATCAGTTATTAGAATGTCATTTTCAATTCTGATTCCAATACCCTTCCACTTATCATCTACTTCAGCCGTTTCATTTATATAAATTCCAGGCTCGATTGTCATTACCATTCCTTTTTCAAATTTAATTTCTTCAGCATCCAAAGAATAAGGACAATCATCATGAACATCCAGACCCATCCAATGTCCAATTTTATGGTAATAAAATTCTCTAAAGAGCTGCTTTTCAAGGACTTCATCTAAACTTCCTTTTAAGAAACCAATATCAAGCAAACCCTGAGAGAGAACTTTTTCTGAGGTTTTTTGTGGATTTGTGCAAGGAGCTCCAATTTTTGCTGCATCACAAGCTGCATTATGAGCTGCTAAAACAACATCATAAACAGCTTTTTGTTCAGCAGAAAATTTTCCATTTATTGGAAATGTTCGCGTAATGTCAGAAGCATACATGCCGTACTCGCAGCCTGCATCTACAAGAACTAATTCACCGTCTTTAATTTGTTGATTATTATTAATGTAATGCAATATGCAAGCTCTGGCTCCGCCAGCAACAATAGGCGTATATGAGGCTTCTCGAGAACCATTTATTTTAAATTCATTTAGATACATGCACTCAAGATCATATTCAGACATGCCAACCTCAACATTTTGCATTACATTTCGATGAGATATAGCTGCTATTTCGCATGATTTTCTTATTAAACTTATTTCTTCATCATCTTTGACAAGTCTCATACTACCCAAAATGTTGGAAAAGTTTTTTAAGTCAATATTGCCTTGATGCCTTTCCATAGAATTTGCTGAATTTATCCAATTAGTAATCTTTGAATCAAAATCTAAATTCTTGCCAACAAGTGCATATAAAGTTTCATTACCTCTAATTAATTCAGGCAAAACATCATTTATATTATTAATGTCATAAGCTTCGTCAAAACCAAAAAAATCTTTTGCTGCTTCTGGACCCCACATAAAACCGTCCCATTTTTCAAGTTCTGGATTCTTTTGCCTACAAAACAATGCTGAATGACCATTGCTATGTAACAACATTACAGAATCAGGTTCCTGAAAGCCTGTGCAGTAATAGAAGTTACTGTCTTGTCTAAAAGGAAATGTAGTATCATTATTTCTTGATACTAGTTTTGCTGAACTAATTANTAGAACGGANTTTTTATCCATCCTTTTTACAATTTCAGCTCTNCTAGCTTTNAAAGTATTTACATTTAAATCTGACATAGACGCATATTATGCACGAAAAAATAAAAAANTTATCAGCCTTAGTAGATAAACTTATAGAACAAAATTTNAANTTAAAAACGGAATCNAAATCTATGCGNAATAAAATTGAAGAGTTGCAACGNAAAATTGAANACCTNGAAAGNGAGAATCAATCNTTANTCATNAANTCTTCAGAGAATAANAANAGTGAGTAANCAGTTTTCAGGAACNAAAGAAGTCGCAGAAAATCTNGCTTTTANNCTAGATGATTTAAATAANTACNTACNNGAGAAGGAAATCNATATTNCTTNAATATCANANTNCAAACAATTTAAAGGCGGNCAATCNAATCCAACATATTTATTAACTGGCAATGGGAAAAANTATGTACTTAGAAGAAANCCNCCNGGNAAACTNCTTAAAAGTGCGCATGCAGTNGANAGNGAATATAGGGTAATTANTGCATTAAAGGATACCCCNGTNCCAACNCCTAAAACTTANCATCTTTGTGANGACCCAAAANTTATTGGTACNGANTTTTANATTATGGAATATTGTGANGGNNTTATTTATTGGGATCCGGTAGCTTCTGAAGTNAATACCGAAAGACGAAAANGTATTTTTGATCAATTAAATTTTGGNATNAGTGCTCTNCATNCANAAAANTATANNNAANTAGGTTTNGNNGACTTTGGTAAGGAAGGAAACTACATAGANAGNCAAATCTCAAGATGGTCNAAACAATATTTTGATTCNGAAACNGANGTTATTGACTCAATGCATAAATTNATTGANTGGCTNCCNAGCAAAACACCGAAACAAAANTANACAACNATAGTNCANGGCGATTATCGNTTAGATAATGTTGTNATGACNAGCNATGATAAAAATATGGCAATNCTTGACTGGGAACTTTCTACCATAGGCGATCCACTTGCAGATTTTGGTTA
>FUFK010045615.1_pt1 | contig 16273 bp, 9 predicted proteins | sample 1021851 | NCBI WGS metagenome assembly FUFK01 (sample SAMEA51879418, study PRJEB19060) | metagenome | reverse complement strand
TTATACTGTTGAAAAATGAGGGGTGATTTCACCCCTCATTTTCTTTTATTAAAAAAAACAATTATTAATTACCTTCAGGTCAACATTTTAAAACCTTATTTATAGAATGTATCGTTACATAACTTTAGTACTTTTCATTGCATTTGGAATGTCCCAGACAACCGGGAAAGTATCTGGGATCANTGTTGAGAAAGAATCTAAAGACCCACTTCCCGGTGCAAATATTTACTTAGTAAACACTGCATATGGAACGGCTTCAGATGCCAGTGGAAGATTTACAATCATTAATATACCTCCTGGTAAATATGCTATGAAGGTTGATATGATTGGTTACAAATCAGTTCAAATGGATGAGTTGGTGGTTTCTGTAAACAGAACCACTTCATTAGATATCGAAATGGAACAAACTGTTATTGAGGGTGAGGTTGTAACCGTTGAGGTGTCAAGGCTTACCCAGAAAAAGGATCAAACCGGTACGATAAAAAACATATCCAGTGAGGAGATTGATGCGCTTCCTGTAGAAAATATTGGAAATGTGATTAATATGCAGGCAGGCGTTGTGAATGGGCACTTTCGCGGTGGAAGAAATACGGAAGTAACCTACATGGTTGATGGTGTACAGGTAGATGAATCATTCGGTGGGGGTAGCGCTGCGGTGGACATACAGCCTGAAGCAGTCCAGGATTTAGAGGTAATTACCGGTACGTTTAATGCTGAATATGGACGAGCAATGAGTGGTGTCGTGAATATGGTGACCAGAGATGGGGGACCCAAATTTGAAGGCTCGATTTCAGGTGCTACTTCAAGCTTTTACACTAACAGCACTGATAGCAATGGCGACGAGATCTTTATAGGGTTATCGCCTAGTCTCAATCGCAGTAGTGATTTTAAATTTAGCTTGGGTGGTCCAATTCTTGGGGATAAGGTCACGTTTTTTACTAATCTTCGCCAGCAGACCATTGAAGGTCACCTAAATGGTTTTAGAATATTTACTGTAACTGATAGCAGTGATTTCTATTCAGATGATCCAGATGAGTGGATATCTTCAAAGTCTGGTGACAGTTCTTATGTTCCAATGAATACTGCAGATAATGTTTCGGCATTATTAAAAGTTGGGTTTAACCTTTTTAAAGGGATACGATTTTCTCTTTTAAATTCATACAGCGATGACACCTGGTACTGGTACGATCATTCGATGAAGTATAATCCTGATGGTAGAGTAGGAAGTCATAAAAAAACTTTATACACTGCGTTTCAAATGAACCACATGATAACCCATAAACTTTTTTATGAGCTGAAGCTTGCAATCATGAAAAATAATACTGGTACGTATCTTTATGAGGATTCTTTGGATACTAGATATGTTCATGACAAGTATATGGAGAACTATGGATCAGGGTTTTTCACAGGAGGGCAACAGAAAGAGCATACCAAGCATAGAGACCTTGATCAAACTGTTAAGTTTGATCTGACATGGCAGGCTACCCATAATCATAGTTTTAAACTTGGGCTGATGGGCATTTCCCATAATGTGAAACATAAGTGGCAAACAATAAGGAATAAGTTTGATGGTCAGGACAACCTCACTCTCTATGAGCCTGAAGTCTTTGGAGACTCTACTGTTTATGCAGACATTTATAATGTGAAACCAAAAGAGGCAGCGGCATATTTTCAGGATAAAATGGAATATGAGAATATGGTCATCAACTTTGGATTGAGATACGACTACTTTGACCCTGCAAGCTACTATCCTTCTGATAGTCGCAATCCTGCAAATCAGCTAGTACTCCCTGATTCAATGATGTCAGATAAGGTGCCTGCGCCGGTTATTGACCAAATAAGTCCCCGCATTGGCTTTGCTTATCAGCTTGGAAACCAGGCTGTATTGCACTTTAGTTATGGGCATTTTTTTCAGATGCCGCCCTTGTATTCAATGTATCAAAATAAAAGCTTTTTAGTAAGTCCAAGTGATTACTCAACAACCATGGGCAGTGTATTACTTGAGCCAGAAAAAACAATCACTTATGAAATTGGTTTGTGGCAAGAATTAGCACGTGGATTGAATCTTGATGTTGCTTTATTCTATAGAGATATTTACAATTTACTTAGTACCAAAATCATTTCAACCTACAACCAGATCGAGTATGGACTCTACAGTAACAAGGACTATGGCAATGCTAGAGGGCTCGAGGTAACCCTTGANCTNGGNTATGGATCNTTAAANGGAATGGTTAACTANACGCTCCAATACACNCGAGGGAANGCAGATAATCCAACCCAGACATTTGACAGAGCNGGTAATAATATGGACCCNGTAAACCGTTTTATCCCTATGAGTTGGGATCAAAGACATACTCTAAATGGAACTCTAATGTTATTGGGTGCCAAATATGGTGGTACGGTAACTGCATACTATAATTCGGGTTCACCCTACACATTTTCNCCTCAAAGCGAGAGCGTTTTATCAAGAATTAATCTTTATCCNAATAATGANTATAAGCCTTCTACTTATACGGTAGATGCTACCNTGTACTACAACTTTAANTTATTTAATCAATTCTCTGGTAAAATTGATTTAACTATTTACAATTTATTAGANAGNTTNAATGAGAACGGGGTTGATAGCCAGACTGGTAGGGCCTACACCGCAGTAATAAAAGAAACTGACTACGCAGGCCACCGTAGTGATTTTAATGATTATGAAGATCGTATTAAAAATCCATCNATGTTNTCNTCNCCTNGAATGGTNAAACTTGCAGTNGGAATTAATTTNTNATGCAAACCAAACCGTTGTTTTCCATATTTGGAATTCTGATTTTAGGAATTCATTTTGCTTTTCCACAAGGGAAGCCATATTCTGGTCCTGAAGATCCAGCTGGTGATATTGCTGCTGAAAAAGAAGGATATATGACTGGTAATAGGGTGTTCATCTATTTTCGAAATACTACAGAGTTATCAGACTGGCCGAGAGTAAATGTATCAAAATGGCCAAATAATCCAGATGGCTTAAAAATGACTGATGGTATCGGGTTGCTGATTGGAGCAAAAGTGTATATTGAAGATGACGGTGATGCTGCAACAGTTGACACCATTCCAATGACGGATCCATTGGATTTGTTTAANCCNAATAAAGATCGTCATACTCTTTACTATCTGCAAACCAGTTACAGAGAGGAGATGGATCTTGACCCAACTGGAACAGTTGAATGGGGTTTTTACCCTGTATTTGGATATTTTGATGAGACCGGGGAATATCCAGCTCTTTCAAATATTTCAAGCTCCTGGCCTATCAATGGATGGCCATCAACTGGTTTGGAGACTAAATGGCCTGGAGAGTGGAACGGACGCTTCGGTAGAGGGGTTACCTATGCAGATCAAGAGTCCTACTATGTCGTAAATGATGCGCAAGATCAAGAAAATTTAGGAACTGAAGACTTTGTTAGATACTATCCCAGGCCCGGACATTACATAGGTGATCTAAAACCAGACGTTACCACCCAGCCTGGAGCTCCTTGGGGAGGTTTGGGACTACGGGTATCTGTAAGAGGTTTTCAGTGGAATAATCCACAAGCTAGAGATGCAATATTTTGGGAATATTCAGTTGCAAATGTTTCGGATTATGATCTCAGAGACGTTGCATTTGGATATTGGTTAGATAATTCTATAGGCGGAGATGGTGATGATGACCTTGGTTATTTCAATAAACAGGAAGATATGGCCTANTCGTGGGATATTAATGGNATTGGTGCTGGAGGNCTTCCCACTGGCGTGATGGGTTTTGCCTACCTAGANAGCCCTGGACTAGCCTATGATTANCAAGACAACGATAATGACGGTCTCATCGATGAGAANAGGGACAATGAGGCAACCGCNNTTATTGGGCCTACAGATGGNATTGCNGACCTAAATGCNTTTTTAGANTTCTACAAATTGAATATGGAAGATCTNAAAGANCACTGGGATGCNGATGAGGACCAAGACTGGCAAGANGGTGAAGATCTCAATGGCGANGGTATATATCAAATATCTGAAGACTATGGNGACGATATTGGCATNGATGGNGTTGGGCCTGGAGAGCTTAACTATACNGGACCAGATGCTGATGGAACAGANGGAAANCATAGGCCNGANTTTTTAGAGGGTGTTGGTTGTGAACCAAATTTTAANACAACGGACGTTTCAGANTCTGACATGGTTGGTCTTACGACATTTCGTATGTTTCCAATNCCNAGNCATGCCCCATCAAATGAGACAACCTGGTTTAAAAATGATGAAGCAATGTGGGGACTGATAGGCGTAGACTCGCTTGAGGAATACTTAGATAATATTTCTAATCTTGTGGAGGTGTTTGCCTCAGGACCATTCCCACTATTTCAAGGCAGAGTTGAACGTATTTCTATGTCTGAACTTCACTCCTATGACCCNTTAGAGGGACTGAGCTCATCAGAACATACTGCGCCCGCGCTNTATGAGTTAAAAAGAATTGTCCAAGTCATTTATGAGAAAGATTATAGATTNGCTCAGCCACCTAAAATGCCTACTCTNACTGCTACAGCTGGGGATAGTAAGGTAATNCTNACCTGGGATGATGTAGCTGATACAAAAACAAGAGACCCCTTTGTTGGAAATATCAACGATTTTGAAGGGTATAAGGTCTATAGATCTACAGACAAATATATGTCAGATCCTGAAATCATTACTGATGGCTATGGAACTCCCATGTTTAAAAAACCTATTTATCAATGCGATCTAGTGGATGATATCTATGGGTTTACTGACTTTGGATTGGTAAATGGTTCAGGATATAACCTTGGATCCGATACTGGCATAAAACATATTTTTGTGGATAATACCGTTCAGAATGGTAGAACCTATTACTATGCTGTTGTGGCATACGATTTTGGTGCACCCGATATCGGGCCAGGGATAGCACCATCAGAAAATAATGCAGTCATCGAGCTGGATGAAGCTGAAGAAGTTCGTACTATTGGGAAAAATGTTGCTGTTGTTGTTCCTCACCAGCGAGCAGCTGGCTATGTCCCTCCTGAAATAGAAATNCAAGAATCTGAAATGCTAGGGAGTGGTACCGTTGAGCCCCTCATACGAGCCCAAGGAAGTCTTAAACAAGGACACCAATACGCACTCACTTTTTCTGTAGACACAATTGGAACCATTAGCGGCTATGATTATGGGTTTCAATATGTCACTAATGGAATCAAAATTTATGATGAAACGGATAGTACAATACTAATTTATTCAGAAGATACTTCAAAATATGTAGGTAAAAATATTGTATATAAAGACACGGCTGACTATTACACCTTGAATACGGATGAAATATTTTTGACAGACATCTTTGATGGGCTTCAGGTAGCAATCGACCCTGGCGTTGAACAACCAAGAATAAGCTATCAGAAATCTGGGTGGTTGAACGGATCTGGGAATATAAGAGTTACGCCTACTCAGACTGAATCCCTTATGCTCCCTTGGAAGTATAACATCGTTTTTTCTGATGATGACTCAGCGTATGTTGGCATAGGTAGATCTGGAACCGTAAGAGATGAAAATGGAACATCCATAGGAACAAATAAAATAACTCAACCTGCACTCAACTTCTATGTCCAAAACACTTCTTTTATTGATACAGCAACTGGTCAATATCCTCTGATGGATATTGTTGTTCATGACGAAAATAATAATGATATTATTGAGGTTGGCATTGACAGGTTTTTTGTTGGAGCAACAGTTGGCACTCGTTGGCGAGCGACCGCATTTATCATTGATTTTAAATTAGACTCAGGGGCTACATATCCTCAAGGAGACAATACCTATTTAGTTGACTGGCAGAGGCCCTTTTTTGTAACTGATACAGTCAGATTTGAAGTTGGAGAAGAGACCGGATTAGATCTTTCCATCGCTAAGACTGATTTAGATAGTATCAAAGTAGTACCAAATCCATATGTGATGACTAATATGATGGAATCTGCAGTGGCAAATCCNTTTTTAAATCAGCGACGAAAAATCATGTTTACTCATGTTCCGGCAGATTGCATCATCAAAATATTTACTGTCAGTGGTGTTTTGGTGGATGAGATTCTTGTTAATAATCAGCCTAACAATGGCATCGTTCATTGGGACATGTTGACAAGGGAAAATTTAGAGATAGCTGCCGGTATGTACATCTATCACATAGACGCGCAGCAGATAGGTGAAGAGAAAGTTGGGAAATTTGCAGTAATCAAATGAAGAATATTATAGCAAAAAGTTTTACAACTATACTAATCGCAATGGTGACCTTTCTTGATGCTCAGACTATAAATAGATATGGTACCACAACCGCTAACTTTTTAGAAATTGGTATTGGAAGCAGGGCAACATCAATGGGAGATGCATATGTTGCAGTAGCTAATGATGTTTCTTCTATATACTGGAATCCTGCTGGTCTGTCACATGTTACAAATTCGTCTGCGTTGTTTTCTATTCAACCGTGGCTTGTAGATATTGATATGATGTTTGCGGGAGGAGCTTTTGTGGTTCCATCTGTAGGGGTTATTGGTCTTGGGATTACTCATTTGGATTATGGAGAGATGGATGTAACCAACCTTGAATACCAGGATGGAACGGGTGAAAGATTTGGAGCATCCGATGTGGCGGCGACCTTTACCTTTTCAAGAAAGATTGTTTCCTGGTTTTCTTTTGGATCTTCAATGAAATACATTAGTTCTAAAATCTGGCACAGCTCTGCAAGCGCTTTTGCTGTTGATCTTGGAGTGTTAGTAAATACCAATTTCTTTTCATTTACTGGCAAAGATAAGGATGGAATGAATATTGGAATGAGTATTTCCAACTATGGAACTAGAATGAAATACGATGGTATTGATAACTACCAGCCAATTGATATATCAGAGTTTGAGGAAGGAAACTATGGTGATGTGGCAGGACAGTTCAGGACATCTGAATGGGAATTACCACTCATATTTAGGATTGGGTTCTCTATTAAGCCTATAGTAACCAATTTAATGAATCTTACACTATCTGCAGATGCGCTACACCCTAACAACAACGCAGAATCGTTAAATATCGGAGCAGCGTTGGACAATAAGATTCCTGGCTTTGGAGTTGTCAGTTTAACCATGGGTGCAAAAAGTGGCATGAATAGCATAACCAAAGAAGACAATGACATTGGCGTTACTTTCGGTGCTGGTACAAAAATGTTCTACCTTGGTAATAAATCTATTTCCATTGACTATACATATAAGACTATGGGCATACTTGGTAATGTACAGGTATACACCGTGGGTGTTTCTTTTTAGTAATGTATAATGAGGTATGCATACCGCATAGCTTTTCTTTTCACTTTCTTTTTTAGTTGTACCCAAAATAATGAACAACATCAAATTTCAGAAGAAGTTGTTCTAGCTAGAGTTGGACATGAGGTTATTACTATTCAAGATTTTATAAGAAGGGCTGAATACGCAATACGCCCAGATTATTGCAGGCAGGATAACTATATCCATAAAAAAATTGTTCTTAATTCATTAATCGGAGAAAAACTGACTGCATTAGAGCAAGAAAAGTATGCTATAGAAACCNAAGATGNTAATCTTGATTCTTATTTTAAAGGCAGAAAAGAACAGGCAATGCGACAACTCTTTTATGCAAAAGAATTCTATTCAAAGGTTNCCATACCAGATCAAGAGGCAAGTGANGCTTTTAAGCTTGCAGNCAGAAGAGTAAAAATGAAATTCTTAAATCTTCCAGATATGGAAGTCGTTAACAAAATTAAACAGTTAGACTCGAGTGGTGTTTTATTAGATTCAATTTACCAAGTTCTCTGGAGTGGAGAAACTCCTTCTAAAGAGATGACTTGGTTTGATCGAGAAAATCAAGAGATGCATGATGCAGTGTTTAGTCAAAACATAAAAAAAGGGCAAATGCTTGGACCTTTTCGTACGGATGATGATACCTTCATGCTCTTGAAAATAACAGGCTGGACGGATAAAATTGAAATAACAGAAACTGATAGGGAACTTCTGTGGCGAGATGTGCAAGAGAGATTAAAAGAGAAAAAAGCTAAAAAAGATTATCTGTCATGGGTGTCAGGTTTAATGCAGGGTAAAGAAATGAATCTTAATTCTGATGTCTTTTATGATTATGCTGAAAAAGCTTCAGAGTACTTTTTCAAAATGGATTCAATCAAAAAGAATATGCTAAACCAAGCTCTCTGGGATGATATTGAATTTGATACTAANNCTTTCAACGTAGATAATGAAGTGGATANGAATGCAANAATTCTAAACTACNATGGTGATTCATGGACGGTTGAAGATCTAAATGATCAATTACGNTTTCATCCTCTGGTTTTTAGAAAACGAAAAATGAGCCGTGGTGAATTTCCTGAACAGCTTAGGCTTGCTATTGCTGATTTAATCAGAGATATAGAGATTACAAAACANTGTTATTCAAAGGGATATGATACNCACTGGAGCGTTNAGCTTAATACTGCAATGTGGAGAGGTTCCTCAAACAGCAAAAAATATCTTTCACGGTTGCGTTCTAAAAATAAAAAGATTGAAAATCAGGAACAGTGGCTAACATTTATGAACCCAAAAATTGATTCTCTGCAGGAAGCTTATTCTAATGATATTGAAATAAATATGGANGCATTTGAAAAAATAAAATTGACAAGTACTGATATGATGGTAGTACAAAGAGGAGTGCCCTACCCTATCCTCGTTCCTTCATTTCCGATAGTGACCTCTGATAATAGGTTAGATTATGGAAAAAGCATTAATTAAATGAGAATACTGTTTTTATTACTGCTTGTTTTATTTACAACTGGTTATTCACAGGGTTACAGAGGCGCAGAACTTCGAACGTTAGAACCACTATTATATGGGAAATTTGAAGTGTTTTTTAAGCCAGCTCAAGGAGAGGGACTGGTATCTTCCTTTTTTANATATAATGANGATCACCCAAACACGCCGTGGAATGAAATTGATATTGAACTTCTAGGCAGATTTCCAAATGTGGTAGACATGAATGTTATTACAAANACAAGTCACCTNCGAACCCATTTCACGACACTTGATACTCACATAGATTTTAACGAATATGGTTTTGAGTGGACCCCNGATTACGTTGCCTGGTTTATAAATGGTGAGGAAGTATATCGTCAAACTGACGAGCACATATCAGACTTGATTCATCCCTCAAAATTAATGATGAACATTTGGAATCCGGTTTATGATGATTGGGTTGGGGTTTGGGATGATAGAGTATTACCAAGATTTGCCTATTATGACTGGGTTAGATTTTCTTCATATACTCCAGGGAATGGTAACTCCGGTACAGATAATAATTTCACTTTTCAATGGCAGGATGATTTTAATGATTTTGATGACAGTAGATGGGAAAAAAAACATAATCACACATGGGGGGGGAATCAATCAACCTTTATCAGGGAGAATATAGTTTTTGAAGATGGATACTTGATACTTTGCCTAACCAGTGAAAATAATATCGGCTACCAGGACCAAGAGAAACCAGTTCTACTATGGGCGAGAGCTAGGGGAGATTCTATTATGGCTCAGTTCAGTGAAGAACTGGATCCTGAGAGTTCTCAGAACGAAAATAACTTTTCGGTTTCAGGAGCTGATGTTATCTCAGCAGAATTAACGGAGAATATGAGGACTGTTAAGTTGAAAGTTTCTGACATGTCTTTAGAAGAGAATCATAATCTGATTATCTTTGGAATTGAGGATGATAATGATCCTCCAAATGTACAAATGGCACAGTCTGTTCAAATTGAGATGCCCCAACCTCTCTCTTTCCCTCTAAGAGTAAATAATGCAGGAGGAGAATTTGGTGATTATGAGGCTGACCAATTATGGTCCTCGTCTGTTGAATACGGTCACATGAACGGAAACTATCAGGTTACGGAGCAAGAAATTGGTAACACAGATCAGGATCCATTATACCGAGAGAGTCTAAATCGGATAGTCGCTTACAAGGTGCGAGTNCCTAATGGTATATATTCTGTNACATTGAAGCTATCTGAAAATTATTACAATGAAGCTGATATACGATCCTTTGATATCTATGCTGAAGACTCTATGATNGTATCCAACTTAGATGTGTATGCTCAAGCAGGAAAAAACAATGCCTTTGATACAACTATAAGTGAAATAGTTATAGATGATGGTATTTTAGATCTATACTTTTCAGCAGTGAAATATGGAGAAGGTTATGAATACGCAGGACCCTTTTTAAATGGTATCGAAATAAACCTCGTCCAAGAACTTTCTAATGATATCTTTCAGGCAAAAGACTTTTCTATCAGCAGCCCGTATCCAAACCCTTTCAACAACAAACTTACGATACCTATTGAAGTAAAAAAACATGGGGAGGTGCGCATTGAAATTTTTAATATCTCTGGTCAATTGTTGGATGTAATTCATCGAGGACATCTTGAAACAGGTAATTATGAGTTAATCTGGGACGCCAAAAACTATTCNAGTGGGTTATACATCATTCAAACCAGTTTAAATAATAAGATAAAATATGAGAAAACAGTTCTACTTAAATAGGATATTATGCTTACCACTTTTATGCACGATTTTACTTTCTAGGCCATACAAGGGGGGAGAGCTGCGAACAGAAGATTCGTTCCAATATGGAAGGTTTGAGGTTCGGATGAAGTCTGCATTTGGTAGTGGAGTTGTTAGCTCATTTTTCACCTATAGAGATTTCTGGGCAGAGGGTCTTACAAGCAGTAGNAACTGGAATGAAATCGACCTCGAATGGTTGGGTATGTATGATGATAAGGTTCAAACCAACCTAATCATCCAAAACGAATGGGATCTCCCAGATCTAGTTGATTTAAATGTAAACCCCCATGATGATTTTCATGTATACGCAATTGAGTGGACACCAAACAGTATAAAATTTTTTATAGATGATCAGTTAATTCGAACCATAGATAATTTTTATGCTGACTCATTGTATCATAGTCAAAAATTGATGATGAATATTTGGCAACCCACCTATGTTGACTGGGTTGGANCATTTGACCCAACCATTTTACCAGTATATGCCTACTATGACTGGGTTAAATATTATGCGTATGTTCCAAACTCTGGGAATGCTGGAACTGATAATGATTTTATTCTGCTGTGGACAGATAACTTTGATTATTATGATGCATCAAGGTGGGATAAGGCAAACCACACTTGGGACGGGAACAATGCTGACCTTATTTATTCAAATGTCGTATTTGAATACGGATATCTAATACTCTGTCTCACTAATTCTACAGATACAGGATATAATGGAGACCCCTTACATATTGAGGGAGTTGCTAATTTACCTACATCCATTTTTGTTGGCTCTGCATATCCAAATCCATTTAATCATGAGGTAAAATTTCCTATTAGCTCTAACGAGCCCTCTTTTATTCAATATTCAATCTATGACTTGAATGGGCAGACCATATCAACTGGGCAAAAAACTTTTGAGTCAAATAGTACGGGTTATTTAAGCTGGAACGGTCTTGCCCCTAATGGATTACATGCACCATCTGGTACGTATTTCGTTAGAATAAGCAATGGGAACAATGTCCAAACTCAAAAAATTCTTTACTTAAAATGATGATGCGATTTCACCAAGTGACGTTACTTTTATCTTTTATGATTTTCCTTGTAAGATGTCAAGAATCAAATGAAAATAATAATAAAGTAAGTGACAATCCACCAACTACATCATCAGAGTGGCAGCAAGTTTGGGCAGATGAGTTTGATGGAGAAGAGCTTGATCTTTCAAAATGGAATGTTTTACGATGGCGTCCAGGATGGGTCAATAATGAGCAACAGGCCTACACAAATAGAGACACTAATGTTTTTCTGCAAGATGGGAACCTGGTTATTCAAGGATTGATTGAGCCAAATTACTCCGGCACAGACTATACTGGACACCAATACACCTCAAATTATACCTCAGGCAGGATTAATACGGATGATAAATTCTCNTGGACCTATGGTAGATTTGACATTAGAGCAAAATTACCTGGGGGTCGAGGTTCTTGGCCTGCCATATGGATGCTTGGTGAAAGCATTTCAAGCATTGGTTGGCCAGATTGTGGAGAGATTGATATAATGGAGCATGTTGGTTATGATAATGGAAATGTCCATGGTTCAATACACACAAAAGATTTTAACCATATGATGAACACCCAAAAATCTGGTTCAACCAGCCTGCNAACTGTTACTCAATCATTTCACACATATTCGTTGGAGTGGAGTCCAAGNTATCTAAGATTTTTAATAGATGATTCACCATTCTTNTTTGTTTATAATGACTACAACGGGAATCAAGCAAAATGGCCTTTCGACTCTCCGCATTATATGATATTGAATCTTGCTATTGGTGGAGATTGGGGAGGTGTCCAGGGTATAGCATCAAGTGCATTTCCNATGACAATGCTGGTGGATCATGTTAGAGTCTCCAAGCGATCTGAGAACTTTGGTGATGTAAAAGTAACTTTNCAAGTAGACATGCAAAATGTGAATGTAAGTGGCACGGGGGTTTGGATATCAGGTGGATCTATAAGCTCAGCAAGCCCTGGAGGGATCCAGATGCAGCCCTCAAGCAGTCCTGGTTTATGGGAGGCTGAACTAACTTTGCCCCCTAATTCAAATTTCACCTTTAAATATAGAAATGGATACTTTCCTAGTTCCTGGTCTGAAGGTTGGGAGGTGGTAAGTGGTAATTGCACTGTGGGACAATACAGTGATCGTTCTGTTTCTATTGGTGTTGCAGACACAACTCTTCCAAGCGTATGTTTTAATATGTGTGCGGAGTGTATTTAATGAACTTATTTTTTAAGCAAGGTACCAAAGTATCTCTTGCTATCCTGATCAACATTTCGGTTTTAATGAGCCAAGCAGGTTTTCTTCATAATGTTGATGGTGAGGTTGTAGATGGAAATGGAGACCCTATTTTGTTAAGAGGATTTGGATTGGGTGGATGGCTTGTTCCTGAGGGATACATGTTAATAAATACAGGTTGGATAAACGGGTATGAGTCACCTACTGATATCGAAAACCATGTCCTGGATTTGATTGGGCCTGATGCAGCAGATGANTTTTGGGAACTGTATAGATCNAATTATGTTGCCCAGGAAGATATAGATCAGATAGCGGAATGGGGTTTTAATCATATCAGAGTTCCATTTCACTATAAACAATTTTATGACTCATCCGGAACACAAAATCCAATAGGATATGGAATTATTGATGAACTTATTACTTGGTGTCAGCCTCATAATATGTATATCATTCTAGATATGCACTGTGCTCCTGGGGGTCAGAACGGTGGGCCAATAAGTGACAGCGATGGTACCGCTCGGTTGTGGCTTGAAGAGGAGAACAAAGAATTAACCATACAAATTTGGCGTGAAATTGCTGAATATTATTCTGATGAAACCCTCATAGCAGGGTACGATCTAATAAATGAACCTGTTTTACCAGGTGGAGTTACTCTTGAAGAATTCAAACAATTATATATGGATATAACAGAAGCAATAAGAGAGGTGGATAATAATCATCTTCTCTGGATCGAAGGAAACTGGTATGGAACAGACTTTGCTGGTTTAACTCCGCCATGGGATGATAATATGGGCTACTCGTTCCATAAATATTGGGGATCAACTGCCTTATCTACCATCCAACAGTACCTTAATCTTCGAGACCAACATAATGTTCCATTGTGGATGGGGGAGTCAGGAGAGAATTCTAATGAATGGTACTATCAAGTATTCAAACTATTTGAGGAAAACAACATCGGTTGGAATTTTTGGACACATAAAAAGGTAGATAAACTTACCAGTCCATACTCTGCATATGTTAGTCCGCAATATCAATTAATTCTTGATTACGTAAGTGGTAATATAGATCAATTAGATGCTAATCTCGCCAGTATGGGATGGACAAGCTTGGCAAATAGTTTAAAAATTGAAAATTGTGATATAAGACCCGGGCTAATCGCTGCACTGACTGATCCGGAATATGGTACCATATCTAAACCGTTTGCCCCACATTCAATACCCGGCATGATTCCTGCATATCAATACGATATTGGAGCTAGAGGACTTTCATATACGGATAGTGATTACTGGAACGATGGAGATGGTGGTTACAATGATGGGTGGGTTGGCAGAAATGACGGAGTGGACCTTGAAGGAAGCGATGATCATCCAGACATTCCGTTTACAGTTGGTTGGACTGAGGCAGGAGAGTGGCTGGGATACACGATTCAAGACGTCACTCCAGGAACCTATGAGGTATCATTTAGTATTTCTGCACCGGAGGCTGGAGGAATATTTTTTGCACAATTAGAAGGCCAAAATCTTGGTGTTATTAACGTGCCAGCAACAGGTGGTTGGTATAATTGGGATGACATACCTGGTCAGACGGTTACAATCAGTGAGGGCGAAAAATTTCTAAAAATACAAATAGTGCAGAATGGTTTTAATATACAAAGCATAACCTTCGATGCTGTATTAAGTACCGATCAAAAAGAGTTAAATCCTCAAACCTTTAACTTAGGGGAACCCTACCCAAATCCATTTAACCCAGCGGTCAACTTTCAGCTTAACCTAAGTGAAAAGATGGAACTAAAATCTTTCATTTATGGTATAAAGGGCAATCTCGTTAAAACAATTGATTATGGATCTCTTGATATTGGTACCCATTACTTAAAATGGAATGGTTCAAATGAAAAGGGTAATCGTGTTGAATCGGGCGTTTACTTTTTTAAGATTCAAGGAGATGGATTTAATCAGACTCGAAAACTACTTCTCTTAAAATAGTTTTGAGAATGATGATAAATAAAATTAAGTTTAGAAACTCTTGGTTTAGGATAAATAAAATGAATAATAAATACTTAACTATTTTTGTTCTGCCGCTGTTATTAATGATCGCAGGGTGCGACCTTGGTGTGAAGCAAGAATATGAAACCTCTGACGCTGAACTGATACAAATGATCATCGACGCAGATAAGGTTGATATTGATATTTCGGAGTTACCAGAACAGTCACAAACCTATTTAAATAATGATGGAGAATACGATGAGCTAGGATCGCGCTATGCATCTCAGCTTGGCTATGAGGTTGAGCGTATTGGTAAGGGATCCAAAAGCGGTCGTAGAGGTGATGTTTATTTTAATGTTGAAGGAAGAAAATTAAATCCTAATGATTGGGGCAAAAGAGGTCGTGGATTTGGTGTAGGTGAGAAAGAAGATTGGAAGTGCTTTACCCTTGAATTTCCTGTTTCATTTAATATGCCAGATGGTTCATTGGTTACTGTAGAAGCAGATGATGAAGAAAGTTGGGCAGAAATCAAGACATGGTATGAGACCAACCAAGATTCTGAAGAAAGGCCGACCATGCAATTCCCTATAATAATACTTTTTGATGAGGAGTCCCTTGTAATTGAGAACCAGGAAGAAATGAGATCTGCATATCAAGAATGTTTCCCAAAACGTGATGGAGAGTGGAGTCGCGATGGAGATGAGACATGTTTCACTTTAGTTTTACCTGTTAATTATGTTATGCCAGATGGTTCCACTATTTCAGTTACATCAGATGATGAAGATGGGTGGTCTGATTTAAAAGATTGGTATGAAGAAAATGGAGATTCAGAAGATAAGCCTGAACTTCAATACCCTGTAGATATCGTGGTAGAAACAGAAGAAGGTAGTTCAACGGTTACGATAAATGGCGAAGAAGAAATGGCCGCAGCAAAGAGAGAATGTCATACTGAGTGGGAAGAGGATTGGGATGAGGATGATGAAAGAGATTGTTTTGAGTATGTTCTTCCTGTTACCTTTTTAATGCCTGATGGTTCGACCATTACCGTAGAAGATGAAGAAGGGTGGTATTCATTGCGGGTATGGTATGAAGAGAATCGTGGATATGAAGAAGAACCAAGTATCCAATATCCCATTGATATTTCTCAGGAAACTGAAGAAGGATTAATAACCGTAACACTTACTAGTGGTGAAGAGATGGAGGAAGTTTATTCTGAATGTTACGATGATTAAAAAGGTAAAAAAAATTAATAAAAATATAATAAGGTCTCGAAGTTTTCGAGACCTTGTTTTTTATATAAAGGTAACAAGGGTAATTGTAGTTTTTTTCCCGCTTATGTTGAATGCGCAGGATCCTTTGCTTTCTCAAAATGATAAATTGAGCAAACGAGAAAAGTGGAAAATTTTG
>FUFK010038809.1_pt1 | contig 16279 bp, 14 predicted proteins | sample 1021851 | NCBI WGS metagenome assembly FUFK01 (sample SAMEA51879418, study PRJEB19060) | metagenome | reverse complement strand
TAATAGCAGGGAAATTTTTATGTGTGTTATTTGTAACCTAACTACTCAAGGATATGAAACAGCTTATTTAGCTGTTGAAACTGAGGCGTCAGAAAGCATGATTTTACCAGTAGTTAATAGGTTACTAGATTACCACTCTTTTATAGCTATAGACTCTATGTTGATTCAAGCTTCGTTAGTTGGAATTATTCTTTAAATTTTCAAATACAATTTTTACAAAGATCAGTACATTTTCCAAATAGTTCAAGTCTGTGATCTTCAATTATAAAATTAAACTTTTTTTCAATTCTTTTTATTTCTTTTGATAATGTGCTTTCAAAATTTTCACCCATTTTAATATCTATTATTTCTCCACAGTCACTACAAAATAAGTGATGATGATGAGAATCTTCCTCTAAAAGAAGTTCTACAACGGTTGCGTTATTAGGATCTGTAAACTCATTTAGTATGTTTATATTCTTTAAATCATTTAATACACGGTAAAGAGTTGATTTTGCGACCTTGTTTTTTAGTTTTGATTGAAGTTCATCAATTGTAAGAGGGTTTTTATTATCTAACAAAGCCTCAAGAACAAGAATTCTTGGGTTAGTTATCGAGACTTTATGTTCTGATAAAATTTTTTTTGAGTCTTTCATAATTATTTAATTATAACGAAAAATTAGAAAATAAAAAATGAGAATAATTCTCATTTATTGTTGACAAATATATAATTGAGACTTAATCTCAAATATTGTAAAAATTAAAAAGGAGAATTTTGAAACAAAACAAATTTTTTAAATTTAGTGTAGTTGCTCTTTCAATTGTGCTTATTGCATGTTCTGGAGGTACCGAAGCAGGATGTCCAGAAACAGATGGAAGAAGTTTAAATGTCGTAGTCACCACCCCTATGATGGGTGAATTTGTTAGTCAAGTGGCTGGAGACAATGTAAACCTTACAATTTTAATGCCGCCTGAAGCGGATCCACATACGTACGAACCTGCTCCACAGGATGCAGGATTAATTGCAGATGCCGACCTAGTTTTTTATACAGGTTTAAAATATGAACCTGCGGCCGTGGTAAAACTGCTAGAAAACTCAGCCTGTAGTCAAGAGATACTCGCTGAAATTGGCGATAATGTTTTTCCAATAGAATTTAAAGAAGGTGGGCATGATGATCATGATGATCATGGCGATGAAGAAGGTCATGATGATGAAGAAGGTCATGATGATGAAGAAGGTCATGATGATGAAGAAGGTGGGCATGAAGGCCACGATCATGGTGCATTCGACCCTCACTTCTGGTTTGATCCAGGTAGAGTTATATACGCTGTTGAATATATTGAATCAAAATTAAGTGAATTTGATCCAGATAATCAATCTAGCTACGAAGCTTTATCATCAGATTACAAGAGTGAATTGAGTGATTTAACAGGTCAGGTATCTGGTCTAATATCAACAGTTCCTTCACAAAATAGAAAATTAATCACAACACATGAATCTTTAGGGTATCTAGAGGCAAAATTTGGATTAGAGGTTTTATCAACCATTATTCCTGACTTGGATTCTTCAAATGAAATATCACCATCTCAATTAGTTGATGTTATTGATGTTATTGAAGATAACAATGTAAAGGTCATTTTTATTGAATCCGAAGCACCGTCAGTTTATGCTGAAACAATTGTTGCAGAGACTGGTATTAAAGCTGTTGAGGGATTATGGGTTGAAACTTTGAAAGAAGGCCAATCTTATCCTGACTTTTTAATCAGTGCTGTCGAATTAATTGTGGAGAATCTCAGTAATACTGATTAAGTTGGTTGTAGATAACTTTCAATAGCTAAACAGAAAGGTATCACAATGGACAACACAATTGAAGATAATTTTGAAAACACAGCAATCATTGTTTCCGATGGTTGCTGTGTTCAATTAGGGAACTTACAAGTATTAGACGACGTTACTTTTTCTATAAATAAAGGAAAAAAAGTAGCCGTAGTTGGTCCAAATGGCGGAGGAAAGTCAACATTATTCAACGCCATCGCTGGATTAATACCAATCGTTGACGGCAGTTTGAAAATAAAAGGAATGAGTCCGGAAGATGCAAGAGGAACGATAAGTTATGTTCCACAAAAAGATTTAATTAATAAAAACTTTCCACTTTCTGTAAAACAAGTTGTTGAAATGGGCTTAATTGATAGAAAATCTTTAAACCTTTTTTCAAGAAAAAAAATCAATATAAAAATCAAACAAGCATTAGAAAATGTAGGTCTCCAAGATAAAATCGATGAAAATATTAACAATTTATCTGGAGGTCAGTTTCAAAGAGTATTAATTGCAAGAGGGTTAGCTCAAAATGCAGATATTTTATTATTAGATGAGGCATTCAGCGCAGTAGATGTTGGAGCACAAGAAGACATCATGAATCTGATAAGTGATATAAATCTTGATGGTAAAACAATTTTAATCGCAACACATGATCTGAATAACCTAGAGGAAAAATTTGATGAAGTATTATGCCTTAACAGACATTGTTGTGCGTACGGAGATCCCTCAAAAGTTTTAACCAAAGAAGTTATTGAAGAAATGTATGGATCTCATAATGATATGTTTAAGTATCACACGATAGAAAGTCACAGTAAAAATAATGATTGAAATTTTAATTGAGCCATTCAAGTATGAATTTATGACTCGCTCAATTATCACAGCTATTGCTTCAGGAGTCATGCTTTCTTTATTAGGCCCTTTTGCGATAAATAGGAATATGGGTTTTATGGCTGACGCTATGGCTCATGCCACACTTCCGATTATTGCAGTAGGTGTTTTTTTAGGTTTTAGTATTTCTGAGTTAGGTGTTCCATCATCAATACTTATTGCAATTTTTCTAGGTTATATAATTAAAAACTCAAATATTGGTGAAGATACAGCTATTGGCATAATCTTTTCATCTTTCTTTGCTCTGGGTTTTGTGTTAATTTCTTTGCTTAATGTAACCATAAACTTAGAAGACTTATTGTTTGGCCAGATACTAGCGGTAAGTAGTTTTGATGTACTCATTGTGGTTGGAATGTGTTTTGTGGTCGTTTTATTAATTACAATCTTTTTTAAACAGTTGTTGTTTTACTCTTTTGACCCAATTGGTGCAGAGGTCAGAGGATTAAATACAAACTTCTTAAATTATTTGTTTCTTGTGGTTTTATCTGTTGCTATTGTAGCCTCTCTTCAAACAGTTGGGATAATTTTAGTTTTAAGCATGTTATTGATTCCAGCAGCAGCATCAAAACAGATAACAAACACTTTTCTTTCATCAATATTTGTGAGTATTCTTTTTGGAGTAGTTTCTTCGGTTTCAGGACTTTATTTGTCCTATTTTTTTAATCTTCCATCGGGTCCTACAATGTCATTAGTTGCCACATCTATTTTTGTTATTTGTTTTGTAGTTAGCAAATTAAGAAAAGTTAAAATTTAAGAATAATATGTATTCAATATGGGTTGAGTCATCTTCAGATCAAGTATCAGATATAAAGAAAGTAATTAAGACTCTATCTGATCAAGAAGATAAAGAATATTTTGATCCCCACGTCACACTAGTAACAAACTTAAATTCAGAACATTCAGCTATGGATGTATTTAATAAAATACCGAAGAAGAGATTTGATATCACGTTTGATACAATCCAGGAAGGAACGACCTACTTTCAACGACTTTTCTTAACATCCACAGATAATACAAATTTTCAAAACTCAATAATCGATATAGAGGGATGGCCAAGTCTATGGATTCCTCATCTGTCACTTTATTACGGGAACGAGTTACCAAAATCTTATCCTTCGAAGGATTTTGATAATCTCATTCCCATAACCGTTACGTTTGATACATTAGTACTGTCAGAAACAGGCCCTATAGTATCGAAGTGGAAGGAGATAACCACTTTATTTTTGGACTGACTCCAAAGCAACTTTTACCTTTTCAGCAGGGAAATCATAATCAATTATTTCACCACTTAAGAAGTTCTCATATGCTTTCATGTCAAAATGCCCATGACCACACATTGCTGTCAAAACAGCTACTTGCTCAGATCTTTGGTCAGCATCTTTTACTGCTCTAATTGCTGAAGCTATAGCGTGAGTAGCTTCAGGTGCTGGGACAATACCTTCAGTTTTTGCAAAGAGCTGACCAGCTTCAAAACATTCTCGTTGACCAATTGCTTCGGCCTCGATCAGATTATCTTCATACATAGCACTTACCAATGGAGCCATGCCATGATATCTTAGACCACCAGCATGTATGGGGTCAGGCACAAAACTGGATCCAAGAGTATGCATTTTTACAACTGGTGCCATACCTACAGAATCTCCAAAATCATACGTATAAACACCTTTAGTCAAAGATGGACACGCTTGAGGCTCCACAGCTCTAATAATGGTTTTCTTATTTGACTTCATATTGTTTTTTGCAAAAGGAGAAAATAATCCAGTAAAGTTTGATCCGCCACCTGTGCAACCAACAATTATATCTGGATAGTCTTCTGCCATTTCCATTTGTTTTAAAGCCTCTAAGCCAATAATTGATTGATGCATCAGAACATGATTTAAAACACTACCCAAGGCATACCTAGTTCCTTCTTCTTTTCTAGCTACCTCTATAGCTTCAGAAATTGCAATACCTAAGCTTCCAGGAGTATTTGGATCCTGAGATAAGAATTGTTTTCCAATATCTGTTCTTTCAGACGGACTTGGGTGAACAGTTGCACCATAAATTTCCATCATTGTCTTTCTGTAGGGTTTAGAGGCATATGAAGCAGCTACTTGAAAAACTTCAAGATCAATACCAAACGCTTGACATGCGAAAGATAACGCAGAACCCCATTGACCTGCACCTGTTTCAGTAACCATTTTCTTAATCCCCTCTTCAGCGTTATAAAAAGCCTGAGGAATTGCAGTATTTGGCTTATGTGAACCAGAGGGTGATCCACCTTCATACTTGTAATAAATTCTTGATTTTGTACCTAATGCTTCCTCCAACCTCAAAGCCCTATACATCGGAGAAGGTCTATAGATCTTATATAATTCCAAAACAGGCTCTGGAATATCAATATAGTTCTGGTCAGATACCTCCTGTAAAATAAGACCCATTGGAAACAATGGTGCTAAATCTTCCGGACCAATAGGCTCCATAGTTTGAGGGTTTAGTTGCGGTGGTAAAGGGTTTGGAAGATCAGGGACTATGTTATACCACTGTTTGGGAATATCATTTTCATTAAGTAGATATTTNTATTGTTTTTTCATTTTTACTCCTTAGCTATTTGGGTTGAGCCCGGAGTTTTAATTTCAGTGACAGTAATAAAAAAACCGGGCTGTGCCCGGTTTAAGAACTAACTAGTGGGGCACCTACCTATGTAGTTGACCACCAATTCCAGCTAGTTATATTTTTCATATTTAATAACATACCAAATAAACTTTAAGATACAAAATTCATTTAAGTAAAAATCTTATCTCTTCTATTCTTTATAAAGTGGAAAAAATAATAGAAGCAAAAAATCTTACAAAGGTTTATGGAGAAGATGGAACATCAGTTACAGCATTAAACAATGTAAATCTTGATTTTTATGAAAATAAATTTACGGCAATTATGGGTCAGTCTGGATCAGGCAAATCAACCCTTCTCCACTGTCTTGCAGGATTAGATAAAGTTACTTCAGGATCAATCTTTGTAAAAGGCGTTGATCTGGGAAGCCTTAACGACAAAGAATTAACAAAAATAAGAAGAGACTCTTTTGGATTTGTTTTCCAAGCTTTTAATTTAATACCAACTTTAACTGCAGAAGAAAACATCACACTACCCTCTTCAATTGCAGGAAGAAAACCTGATGAAGAGTGGATAAACCAAATTGTTAATACCGTAGACATTGGAGATAGATTAAATCATCGACCAAATGAACTTTCAGGTGGTCAGCAACAAAGAGTCGCTGCTGCACGTGCGATGGCAACCAAGCCAGAAGTCATTTTCGCTGATGAGCCATCAGGAAATTTAGACTCAAAGTCAAGTAAGGAACTATTAACTTTTATGAAATCTGTTGTCAAAGAGTTAAATCAGACCATAGTTATGGTGACACACGATCCTTTCGCTGCATCTTTTGCTGAGAGGGTAATAATGCTAAAAGATGGAGAAGTAGCAAGTGACATGGAAGACCCATCTCAAGAAGAGATTATCTCAATGGTCACATCCTTAAGCGACGTTTAATGTTTGGATTTACAAAAAGACCCCTTCTATTAATAGCCTGGAAAAATCTCAAAACTTATCCAGTAAGAATATTTCTGACAACCTCATCAATTATTCTTGGAGTTTCAGTCATAATTGCTGCAAATATTTTCTCTGAAAGCAACAAAAATGCATTCGATAATTTATTTTCTGGTGTATTTGAAGGAATTGATCTAGTTGTTCAGCCTATCCAGGAAGATTTTGCTCAAGGCTTTGGAGATGATGGTGGTCAGGGACCAATATCATTTGAGTTTAGAAAGATTTCAGATAAAAAGATAAATGAAATAAAGAGCATAAATGGTGTAAAAGATGCATGGGGCGATGTTATTGGATTTGCTCAATTTATAAAACTTGGACCTAGACGAGACTGTCACACTTATAGCCCAGAATGTGAAAGAGAAACTATCTTAATTCAAAATGGTTTTGCTCCGACTTTTGGAGCTGCGTGGGATACATCACCTTATGCATCACAGTGGGAAATAATTGATGGACAGCCTCCAACAAATAATAAAGAGGTCGTTATGGACTCAACAACAGCTGAAGGAAATGGGTTTAGTGTTGGAGACAGAGTCACTGTACTTGCTGGGGCTATACCAGCTACTTTCACGATCGTTGGAATAGCAGAATTTGCAAATACGGGGTCACCTGGTGGAGCATCTTTTGCTCTTTTTGATTTTAGAACTGCACAAGTTCTTTTAGATTCTATAGGTGAAGTAGATTTTATAAATGTTGTCGTTGATGAAAATGCTGACATAAATCAAGTTCGAAGTGCTATTTCAAATATCGACAGTCAAGGCTTAGAAGTTATTGATGCACAGGAAGCAGCAGCTGAACAAGCAGACTCTATAAAACAAGGCCTTGATTTTTTTAATACTATATTGAACGTATTTGCAGGTATAGCTATCTTTGTAGGTGCTTTTATCATTCAAAATACGTTTAGAATCCTTTTACTACAAAGAACAAAAGAGCTATCTTTGTTAAGAGCTTTAGGAACTTCTAAGAGACAGATTTATAGACTTGTTGTCTCAGAATCATTATATATGGCAGTAATTGGCTCAGGCCTTGGTGTTGCACTTGGCATTGGTTTATCAGTAGTTGTTAAAGAGGGGCTAAAGTATTTTGATTTTGGCCTACCTGAAGGTCCTTTAGTTTTAACTCCTAGTGCTGCAGTGACAGGAATTATTATTGGNGTAGTTGTCACTATATTTTCNTCGTTNTTNCCNGCNAGAAAAGCATCTCAAGTAAGCCCACTTGAAGCAATTAGAGACAGTCAATCAACTCCAAAAAGAAAGTCATTATTTATACGATTGATTGTTGGGTCATCAGTCTCATTGTCAGGTTTAGGTATTCTTTTCGGCGTTTTGTACTCTTTTTTTAGAGTTCCATCTTTATCAGTACTTCAACAAGTAGGCCTAGGNGCAAGCATAATTTTTATTGGAATTTCAGTAATTACACCTTCTATCACAAAACCTTTTGTTACTATTTTCGATAAAATTTATAACACTATTTTTGGAATTCTTGGTAAATTGGCAACGGAAAACTCTAAAAGAACTCCACGAAGGACTGCCTCTACGGCTTCAGCATTAATGATTGGACTAACCTTAATATCTCTNGCTAACGTTTTAACTACATCCTTTAAAGCACAAGCNGAGAAAGTTGTAAAAGAAGTTGTACTTGCAGATTATCAGGTTAGTGCAGCTCAAATTTTTGCATCTCCAGGTATTCCAACAGGTTTATCTCAAGAACTAATTGAACTTGAAGAGGTTACGGAACTATCAAGAACACGAGCTACCGTTGTTGGGTACAACAATAGACCATTGATACTGGGAGCTGTTGATAAAGANGTTTTTGATCTAATCAAGACCGTTGATATTGCTGGTTCAAGAGAGGATTTTTACGAACAAGATGCTATCGGGGTTTTAAAATTTAAAGCTGATAATGATAATATCTCACTAAACGACAGAGTAACTCTGACGATACCNGAAGTNGGAAAAAAAGAATTTATTGTTAAATATATTTTTGACTGGACCACACAGCCCCCAGCTGAATTTTTTCTTCTTTTGGATAATCACGAATTTTTCTCAAACGAATCTTTAGATACAGAATTATATTTCAACGTTATAAACAAAGATGAAGCTACTAAAAATAAACTTGATGATATTGTAGATCATTATCCAGGAGTAACATTACGTGATCAAGATGCTTTGATTGAAGAGGCAAATAGTCAGATCCAATTGTTGTTGAATGTCATTTATGGATTCTTATCTATATCTATTTTTGTGGCATTATTTGGAATTACGAACACTCTTTCCTTATCAGTTTACGAAAGAACTAGGGAGATTGGTTTAATGAGAGCAATAGGAACGTTAAGAAAACAAATTAGAAATATGGTATTTATAGAATCTTCAATCATTTCAGTATTTGGTGCAATACTTGGAACAGGGCTTGGTATATTTTTTGCATGGAGTCTAATTCAAGCACTTGAAGATCAAGGTTTTACAGAATTTGTTGTTTCTACCCAGCAAACAATTTTATGGATTGGAATTGCGATACTTTCAGGTGTAATTGCTGCAATTATCCCTGCAATTAGAGCATCAAGACAAAATATATTAGAAGCTATTTCCTACGAATAATTAAGGTAGCGGTGGTTCAGGTGGCGGACCTGGATCTTCAGCAGGTGGCGGACCTGGATCTTCAGCAGGTGGCGGACCTGGATCTTCAGCAGGTGGCGNATCTCCTTCTACCGGAGCAGGACCTGGGTCACCAGCAGGTGGCGCATCTCCTTCTGTTGGAGGCGGGTTGTAACCATCTCCTTCTGGAGGAGGCGGAGCATCACCTTCTGTTGGAGGCTGACATCCAGGAGCATATGGGTTGTCTGCACAATCTTCCTGATCTTGTCCTGGACCACTAGGAGGCGGAGCATCACCTTCTGTTGGAGGCGGGTTGTAACCATCTCCTTCTGGAGGAGGCCCTTGTCCCTCTTGACCGCCGCTTTGAGGACATCCTGGGGCATATGGATTATCGTCACAATCTTGATCTTGTATTATTCCATCTTGTGGTGGAGGTGGTGGAACACTAGAGCAAGTAGGGTCATCAGGATTTTCATCACAATAATTACCTGCAAAATCTGTGAACGTATCTGTTTGTTCTTTAAATTCTCCAGCTTTTTGTTCGTCACCCCAGAATCCAATATTTGCTGGAGCAACTCCTGGCGGAGTAGGTTCACCATCTACTGGTCCAAAGATATCAGTTTCGGGAGCTCCTTGACCTCCAACTGGCTGAACAAAACATAGTGGGTCTTGTGGATTGTTCTCACATAGTTCACCAGTATCTTCTGGGTTGAAAGATTCATATTCAGCAATTCCATCTTGTCCTCCCGAAAACAAATTAGAATTTTCAGGACTGAAACCAACAGAACAAGCTGGATTATTCTGGTTTTCTTGAGCTGTGCAATCAATAACTAAATAATCATTGTGATTTCCATATCTTTGTGATGCTAAATCATCAGCACCATTTATTGAATCATAGAAAACTCCTTGTTTTTCTAAATCAATATACGATTCATCACTAAACAAATTTCCTAAAAACTCACCAGTTTCTAATGGTTTAGGACCGAAATAGTCTCTTGAACACTCTGGATGATTAGGATCGTCTGAGCAAAAATTAGGAAGCTGACCAAGCTCTTCAACAGTCGGCGCTGCATAAGTTGCTAATAAATTACCAGTTAGAGGTCCTTGTAGTCCACCCCCCTGTCCAAAATTTGGATCACATTCAGGTGCATCCGGTTTATCATCACAATAACTTGGTTGAACATATTCACCGTCTTCAAAAATATCTGAAGGTCTAAAATCTTCACTACACTCCGGAGCACTTTCATTTTCTTGACAGAACTCAGGTGGTGGACCTTCTAATTGTTGAGGGCCCCCATATATATCAAACATATCATTTCTGTCTAACGCAATAGCTGTAGCCTGCCCAACATGTTCATGAAAAAAGTCACCTTCACCTGTACACATCGGATCATCCGGGTAGGATGTACAGTCAACCGGTTTCCATTCGTCTCCAAGTACTTCATCATCATAAACATGAAAAAAGGTGTATACAGCTACAGAGTTTCCTCCAGTACACATTGGGTCATCTACATTCTCTTCGCAAAAAGTTGAATTATCATCATTGTTGAAAAATACATTCCCAATATTTTCATTATTCTGACATGATTCTGGATTAGCCTCGCAGAAAGATCCACCCTCTTTAAATTCATCTCCAACATACCCAGGGCCGCTTGCACATTCAGGTAACCATGGAGACTCTTCACAATAATTTGGTTTTAAGTCATTTTCTGTGAATGTATAGGCAAACCCCATGTCATTTACCATATCTTCAACAAAGTGGTTTCCTGCAAACGCCTGTGCAAGAAAATCTGGATCAGGACCTCCACCCAAACATTCTTCATCTTCAGGATTGTCGAAACAATAAGTTCCTTCAGCAAATCCTTCAGTTTCTGCATTAACAAACATGTTTGCAGCTGCAAGTGCCATTGCTGAAGCAACATCTCCTGTTTCTGCAAGCTCATTCACAGCATTTGTATCAGCGGATATAAACTGCATCATTCCGTGTTGAGCTCTAAACCCACCATGTTCCTCATGATTAAACCCAAGGTCTTTTAATTCCGCATTCTCATGAACTTTTGCAGCATCTCCAAAATTATCTGCAAGTGTGAGAGGTGGAAGCTCTTGCCATTGACCATCATCTCCTGGGGCGGTATTCCAAGCCTCATCTATAAACTCTTTTACTTCTGCTTCTGGAACAGCAACCTCAGCAACAACTTGGGCTAAATTTTCAACAGATTGAGTTATTTCTTCTGGAGCTCCAGCAGCTGTAAGAAGGGTTGATGTAAGATCTAATCTTTCAGTATCATTCTCAGTAAAAACAGCATTTGGAGCAGTGTCAGGAGTTAGAGTTTCAGACCCATCAGCTAATCCCTCTTGAGTTTCTGCTTTACAAGTGTAACTACAATCACCCTCCATGTTTGATACAAAATCATCAACAATAAGAGCTACTGTTCCTGGTTCTTCCTCTGTCCAACCAGAACCTCCAGTTGTTGCACTACCAAGTTCTGTCCCAGCAGTTTGAGAAATTGCTACAAGTACGGGTTGACCATTTTCATCTGGAAGGAGTTCGCTGAAAACAGCATCATCAGTTTCTTCACCACCTTCTAGGACGGTACTTTTTGCTGATAATGTTGTAACATCATATTCAAAAACACCTTCCGTTCCATGTACCGAAAGCTCTGCAGTAGGGGTGACAATTTTAGCTAGAGAAGCCTGGAGACCTTCACTTTTTATATCATATGCAATACTTCCTGAGATTACATCAACTGTTAAAACTCTTGCTTTTGCTTCTTCATCATAATCAAAACTTCTTATGTTAATAACGGAGCTACCTCCCATTAAAAGTGACGAACCATCTTCAAAGGTCATTTGAGCAGTACCATTGTCAGCTGTTCTAATCTTCACACCCATATCTAGTGGAACAATCTCACTAATCACTTCCCAGTCACTTGAAGCATCTGTGAGAATACCTGTTGCTCCAATAAGAGGTTTTAAGAGAATGGGAGGAACAATCAAATCTGCTTCGTTATAAACTTCCCCAGAAGATGTTTCTACATCAGCAACTGTAGTTGTAGTAGTTTCTTCGGTAGCATCAGTAGTTTCATTTGATGTGTCATCTGAACCACCACAGGCAGAAAGAATTAGAAAAAGAATAGTTAAAATAACAAAACTTTTTTTATGTTTCATGTCTATATTCATAATCCTAGACAAAATTTCTTTCACGTTCTATTTTGATTAATTTATTCTTTACAACTCTTAATTAGTAAAAAAATACATATCTTTTACAATAAACACATATGAAAAACGCTGATATTACTGATTTATTGTCAAAATTAGTGGAAATTCCATCTATAAGCTCTCTTGATGAAAACCAGAAAGATGTATTAGATTCNGCAAATTATATTGCTGATTTATTCAATGAGATTGGTTTAAACTCGAAGGTCACTTCAAGTAAAAATAGTAAACCAGCTGTACTTGCCCAGACTGAAATAGACCCATCTAAAAAAACAGTTCTACTCTATGCACATCATGATGTTCAACCAGTTGGCGATATAAATAAATGGGATACAGATCCCTTTAAACCAGAGATAATTGATGGAAGACTTTTTGCAAGAGGGTCAGGAGANAANAAAGCAGGAGTNGTAACNCATTANGAAGTTGTTAAANAATTGANAGATGACTTACCTGTAAATATAAAAATCTTCATCGAAGGTGAAGAAGAAATAGGCTCTCCTTTCATGGCAGAGTTNATAGANGAAAATAAAAAAGACTTAGAAGCAGATGTCATTGTTATTGCAGATTCTGGAAACATTAAGTCAGGTGTTCCNACTATTACNACGTCTTTAAGAGGTTTGGTTGATGGAATTATTGTTGTTGATCAGCAGATGAATCCTGTTCACTCAGGTCTTGGNGGTGGTGTTGTACCTGATGCATTTATGGTATTAAGTAAAATTATTTCATCATTTCATAATGAAAAAGGAGAACTATTAATTGATGGATTAACTCCAACTGACCAGGACGTGTATGAATTATCTGAAGAGTTTGTACAAAACTCCCTTTCTTCTAANGGTGTAAATTTATTTGAAATGGATAGCTATTCAAAACGATTATGGCTNGAACCAGCATTGAGTNTTTTAGCTATCGATGCCCCACCCGTTGAAGAATCAGTTAATTTACTTATTCCAAAAGCTAGAGCAAAAGTAAGTTTGAGATTACCTCCAACAGAAGATCCAGATCATGCAATGGATATGCTCCACAAACATATAAAAGAGAACACNCCNTGGAATGCAAATGTTGAATTTATNCCTGAAGCAAAAGGAAAAGGTGTACTTGTAGACCCTCAAAAAGAGTTTTCAACACAATTAATTAAATCTTTCGATAAATTTTGGGACAATGAAGTTGCATTTATGGGTGTTGGAGGTTCTATACCTTTCGCAAATATATTTACAGAACAATTTCCAAATGCNGAGATTGTTTTGGTTGGAGCAGGAGATGAAGAAGGTAATGCTCATGCACCAAATGAAAGTGTAAACATTGAGGATATTCAAAGACTTATTGATAGTCTTGCAGACGCACTTTCAAATTATTAACANAATGTTAATTTGAGGTAAATTCTTTAAATTCAACTACAAGCTAAGNAATTTCTTTATATAATCAGCTTGAGTATGGGGGAAGCTCATATTTATTAACAATTTAGAGGGAACTTAAGGAAGGAAGTTTTGTGAAAACATTTTTTACGCAGCCAATCGGCCAACTTGCAAGACAAAACTCACTAATGTTTATTGTTTTAAGTGTGGCTTTTTTAGTTATTGGCCTTGGTGAGATAGATATTCCAGCTGGATTAGGAAATCTTTTAAATTTTCTTTGGGGATTTTCACTACTTTCAATAATCCTTGCAGGATATTACTTAGCTAAAGATCAGGTGCCAGAATATTGGAGAGAAGCAACAGCAATTTTGGGAGGTGTAATAATTGTAGGGACACTTATTGAAATATCCTCACCAGATTATACATTGGATAATGGTGGATTTATTCCGATGTACTTTTTATGGGCTTTTAACTCATTAATTTACAATTTAACATTGAGAGGTACAGGTTTATTTAGACCAGTTTATGAATATTTAAGTATTTTTGGTTTTATCACAATAATTATTTTCACCGGTTCAAACTTATTTTTTGGTTATGAGTTATCAGAATCTCTTCAACCAGTCTTTGGTATAGGGTGGATTTCAATGATTATTGGATTAGGTTATGGAGGTTATGTTGCTTGGGGTGACAAAATGTCATCAGAGGCAGAATAAAAGAAAGGAAATAATATGAAAAAATTCTTTATACAGGATGTTAAAGAAGGCTCTATTCAATCAGGATATTTATTTATCTTAATAAATGTTGTTTGGTTTGCAGGTGGGATTGCTGGACTCGATTATGGCAATTTTGATAACGTTCTTCAAATATTCTGGACCTTCTCGCTTGTGGGAATCCTCTTGGGATTGAAAGATCTGCAAGGAGATACGGTTCCTGAAGATTGGAGACAAGGATACACAATGATAGCCGCAGCAGTTGCTGTTGCATCTCTTTTAGGTATTAATGAAGATATAAATACCTCAGGAATCTTTACATTTTTTGCATTTGTAATTTTGGGTCTGGGTGTAACCTCAGAAGGTGTGATTGACAATGTTTGGAGATATGCGGCAATTATTGCTGGATTGTTTGGAATTGTTGGAGCAGGTAGTGAATTTATTACTGGAACTAGTGTCATCGGAGACGACTCTCCATTGCAGCTTGTTGCTTTCTTAACATTTATTGCAGGTGTAGGAGTAGGACCACTACTTGCTTGGAGAAAGAAGTAATAGCTTATCAATTTAATAAAAGAACTAAAAAGAAAAATACAGAAAGGAAATTAATTGGAAAATTTAACAAAAAATGATGTGTCAATCGGAAAGTATGCTGGGTTAGGGTTATTTATATTCTCATTAGCCGATGTTGCAACGTTTATTTCAGGCGCGGAGGAAAGAATACCATTAGTAGCTTATATACAGTCATTGTGTTTTGCGGCAACATTTTGGTATATGAGAAAATTGTTATCAGAAAACAATATTTCGCAATTTGCTGATTTGAGCTTAGTATTAGGCGCAATTGTACCCGCTACTTTTACAGTTATAGACTTGAGCAATCCAGGACAGCTTAGCTTATCAGGTGATCAAGCTATTAGTACATCTGCAGGAGGGCTTTATTTTTCAATTACTTTAGCAATTATATTTTTAAATTCTAAGGGAGTGTTAGGAAATTTATTTAGGTATCTTTGTGCAATTGCAGCTACTGTATTTTTTATATTTGGAGCAACACAGAATTTATTTGGTGTAGAGCTACCAGACACTGTTCAAATATTAGGACTAGTGGGCTATGTCTCAGTTTTTACTGGAGTTGGTCTTGGAAGTTTTATGGCTTGGAATAAAAAATAGGGCTCTGTAGACATACTTAACTGACAAAATTACGTTAGGAGGTATAAATGTTTGTGAGATTAACTCTTGCAGATGTAAAAGAGGGTGAAATGGACAATGCCCTAGAATATGTCAAAAATACGGTAATGCCATCTTACGATGGAATTGCAGGGTTACTAGGAATAGCAGCATGCGCCACAAATGATGGAAAATTTATGGCATGGTCTACTTGGGCAAATGAAGAGGCAAAAAATGCCTCGATCGATAAATTTAATCAGGCTCTAGCAGGTGCAGCAGAGATGCTTGATGGTCAACCAGAAGTAATGGAAGGACCTATGGTCGCTGGACAACAATATATTGCTGTATCCAAGGAAGGTGAAGAAGGATTTTTTGCCAGATTCGTTTTAGGTGGAGGAACTCAAGAGGGTAAGACCTATGATGATGTTGCAGAATTTATGACAAACACTGTTTATCCAGCTTATGAAAATGTCGAAGGAATTTATGGAACCGGTGCTTGTAAAGTAGCCGAAGATAAAGGATTCAGTTTCAACTTTTGGACTGATCATGATGCCGCACACGCAGCATCTGATGTTATCGCATCAGTTGTATCAGATGCAGTTGCAAGTCTAATATCAGAACCACCAAAAGAAATAACTGGTCAGTGCAATATATGGAAAAACTATGTCGATTTTCCTGTTGGAAAATTGTAAAAAAAGTGAAGGAGAATTATGTACTTTAGATTAACGCAAGTTGATATACAAGATGGAAAAATGGAAGACACTTTAGCTTATGCAGCAAGTGTAAAGGATTCTTTTAACGATACACCAGGATTATTTCAAATTTGTATCGCTGAAATGGATAATGGTCAAATGACTTCATGGAGTTTGTGGGCTAATGAAGATGCAATGAATGGTGCTGGACCACAGATCCAAGAAGCCCTTGGTGGATTAGGAGAATTTGTAAGTGGACCACCAACTATTTCTCATGGTCCTATGA
>FUFK010769577.1_pt1 | contig 16284 bp, 14 predicted proteins | sample 1021851 | NCBI WGS metagenome assembly FUFK01 (sample SAMEA51879418, study PRJEB19060) | metagenome | reverse complement strand
CTGTGAACTATCAACTCTAAGTGCTTCACTGCCACCAGTTTCAACAGAAACAGTATCAGCAGCAGGGAATCTTACAGCAGTATTAGTATCGCCAGANTGNATTATNTTATCTGGAATTGTTANGTCATCAGTAGAAGTTATAGCTCCAGTTACAGCTAACGTACCANNAACACTTACNCCAGTATCAGCAGTTAATCTTGTNGTTCCTCCAGCAGNTAANCTNACAGTATTNGTTCCACCAAANATTCCNCTATCACTATCTCCAAANTTTATNGCAGGTGCNGANTTANNNCCANNAGTAGCATGGTCAANCACNCCTGTNAANGTACNACCAGCTNNNGCNANNTANNTANTATTTGANGTGGNACGTTCTGCAACTGTTACCGCATTTAATCCAGCAGGGGTTACAACTCTATTTGTAGCNGTTCCAGTTGTNGTNTCACTATTAGTCGCTANTTCAGATATACCCGAAACTGTAGTNGTAGCAGTAGGTGTTGATAAACTTCCTGGTCCAAATATTTTTACGATACTATTATCACTGGCNCGCATNAAGCCACCAATGCTATTTATATTTGCGTTAAGNGCTATCTCACCGACAGCAGGTAAATCAGATGTACTAGGAGTNCTATCCTGTACAACACTATTCTTTAACTTAATTTGAATTGTCATANTTTACCTTGACTTAACTAAAGGATACATGAATTTAGTAAGTTCCTCCACTAATTACTGAAACATTTTGAAAAGAGCCACCTGCTTGCATNACTAATATCTGACCTGTTTGTGGACTACTGATAGTAACATCAGATAAATCATTTAGACTAGAAACACTACCAGGTCCAGATAAGGTATCAATTCTATCCCAATCATTTAATCCCATACATAAACACCAATCACCTGCATCAAAACTTGTTGCTGGTACAACTGCTGTTCCGTTTCCAGGAGTTATACAAACNAAATAAGCACCTGTTAANGATGCTGTACCTGCTGGAATTGCATTACCTACACTAAAACCTGCTGATACTCCAAAACTTGTAAGGGTAACTATTAATCCATTGGTCGCATTAAATGTTCCACAGAATCTAAGGTTTTCTTCTGATAATCTTCCAAAACCAACAGAGAAAAAGCTGTTACCGTTAAATATTCTTAGCTGTCCTGTAGATTCCTGTAACCAGAAAACTCCAGTTGGAAGGTCAGTTATATCAGGCGATGCTTCTTGTATGAATCCAGTGGATAGGTTTGCCAACTTATCCATAGTGATTGCATCATTGGCTAAAAAGTTTGTACCAAACGTTCCAGTAGTAATTTTTGAAGTAGCTAAATCAGGAATATCACTTGCTGCTAAAGTTGTACCTGCTGTAACGATACCTTTTGTAGATACCGTAACTTTTGTATAAGAACCTGCTGAAACACCACTATTAGCTATTGATAAAACACCTGCACCTGAAACTGTTAAAGGTGTAGAAGTGGTAGGAACAGACATAGCACCTACAGCGGTAGTTGTAGCNACTGGTAAGTCTGATGCTACCAAAGGAACAGAACCTGTAATTAATCCTTTATTACTAAATGTAATTCCTGATCTAGTAGTACCAGTAATAGTATTATTAATTGAAATTGCACCTAAATTATTAACGGTAAGACCACCTGCTGTTGGTACGCTTACACCACCAACTGCTGAAGTTGTAGCTTCTGGTATATCACTTGCAACTAATGCTGCTGTAGCTGTAATTAATCCCTCTGCGTTATATGTAATACCATTTCTTGCAGAAGCTCCTCCTGTTACTGCATTATTTATCCCCAAATTACCTGATGCTACATTTAACGACCTATCAATATTCGATGTATTTAATTTAGCTGCTGTAATTGTTCCATCTGTTATTTTTGCACCTGAGACACCTGAGATTTTACCATCAGTAACAGCAAGGTTGACTATAGCAGCGGTATCAACAGCATTGTCGGCTAATTCACTAGAACCAACTGCATTTGCAGCTATTTGTGTAGCAGTAATAGTATCATTAGCAATCTTGGCAGCAGTAACTGCATTGGCAGCTAACTTATCTGTAGTAATATTTAAATCTGTAATTTTTACAGTTGTGACAGCATTTGTTGCAATAGCTGCTGTATCTACCGCATTATCAGCAAGTTCAGACGCTCCAACAGCATCTGCTGCAATATTATCAGCAGTAATAGTATTAGAAGCAATTTTTGCACTTGTTACAGCAGTGTTTGCAATAGCAGCCGTATCTACGGCATTATCTGCTAACTCGTTTGCAGTTACAGCATTGTTAGCAATTTGAGTTGCAGTAACAGAATCAGCAGTAAGTTTTGCTCCAGGAATATCACCGTCACTAAAATTAGTTTTAACAAAAGTAACAGCACTATCAGCAATTTTTGCAGTTGTTACAGATGTCGCTGCTAATTTATCTGTTGTTACATTTAAGTCTGTTATTGCTGCTGTATCTACTGCGTTATCTGCAAGCTCACTGGAAGTAACAGCATTTGCTGCTATCTGAGTAGCTGTAATCGTATCATTTGCTAATTTTGCACCAGTTATAGTTGCATCTGTAATTTTTACATTCGTAACAGCATTATCAGCTAAAGTTGCGGTAACAATTTGTCCTACAGATAAAGGATAGCTAAGTGCTGTAGCTGGTATTGACGCTGCATCTACTAATCCAAAAGCACCTTGTACAAAGTTTTTTGCAGTTATTTTCTTAGTTTCTGTTGCGCTAACATCTGCAACCGCAATCGGATCTGTTGCTTGCAGTTGGGCTGAACCTAATTCTGGTAATTGTGTAATCTGTAGATCAGCCATGTCAAGTTACTTTTAAGTACATCATAAATCTTATTTTAAGGATCTTCAAGTAAAATACCATCTCCATCCTCTTGCAATATCTTATCACTACTTTCTAATAACAAGAATGAAGGTGGAACTCCATTATGAAGTCTTATTTCGCCATTCGTAACAAATTCTATTCGTGCCTCTATCAAACCGCTTGCAGGTACATTTACAGCTACATTAGTAACAACGCACATTGATTGATACCAAACACTGTTTGTATTCTGACTTGGATCGTGATATACATAAAATCTTCCTTCAAAATCTGCTCCCTGTTGCATCCGTACCAATAATTGACTTAAATAAACAGGAAACTCTGGACTTGCAAAACCAGGAGTATCATTTTGAAAATTCCTGTGTTGCCATATTGTCTGTATTGTTCCCTGCCCTGATATAAGACCATTTTCATATTGTTTCCTAAATTCTGATCCTAAATTAGTAATATCAACAGTATCTCTTGTCGTTGTAATTTCAAATTCAGTAATCTTTGCAAGCGGTCTAAATCTAGTATTTCTAGTGCGTATTCCTATATTTTTTGTTGAAGATGGTACTGTTAATGTAAGGGCATCTGTTACTTCACCAGCTAATGCAGAAGCGAAAGTATTATATAACTTAATTCCACCCATATCATCAATATGGATGTATTTACGGAGATCAGGAAAACTGTGGTTAGCTAATAGCTCTAAATTACTTCCATCAGTAGTTTCAATTTCAATTTGATCTCCTGTAATTAATGATCCAGAAACGTTTTCTACAGAAAATCTTTTTTTAGTTGTATTTACGTCAGCAGGGTTTATAGATGTTGATATTTCAGAATTTAAAGCATCACGTTTTAATTCAATAAAACCTGTTGATCCAAAATATATAGACATTAATATTTGCTTTCAGTAGGAATACCATCCGCTTCAAAAGATATATCTGCTGCCATTACTTCCCCTACAGAATTTGTCATTGCAAAAGACGTTATAAGAGCTTTCATCTCTATATAATGATTTGAATCAACTTGTAATCTAAGTTTGACTTTTGCTCTTTCTTCACTGCTAGGTGTATTACCTGACCTTGGTAGTATTTTATCTAATATAAAAGTTGATAAACGGCCTGAGTTATGCGTTGCACTCGCAGAGTCTGCGTAATAATAAATACTTGCAGATCCAGTTGTACTTGTCATTCCAGGAATTATTGTTCTATCAAAATCACCTAATGATACAGTTTCTAACACTGCGGTATTTATGGTAAAAGACCACGATCTTACTTTTGCAACTCCATCTCCGTTTTGGATACTGTTATTTTGTTCATCTACAAATAACTTACCATCTTGACCCGAATAAAACTTAGACATCGTTTTAGTTTAATTTTAAGTACATTCTAATCCCCATCGAGGCAAGCGACAAATTTACATTGCACATTTACTCTGCCAGGTCTGACGCTTGTAACGGTAGGAGGTCCATCAAACCTATATCTTAACAGAAAAGTCCCACTTCTACTTTTTTCTTTGTGTCTATCCATCAATCTATCTCCTACTCCACTTAAGCTTAAACCAGCTATACCATTTCTTCTTGTAAAGCTTATAAAGTCATAATCACTATTGACCTCATCATATAATTGTAATATTTCATTGGCTTGTAAATCTGTAATATTTGTAAAGCCTAAAGTAAGTTTTGCATCTGTTTTTTTATTACCATATCTAATAACTGTTTTTGCACCATTTTGTGCGACAAATTCTGTCTGTGGATACGTTCCAGGGGTGTAACTTCTTGAAGAAGGTTCTATATCAGGAAAGCTTCTTACAGTTGCCATTATTCTCTAATTATATGAAAAGATGGTTCATCATCATCATTATAATAATCTAATATTGCCAAAGTTTTATTTGCTGTCAAAGGTGTATGACTTCCTGATATTTCAATTAAACCATCTTCTGCGTAAGTCATAGACTCAACTTTATAAACCCTATCAGTTGTACTTGTATCAGGAACAGTAAATACAGAGCCTCTAAATCTAGAAGCAGCTAAATTATTATTAATTCTTATGGCTGTCGGTTCTGAAACATCTGAATCTCCTGGCTTCCAAAAAATAATCTGTGTTCCATTTGTAATTTCTTTTTGACTCTGTATAACACCTTCTTCTGTAATAACACCGTTAGCAAATCTACTGGTATGAGTAGCTTCTGAATGTAATCTAATGTAATCTCCAGGTGCTAAGTGCATTGCAGATTGTGGTGTTGTCTGAAATGAAATACCATGATCTATTAATTCTCTTGTTTTTAAAGCATATTTTAAAAATGTATCAGCGTGTTCAGAAGATGTGCAGAATAACGACAAGTCAAAACCTTCTCTTGGATCTTCGTCTTTAGCATCTTTTACTCTTAAACCTAACGTTTTTGGTTCAGCAAAACCATTTAATTTTTCTTTTCTATACGTTGCAAATCCTTGAAAGTTTTGACGTTCTTCTGGACTTAAAAAACTAGCTTTTAAATTTTTAATATTACCATCAGTAAACAACGCTTTTATTTGAATCCTTTGGTTCGGGTCTATTCTAAAAGTAACTGGATCAAAAGGAACAGAAGGATATAATGCAAATCTTCCACCTAAAATTGTAAAATCTAATAAACAATAAGAAGCATTTTGAAAAATAAATTCTCGTAGATTTTTTTCATCAACTATTACACCATCCCAAAATAATCTGTTAGCTCTACAAAACTTAGCAGCGATAGTCATTCGTTCTTCGTCAACAGAATTAACACCAATTAAATCACCAGCACCTATTTGTGGATCAGTTAACAATGCAAAAGCAATTTCTGGAAATAAATTTGTAGGTCCAGTTCCACCATCAATAAGCCTTCTAACAGATATGCCCTCTTTGAAATATGCAGAAAATTGTGTAAAACTTGCAAATTCTTTTGAACTATTTAACCTAACACCACCCATCGCTAAATTTGAATATGGCATGGGTGTGTTAGACATCATCTCATTTACATATACAATTTCGTGTTCTGGATTTTCCATGTGGCTTGGTACTTCGGCTTCATAAGAAATAAAATCAGCAACAGCATCTAAAGGTCTTAAATTTCTAGAACGTGTATTAGCAGAACCATCTGCACTACCTCCAGGCCAAGGTCTTACTATACTTGTTACGACTTCGTTATTATCATCATTTAAAACATCAACTGGATTACTTTTATCAAGTCCTAAAACAGGTACTACATTAGAAAGTCCACTAAATGTTTTNCCCCCTCCAGTAACACTTGGGATATTTAATGTGGTTCCTTTTCTATAAGGTCCACCGCCATCTGTTACGGTCCATGATGCAACTTCATTATCATATAGTTTAATTTGAACTTTAGCTTTTCTATGAGGAAAATTAGGAATATTTGTTTCGCCTCCTGTTAATTCAACATCATTAAATGTAGCCACAGGATCTGCTGGACCAGGTTCTAATGTATATCTTTCAATAGCACGATAACTACGCCTCCAGCCATAGTATTTTACCGCTCCTCCTCTAAATTGTGTTGTTTCATCGTATTGCAAAACAGGAGGAAAGCCCTCTGACGTTCCAATGTTTTCGCCTTTCCACATATATGTGTAGCCTCCTCTCCAGCCAGAATAATAAACATAACTTTGATTTCCTGGATCATCTGAATAAGTTGCATATAAAGTTTCTTTTAATACATAACGAAAACCACCTTCTAAAGGAACAACCCCTTGAGATGTTTTAGTTAAACCACTAACAGTATGTCTTGTGTCAATAATTTTTCCTAAGAAAAATTCGGTATTACAAGCATCAGATTCATTTAAGTTTATATTTAAACCTGTATATCTAAACTGATAAATTAAACCAGTCGCATCTGATTCATAAGTATCAGCCTGTAATTCGCAATTTTCTTTCAACAGACGAATTCTAGAATTTTGATTGTTTAAATAAAATCTAACTATATCATTTCCGTTATAAGGTTGGAACCTAAATTCATATTGACCTAAAGGGTGATTAATTCTTATAAAATTATATTGAGGTTGTGGAGTACGACCTTTAATAGCAAAAGGTTTTCCATTATCAATGGTCTCAAAATCATCTTCAGTACCAGCTTTTCTTGCCTGTAATCTAAAAAAACTATACCTTGTGCAATATTTATTCATCCCACCTAAATTTATATTTCCATTCTCTCGTTGATAATTATGAAGAACACCTTTTGCGTTTGCATAACTAAAACCTCCAGGATGACTATTTACATTTGGGAACCCTGTAATTTGTTTATAAACAGTGGATTTTAAACCTATTTCAGTGGTATCACAATTTCTGTTATTAGATACTGTTGCAGTTGCTGATCTTTGTAATGCACTTAATTGATCGGGAGGGTTAGCAGATGTTAAACCTTCAGTGCGAGATGAAATATCAATAGAATGATCTCCTGATCCTAAATCAGTTATTTCAAAAATAAAATCCTTAGTATTTCCTCTTTCCCATATTCCCTGTTGAGGTATTTCAACACAAACACCAAAACAGTTACCAATCATATAAGACTCACCTAATGAAATATTGTCATCANTACGTTCTCTATCTGAATCCACACTATTTCTAATATCTTCTTTACCCCAAGGACCAAAATCTGCTGCAATTTGTGATTCGGGATCCATATCTCCTATTGTGTATTGAACCCTATCTCCTATTTCTAATTCCAATCTTTTTATACCTGTTGCTGGTTGTACTCCATTTATTCTCATAAAACCTGCATATCTAGGAAAATAATCAGCAATTTTTTGTCTTTTCTTGTCTATATTATTTTTCTGCGCTTCTTGAGCATCAGTTGGTTTTAAAATTAATTCATAGGGTAACTGAAACCTCATTTGATTTGGCATTGGACAAAACGTGCCAAATTTTGTTTGTGTAGAAGGTGATCTTACGCCAGAAAAAACTTTATCAGATGGTCCTTCTGTATAATCACTATCAACAGAAAAAATATCATCTACCATATCAGCACCGTTTCTATCTTTTTCTGGTGCTAAAGTTCCTTCATCATATTTGTTAGCTTGTTTTAATCTATTCTCACCATAAGTAAGGTCTTCACCATCTTGTGATACATTCCTATCTTCTGAACCTGTTTCAGGTGCAACACCACCATTGTAATAAACAGCAATCTTTGCTTTTGTATAATTTTTTAACAGTAAATCTCCTATGGCATAACCAGCAAAATCAGGAGGTGTTGTTATTTGACCATTACTTAAAACAAAACAAGCCTTTAATTGTTGATGTGTTCCTTTACTTAAAAGTTGTGACCATACAAGTCTTGAATTAACTCTCGTACCCCCTGTTATTAATTGAATATTATTATTAAGATCAATTACTTCTCTTTTTGTAAACACTAAAGGTATTATTTCACCTAAATCTGCAAGTTCTTGTACTGAATTAAAACCAGTTTGAGGTGCAAATCTTTTTGCAGATGCTGCACCTTCTGTTAATAAACTAGGAGGAGTTTTTGGTGCTCTTGGCTTTGGTGCTAATAAAGTTGAAACATAACTTAAAGCAACACCTATTGCAACAACACCATAAAAACCTATAGATACACCAAATATAGACAAAGGAGCTATTGCCACAGGTGGCATATTTACAATATTAGGTATTAAATCATAAGCTTTTGATCTTTTACCATTTACAGATTCTATTAAATAAACAAACTGCCAATATTCTTCTTCAGTAATTCCTAATGCGTCACAAAGTTGTGTTTCATGGGGTAGTAACGATCTACCACCTCCAAATATTCTAGGGGACTCCATTTTACCCCCCACTCTGCGCAACTTAGCCATCCTTCTTCCCAATAAACAGCAAGGCCAAATCCCTCATTTGATTTACATAATCCAACTGTACCTATCTTACTGTGTTCTGTCTTGTTTCCCCACTTTTCAAGTTCTTCTTTGAATATTTGATATTCTCCTTTACGAAATTTTCTGTACCAATCTCTTGTAGGCTCTGGTGTTTTAATTCCATAATTAGCTAAAACTGTTTTTGCTAAATGTAAACAATCAACAGCACCATTTTTTTCTGGATCAGCACCTAATCTATACGGCATACCAACTAACTTTGCAGGTTTCATCGGTTTTGTATATCGCCTGTGACAGGTAACGATCCAACAAGCCCTGTTGTTAATCTTCTATTAGGTGCAGTGGTTCCAACAGCATCTATAGAACTTGATAATATTATTTCTATAGTTTCAAAATCATAAGACATAGAAGCTGCTAACCAGTTGTCTCTTGTAAGAAAATAATTTCCATATATCTGTTTTGGTTCTAAAGTAGCTGGATTTACTACTGATACAAATATCTCTACATAGTATTTATTAAGTACAGCCTCTTGTGCATAGTTCATTGCAAGATCATTATTAGCAAATAACAGGCCAGCTTCTAAATTATCTCCTGATCTATTTTTTGCAGCACCTTGATATATAAATGGTAAATAATAATAGTCTTGATTATCAACAGGAAAAGTAATTTTATTACTTTCTTTTCTAACATATTTATCTCTTTGAGTACTTGTATCTCTAACACTTAATGAGGCATAATCTTCTCTTTTTGCATTTTGATATCTTTGTTTAACATCACCATTAGAATCGTAAACATTCATAAAAGTGACAATAGTTGTAATGCTCATATACCTATTTTAGACCTTTGACTACGGCTATTTTTTAAAGTACTCATTACTTTAGATTGACCCATTGAAGCTCCTTGTTGTGCAGCAGCACTTATTATTTGAGGTACAGAATCTTTTGGAACGTAATCATCTCCATTAAAATTAAGAACAGGTCCAGTATATTCAACAACTGTATTACCAGAAGAACCTGCAACTGTTCCAGATTCATGGCTACCACCTGGAATTACCGCACCACCTCTAGCACCCGCTGAATATCTAGACATTGCACCATCCATTTTAGATGCAGGAATTATATATTCTGGTTCGCCACCTTCTCCAACCATTCCAAGTGTAGGAGAATTTACAACACCACCATATTGAAAAGCTTTAAAACCACCTGCTCTGTTATATGAACCTTGTTCGCTAAATAACATACCAAAAAAACCACCAAAAGCTCTGTTTAAAAACATTGATGCTAACTGTCTTGCAACACCTGCTAATGATTCACTTAATGTTTTTGTTCCATCTATTAAACCCATTACGGCATTAGTCATACCACCAGCTAATATATTTTTAACTTCCTCTTGTAATTGTTTTTGTTCTTGCGTTAATTTATTTCTTTCTTTTAATACTTCATTACCTTCTACTAAAGCTCTAACTTCTGCGTGTCTTTCAGGAGGTAAATCTTTTATTAAATCTCTAATTGTTTTTTCTATTTGAGCCTTATCCTCGCCTAAAGCTAAACTTTCTTCTAAGAATAATTTTTCTTCACTTAATTTACCAATAGTATTATCAATTAAGTTTTGTCGCTTTTCATCAACAGCAGTATTTAATTCGTTAGTTTTAAGTTCAGCAGTTTTATTTGCAATAGCTATTTTACCTGCATCTCCTTGAGCTTGAGCGATAGCAAGTGCCTGTTCCGCTATAATAAGTGCTTGTTTTTTACGAACGACCTCTTCATTTAGTAAATCATCGCCTACCTTTTGTAATGCAATACGTTTATTTAAAACATTTAAATCAAATTTAGAAAAGTCTTGAGAACCACCACCAGTACCAGCAGGTGTTTTACCTGTTGTTATATCTTTAGCGTTCTTTTTAAGAATATCCTGTGAAAAATCTGTTAAAAGCTTATCGTATAATTGTTTGTCACCAACCACTCCAAAAGGAGAGGCCATAGAAGCTGCTCTAGACATTGCATCTTGAAATGCCTGTGGATCTGTATTGGCAGCAGCCCTTTGTATTGCTGGACCTGTTAATGTTTTTATGAAATCTTCAGCTAAATTGACAATAGTAATAAAAGCAGGTGCTAATTCACTAGATAGAGTTAAAAATAGTCTTGAAGCTTCTCTTTGTAATTCGTCAAATGCAGAATCTAATTCCATCAACGAAATAACACCTTTTGTGCCAATCATTTCTGCAAATTTTTGATTGATAATAGCTTCTGCCTGTCTTACTTTGCCTACTTGAATTAAACTTTCTATTTGTTTCTGTGTCGCTTGATCGACTTCAAATCCTAATTGTTTTAATTTATCTAAACCTAAATTTGCATCTTTTAAAGCATTACCTACATCTCTTGCTGAATCAGCAAATTTTTGCATTGAGCTTATTAAAGCAGTAGCAGCAATAGAACCAGCAAAACCACCACCAGGACTTAAAGCTTCTCCTACACCACCACCTATTGCACCACCAATAGCTTGTAAAGGACCACCACCAAATAACAAAGGAAAACCACCACCAATTAAGGTGCTCTTTAAAATACTTGCTCTTCTTGTTGAAGCTCTTAATAATTTTTCTTCATTAGCTAAATTCTTTTGAGTTTGTATATTAATTTCTTTAGCAGTTCTTAACTGTTGTTTATCAATCGCAAGGTTACTTCTGTTTAATTGAGTTATTAATTCTTCCTTTTTAGCCTGACTAATTTGTGATTGTTTAATTCTATTTTCAATAGCTAATCGCTGCTCTTTTATAGCGTTAATTTGATCTTCTGTAGTACCAGGAGAACCACTACTTGTTCTTGCAGGTCTAGGTAAACGACTACTTTGACCTAACAACTGAGATTCATTTAGTTGTATGTTTACTTCTGCAATACGATTTTCAAGCTGTCTAAATTCTTGACTACCAAGCTTTACCTTATTTTTTAAAGCTTCTAGTCTAGATATGTAATTATTTAAACCATCTATAGATTGTGTTATATCTGTTTGACTTATTAAATCAGTAACTAAATCTTTATTACCTCCTCTTGAGCCAAGAGTACGACTTTGATCTCCTAATCGTTTATTTCTATCTTGAAATAAAGCTTGTTCTCCTCTTTGTACAGCCTGAAGTGTAGATGTATATTCTGAATTACTACGAGATAAACCTCTTAACCTGTCTCTTAATGCAGAGACTTGTGTACTCATTTTATTAGTAGAACCAGTAAATTTTCTTTGTGCTCCATCAGCAGTGCTTAATGAACGAACATACTCATTAAGTGCTTTATTAGCTTTATTTAAAGAAGCAATTTGTTGCTTTACTCTAGGACTAGCATTTTTAGGAGCTTGTCTATTTTTATTTGTACTTAAATTTAATCCTGTACCTTGAATATTTCTTGCTCTTGATCTGACACGATTTAGTTGTAAACCTGTTTGGTTTATTTTTTGTATTCTTTTTTGAACAAGACCTAAATCTTTAAAAAGTGCTTTTAGCTGCTTCTTATCAACATTAAGAACTATTGTATGTTGATGATTAGCTGCCACTACTTTTCTGACTACTGTTGTTTATATATTAAACTAAAATATGAAATTTACCTACGTCTACGAGCTTTTTCCATTTCTTTTTCTTGATCTTCATTTAATACCTGAAAATAAGCACTCCAACCTAAAACTTCTTCCAATGTCATCTGTCTTACTTGTGTAAGACTCATACCTAACTCTTTTGCAATACCAAACTGCAACATCATTAATCCATCTTTACGCAGTTCAGCACTTAATCTTTTGGGTCTAAAGGTTCTTCCTCTTCTTTTAATATCGTTAACATTAACTTTTGTAAATCAGAATCTCTTACTTCATTCTTCAATACATCTATTTCACCTGCTTGAAATAGTTTTTCTCCATTTTCATCCTGTGCTTTTGTTAACAATAAACGTAAAGCAAATTCGTTGGCATCATCAGACCTTGCCATTTTCTGTGCTCTTTCTTTTTCAGCTAATGTAAGAGGTGTTACCCACATTTCAAATAAAGTTCCATCAGATAATGTAACTTCTTTTCTTGTAGCTTCTAAGTTTGCAGCCTTACGCAAACGATCTATCGCTCGCATAGTTTTGGTTGATGCCATAAAAATAATATTATTACTATATCAGTCTAATTCATATCTACAATAAACTCAACCTTTTATGCTGTAGCAAAATCAAATGTAGGCTGTACAGCAGGTCTAAATTCTACGCTTACTGTCTGTGCATCATCAGGGTTAACATTTAATGAAGCAGAAGTTAAGGTAGCTTCAAACTCAATAAATCTACTTAATGTGTCGCTGACTGATCCACCAGTAAATACCTGATCCATATATAGTTTCATAGCTGCACCTACTTGCTGTCTTTGCAGTACATCTTGAACCATACGATTTACCATTGCTGTATCTTCATTTGTAAAGTAAGCAGTAGCAGTACCTGTACCATCACCAAAACCTGCAATATATTTTCTAAATGGAGTGAATTGTGTTGGAGTACCACCGATAGTTGTTACATCTATTTCTTCTCTAGATATTTCAAATGTCCATTCTCTAACCTGTGTAACGCTACTAAAATCTGCATAAGCCACCTGAAACTCATTTGGAGATGCTGCTGTTCCTGTATTTGTAATATCAACGGCTGAACCACCAGAAGTTGCTGACACCTGTAATGCTCCTGTTGTGGCTGTATATGCAATCACATAAAAAGTATCAGAAGTGGTCAACCCTGCTGGTAATGTACCCGTTCCAGATCCACCAGTTTGTGAGTTAATAACACTGAACTTAACAGGATCACCTACTTTAAAGTTTAAATAAGTTTCAACAGTAATAGTTTCAGTTCCTATTACAACATCACTTGAACCAAAAGTACCTTTAGTACCAGCAGGTTTGTAATATAAAGCTCCAGATGTTCCAGATAAAGCGGTGACAGCCATGATTCTTAAAAAGAATTGTATATCCTATACATTAGCGTGTTTTTTGCATTTTGTTAATCATAAGACAGTAGCAAAATAAGAAGTATCTATTCTACCTTCAAATAAAGGAGGATTTTCTGTAGTAGAAAATGTTGGTCCAGTAATATCACCTGTTCTAAAAAATACTCCAGAATTTGTTTTTGCAGTAGCATTTAGTGTTTCTATTACATTAACAGCAGTGGTAACTAACGTCTGATTTCTTGCAGGTCCTTTACCTTTTTCACAATAAGTACGAATAATAATTGCACCTCTTGCGTTATCAACACTAGAATTTAGAGTTACTTCATTTGTAACACCGAAAGTTACATTTACCCGTACATATTCCGTAACACTTCCTAATGGAGCAGCAGTGATGTTATCAAAGAATACTGGAACTGAAGGAGATAAATTTGTAAATGCAGTAAGAAGAGGATTTTCTATTGCTGCTCTGATTGATTGATAATTCATAGATATTTAATTTCCAAATCTAATACCTCTGTTGTAACCTAAATTTAAACTTTTATCTAATCCTCCTCCATTGATATATGTAGTGTACCAATCTAATTCTGCTGTACTTCGACCCTGACCAGGTTCACTTGTCAGTTCTCCTCTAAATGTTTCTCTTGTATTGTCTCTTTTGCCTGTTTCTACAGGAGCTTTATTTGGTGTTGCATTTGCAGCAAAATGAGGACTAAATCTACCAGGGATTAAATCTAAAGCATAAGGTGCATAACTAGATTGATTTACAATTTCAAATTTCTTAACACGACCAGCTTCTTTTTTATTTATTGGAAGGTCTGGAATATGGTCAATGCTATATGGATATGTACCTCCACCTCCACCAGATGCACCACTTCCTAAAGGAATTGCAACCCATTGATCTATAAAATTGCCATCCCAATTTGGACCTAATTCTGCCAGTTCATTAATAATTTCTAAGGCAGCACCTCTTATTCCTTGATTTACTTCATCAATCATTTCATCGGTCATTCTCTTAGCATCTCGCCTGTTAGTACCAAAGTATCTTCTCCCTGCTTTTGAAAAAATTGCCATTACTGTATCCTCACTATTAAAGAATGATATACAGGCTCATCACCTCTATATGTTGTAACTGATGTTATTTTACCTTCTACAGTAGAACCTGCTCTAGTGTATTGAATACGATCTGCCTGTGTTGGATAATAGTCACCTAATTCTTCTGCACCAATTAGTACCTTCACACTTGTTCCTTGGTACACTCCTTCTTCTTGACTCGAATTAACAACTGAGATAATTCCTTTTACAGTTACATTTGTATCAGATCCTGTAACAGCACCAGTTGTAGGATTATATGTACGAGGTGTTGTTGTTTTGATATAAGTTATATTCTGACCGAATTGAGATAAAACTTGTGTCGGAATACTTTTAAAAATATCATCTATTGCTGCCATATTATCCTCTCATCACTCTTACCTGATAACTACCACTACCACCAGAACAATATGCACCAAGAAAACTTTGTAACCAAGGATATACGTCAAAGATATTATTTACAGTTCCTGTGCTTTGAGAACTTTTATTATATTTGACTTCTAAATCACCAATCTTTACTTCAGAAGGAACACCTGCTGTACCTGTATTACCAGTAATTGCATCAGTATCATTTGCCAATGCTCTAGCCAGTTCATACTGTGCATATTTAATATTTAACGGAATAGTCGAACAACTTAACTCAACTCTATCCACCTGATAATTTGTTCTAGGAAATTTAAGTGCTTGATCTTCGTCACACCTATCTCCATAAAAAACTAAATTATCTATTTCTCTAGTAGCTGATATTAATGCTCTGTTTTTTTGATCGTCTGTTTTATTTGTCCAAGTTGAAGAGTCTGGTACTGTTTCAAAATAACTATTAGCTTCTGCCAATGTCACATAACTATTAGCAGTTTCACTTTTTATAGTTGCATTTATGGTAGCTGCCACGATTCAGTTAAGTAAGTTAGTTTTATTGTAGCGTAAAGAAAAAACCCCACCAATATTTGGTGAGGTTTGATGACCACATTTTAATCTTAATATAAATTAAGACTTTAGACCGTTAGACAATGGTGTGTTTACAAAGATTTCAACCATAGGAATTTGGTCAATATCGTATGTAGCAGACCAGTTAGATCCAGTTCTTAATGCTGAGTTAGCAGGGTTATCAGCAGCGTTTGTCCACTTAGTACCCATAACGTGATAAGCACTATGGTAATCAACAGACATAACATCTTGCTTAGATAAGATGTTTCTTTCTGCTTCAATACCTAGCTCAGACTGAACACCCTCAAGAATTGTTCCTGACTTCATTAAGTAGCAACGGAACTCCTGACGATTACCAACAGTTGTTGGATCGTTAGTATTTACCTGAGAGTCAATTACGACTGTGCAACCAGCGAACTGACCGATTGATCTGTCAGTTACACCAACTCCACCACCACCCCAAGTTACTGCTCCACCAGTTGATAAAGCAGATGTTGAGAATGTTANTAGACCTACTTGGTATAAGTANTAAGCAACCGCAGGGTGAACTATNAGAAGATCAAGTTCTTCTCCTCTTTCTCCTAANAGAGAACGAGCTTCTGCCATTGTTGCAGCAGTAAGATAGTTTGCTTCAGCAGTAGAACCAGAACCACCTAATTGCTTCTCAAGGCGATGACC
>FUFK010046482.1_pt1 | contig 16285 bp, 40 predicted proteins | sample 1021851 | NCBI WGS metagenome assembly FUFK01 (sample SAMEA51879418, study PRJEB19060) | metagenome | reverse complement strand
TTTAGCTAATTGTCTTATTTTAGCCTGTAATTTTAATAATTTTGATACTGGCATTTTACTCTTCCTCTACCTTAGCTTTAGCTGGCATAAGCATAACACCACCTGCTGCTTCTACCTGCACCTTTTCTGTTTTAATTAAACCTGTACGGTCTAGTAGTTCTTTAGCTGCTGCCATCTTATCACGGATACCAAGTTCTGTTGGGTCATACAGTGCGCCTGTTACAGCCATAGCAGCTTTAGGTGCATTACGTGCCATGTACATCTGCGTTGCTTCTAGTATCTCTTCTTTGAGACCTTTTACAATTGCAGTTGTNGNANTAGTCTCTGAATACCCTGCNAGTTTNTTAGCNGNAACTACGTCACCNCCNGCCTCTTCAAAGAGGANTTCNANAAACTTCTGTTGTCTTTCGTTTAGTTNTCTAGCCATNAGTCNAACAACTTTTTAAGTTTATCTATTACTTTAAATCCTAAAAACTTATCCTTATTTGTATACTTCTTTGCGTAGTTAGCTTTTAACCTTGCGGGTGCATTATCAGGATAAGGTTTTGGTTTTGCCCCAGAAGGTTTATCTTCTTTCTTTTTAGTAAATCCTATTTGTTGTGCTAATGAATCGCCCATTATTTTAACTCCCCATGATGCATAGCATGTGCTAACTTGTGGCTACGTCCCTTTACCTGCACAGCCCAGCGACTGTCTAACATCTCACGTGATGCAGTAGGAAAATCTCCCTCATATACAGCAGCCCACATTTTTTTAAACTTACATAGTCTTGGCACACCCATATTAAATGCCATGTCTACCAGTACAAGCTGACGTACAGCGTCTAAATCTGCCACGCAAGGGTGCGCTTTTAACAGTTCTTCNTCGACTATCTGCACGTCATTCTCTAATAGATATGCAGCGTCANNNTCAGTAATACCATGCTCATACACTGCTTCTATGTTNGGAAAGTCCANAGNNTCAAGTTCTTCTTTNGTAATGCCTCTGTCTTCAAGGTTTCTGCCCACACCTATTGTNTCAATACCNAGTGTNTCNTGATANACCTNAAGACGNAAACCNTCACTTTGGACAAGCTGTTTAATTAAATGTGTGCGAATGTATTTCATNTACNNACCTCTGGATTCTCTTCCCAAGTATATGCCATACACACCTGTCATGACACCCATTATAACGGATACAAAAGCTGACTGCTGTGTTGTAGGGTCTTCTAAATTCATAAACCATTCTGCACAACGCCATGACATTGCAACGGAAGCAATCATAGTTAGCTTGGCTGTAACATTAAATTGCAGCCATCTTTTCCACCAATCAACCATTATTTTTTACCAAAGAATTTTGTAGCTGAACGTACGCCAAAAGAAGCGGCAACGATAACTCCCAAGGAATATTGATACCATTCAGGCATCTTGTTGAGTTGTTCAAATCCATTTTGTACCACACCTTCCATGCCGGGTATGAAGGCTAGTATTAGTGGAATACTAAACAAAATTACTAGCCACTCATCTTTCCAACTTGATGATGAGGCACGAGCCATCTCCAAGTCCCAATCAATTTCACCTGTAGCTTTTTTCTGCATCACTACAGCTTCAGCTTGAGCCTTTGCTACTTTAGTAGCTGACTGTGCTTTCTTTTCTTCTACCTTGCCCTCAAGCCACGTGGAAGCAATATTACTTATCGGTCCTATCAATGCGGCCAGCATNATGACCCCCTTCTGAATTTAGCGGTTTTCTTTGATATCGCTTTAGGCTGTCTGACGAACTGCTTACCAGCACGAGTTCCTTTTCTTTTAGCACGGGTTGTTGCAGCGTACTCTTGCGGTGATAACGCTTTGATAGCTGCTGTCGGTAAATACCGTTCACCAGTTTCACTCGATGGTTTCCCACTTTTGGTTCTCCACTTTTGCTTACCCCAATCTTTTAAACTTTTTTGTGGTCCTTTAAGTGCCATTATATGCCTTTCAAATAAAACGCCCAAGCAACTAGGGCAGCTAACCCAACCGTTCCCACCACACAAACAAGAACTATAATAGCTATTTCAATCCACTGCTCTATTTTACGTTTACGTGCTTCTGCTGCAGCTAATCTATCTTTACGTGCCTGTGCCTGAAACTTTATCCAATCATGCCACAGGCCGGGTCTACCAGTATATATCATAAGCTGCTTCAGTTGTTCTTCCTGCTGCTTTAGCTTTTCAAGATGCATAAACTCTTCTAAGTCTGCACCTCCTACACCACGTCTTTTCTTTTCACCTTTTTTACGTAAGTCTTCTGTAGCATTAACATACTTACCTACTTGTGAAGCAACGTCAGCAATCTCACGTCCGTTTTGTATAGCCATCTTAATTGCTGCAAATGCTGCGTTGGCTGCGGCTATCTCTGCTAACATTTGCTACTCCACAATTTTTACGATATAAGTTTTACCGTCTGGTCCTTTGTCTATTTCAACTGTTTTATTTTCGCAAGAATATCTTACAACACCTGTATCTTTATATAAGTTTCTTTCTATCGTGCGTTTAGCCTTTAAGCATTTAGATAGTTGTTCAAACGCTGTGTGTTCTGCTACATGCCCTGAAAGGTATAATATTAATGTTATTGTTTCAGTGACCATTTGTCATCTTCTCAAGACGGGCTTCTATCGCACTAATACGCTTTTCATAGAACTCCAGTGTTAGTTTTTGTTGTTGGTCATGTGGCGCACGACCTTCATCTATTTGTGATGCTAGTTCGTCTAACTGGTCAGCTAGGTGTTCTATTAACATAAACTGCTCAGAGTCAGCAGGTAGACTTCCCATTTCACCACGAGGCCACTTAATACGAAACTCTGTGTTGTGGTCTACGTTAGACTTCATCATAGTGATGTTAGTCTCTATAGTATTAAGACGTTCTATAATACCAAAGTATGCCCATGTTGCGAGTGAGGCTGCAGCAACCATGCTGATTATGTTGCGAAGGGGTAACGCAACCTCTGTGTTCTCGTTTAGTTTTGCAGCCATTTATGGGTCAAGCCTTTCGGGTCTTGTACCCACCACCAGCTTTTTTGTAACGCAAAGCAAGTAACTGCGCTTTTCTTGCCGACCACTGACCCGGCTTACCGCCCTTTGAACCTGCCTTAATTCTGTTAAACAATCTTTTGCGTAACTCAGGTTTGGTGTAATTACCTGCTTCATTTACTCTGCTTTTAGCTTTCTTGGGTGCTTTACGAGCCATTATAATACCTATGCATTAGGGTCAAAAAATTCTTCTGCTGAAATTGTAGCAACAATACTACTGGTAGCACTGGCAGAAATAATTATTTTATCTTCTGATTTTAAAAATAAAGGTTTGTCTAAAGTAAAGATTGACTCTGATGTTATAGTAGCTAGTGAATGTGCAGTAATTATAGTGGTTGTACTATTAGGAACTTTTTCGTATATCTTTATTGTAAATGTTCTTGCACTAGCATTAGCGTTAGTTAGTAACAAATGCTTTATTACAGATACGTGATTTTTAGGCACAAGATAACAATCCGTATCTCCTGTACCGACAGCAGTTATATCAGTTGTAAACTTTGAGCCATTACTAGCTACAGGCATTAATCATTCCAATCTAGCACAGTTCTATGTTTACGCCAAAACCAGTTGCCCACAGAAGTGAAAGGCTTGCCCATATTGAGCAAAGCCAATCCAAGGTATCTAACCAAAGTACGTTTTAGGTTTGTTACGTTTATTAACATTCTTTTTATGCACACCCGGTCTACGTTTAGGTTTTTTCTTTTCTAGTTTTTCTGTGCTGTAGAATCTAGCCATTACTTCTTCTTAACTGCGCCACCACGCATCATCTTTTTCTTAGCCATTCCACCACGCATCATTTTCTTCTGCGCCATCTTAGCCATGCCACCGCCACGCATTTTCTTTTTCATCATGCCGCCACGCATCATTTTCTTTTTAGCTGCTTTTGCTTTACCCGCCATTACGAAGTCTCCGTCTGTCCAGCACGAGTGATTGATAAACATCGTCAGGAAAGTGCTGGTAGTATCCTGACTTTTCTAAACTCAATGATGCATCATCCAGTGTGGACAATTTCTGCACAAAGACCATGCAGTAATCTAAGTCTTCATCCGTAACATCATCTACTAAGAAATCCAGACCTGCTTCATTTGCATCATAGTCTGGATGAAACACCATCAGGTGCATATCTCTACCTGCAATAGACATAGCCTCGTTTATGCCATCGCAATACCCATCTAGGTATTCCATCACGGGTAGGTATTCACTTGCCCATATAACAATGTCATAGTCATGCTGGTCAAAGTCTGCAACTTCTTTTGCTAGACCATCTATACCTGTATTGATGCTGAATACAACTTTGTTATCAAGCCATGCTTGCTTTGCATACGGACACGGTGGTAGCCCGTTTAGCATCTTGCTGGGTATCTCTAAAAACTCGTGAGACCACTTGCGGATGTCAGCTTCTACGGGATGCACGTGTCTTCTTCTTCTGCGCTTCTATAAAACGTCTAAATACATTTGCTGCTGCTATCTTACCTGCAACTCTAGCCCGTTGCTCCATAGCTATAGCAGCCTGTGTCTTATGATTATGACTTCTGTTAGATGCNTTTATCTTACGTACAGATGCNTNTGCATCTTTTACNGTAGCAAACTTCAGACCCTTGATTGTACCNTTTGGGTCTTCNTCTGTGTACAGGTCACTGTGCTTTTTACTTTTAGCTGGCTGACCTTTTTTTCTAGGTACTCTAGGAGCCATTATGACTTCTTTAAAATNTTAGCCACTACGTCNGGGCGTTCTTTNTGTAAGGCACGTAAACCGGGATTCATTTTATCTTTTACAACACCACCGCCTGTATACATGTGCATCTTGCCATTTGCCATGCCACCCTTAGCCATTTTAGCTTTACCCTTTTTGACTTCAGCCATACCTACACCAATAGAAATAACAGGCACTTTCTTTGTATCACCGCCCTTTGACATGCGAGGACCGGGGGTCTTGTCTGCCTCAGACTGACGCTTCAGCTTCCTACGTGCAGCAGCTTTTAGTGCAGCAGGTTGCTTGGGGTCTTCAATAAGTTCTACTAGCTTGGGCATATTCATATTTGCCACAGCTTGGTCCATAGCCTCACGCTTTGATGTTGCACCTTTAACAGCCATTATTTTTTCTTCCTATTGTCTACAGATGAAAGCAACAGCCCACCTTTGTTCATACGATAGTCTGTAGCACCGATGGCTTTTTTTGTAATGTTGCCACCCCTAGCCGCAGCAACATCTGGACCGGGGACCGCAGGACGTTTGCGCCTTTGTTTTCTTTTTTTCTCTTCTTTTGCTCTTTCTAACATTTTGCTACGACCAGACCGTCTGTCTCTTACAGCACGTTCTTTTTTAGGTGTAGCAGATGTTTGTGCGCCAGAGTCTTTAACTTCTTTACGAATAACAGCAGTAACTGCAGATTGCTTGTCATCATCTTTATTGCCAATACCCAGCATGTTCATCATTGTTTGTGACAAACGAGCATATGGTCCACCCTTGCTTCCGGGCATCTTTTTTGTGTCAGGCATTTTGATAGATTGACCTACACGAATCTTATTTGCATTTTTAATATTTGGATTAGCTGCCAACAGTGCTTGTAAAGTTACGCCTTTGTCTTTAGCAATTTGTGACAGTGTATCTCCTTTTTTTACTTTATATGCCATTAGTATTTTCCTTTACGAGACTTTGGTGATGATTTCGTGCTACCACCTGCACCACCCCATAATGTTCTACACGCCCAATAACGTGCGCTAAGTTTGTCCGTAGCTGTGTCACATTTGTGTCTCGCACGGAACGACTTTCGGGCTGCAGCACTATAGTTGTGACCATAGCCTGTAGCACCGAAATGAATTAAACGAATTTTATCACCGTCTTTAGCAAGAACCATTTTTTTCTTGCCGGGGCGATTAGACTTAATAGGTTTATTGTAACCGGGAAACTTTATCCCACGATACTCAACTGTCATTACGTAGATGTACCTTTTTTGTACTGTTCAGTTGGGTCAAAACATCCTGTCCACTTAAAAAGCATAGGAGTTTCATACACTGTCCATACGTTGATTAAATCTTTTATCATTTCTTCTATACGCACTTCACAGCGTTCTGCTGTGTCATAAGGTCCACGATTATCTGTGATTTGCATACACATGTCAGCACTAGCTACATGACATGCAATTATTACTGCTGTAAAACTCATTGTTCGTTAGGTTCTTTCCATCCCTCTGCTCTCATGGCATCTTCTACATGCTTCAATGTAAATGAACGCCCGTAGTGTGCCTCTACTGCCTGACGCACGTAAAAGACATCACTGTGAGGGATATGTAAGCGGTCTAATGAGTTGGTACGTACAGCTTCGTAGAATGCATCAAGTACATTATCTGTATATAGTTTTACAGATTTCTTCGCCATTGTCAAGCACTTTTTTAATTAACACGGATAAATCAATTACAAAGGTATCACTTTTAGTGATACATTGTAAGTGTATTTAACAAGATAAGTATATTTATATTTAAGTATTAAGACACTTGTAAGTGAAACACTTTAACTGTTTTGTTGTTGTACTATAATTATACCTGATTTCATATAAAGTGTCAACCCCTTTTATGTGTTTTTAACATCTTTTTGTTCAGAACTGTTGCATAGTCCACACACCCCTAGTTATTCTGCACAAAAAATAGTCAGCTATGTGTATATATGTTTGACAGTTACCCTTGTGGTTAACAGTAGATTTTCCTAATCTGTGTATTTGTGTGTATATATACGTACGTACGGGGTCTGGTGTTCCCGCCCAAGCCTTTGAATTGGGGCAATTTTGCAACCTATGCGGGAAAATGAGCCATACTTTTTACAACCTAAAGTAAAAAAGACAATTAAATCAGCAAGTTATCTGCTATCGATAACTGATACCATATGAATTGACGCAGAATAAATGTTAGTCTGTACTAACTTTTTAAGATTGCACGTAAAAAGATAGTAACGGTGCATATTGTTTGCACAGACTATACCCTACTATCTGACACCATATTATATACACATAAACCGTTCTTGCTTTGTTCTAATTATCTGCCCAGCTACTACAACANACNAGAACNAAACAGGAACGAACTAGAAACTAAAACAGAACACCCAATGCTTTGTAAAAAAATATTGAATAAAAACAATAAGATAAAAATAATGCTTTTTTTCTCTTTTCTTTTATGCTCTAATGTAATCATCAAGTTGACGCACTGTTAATCAGACAACGCTTGATACGGACAAAAGAGAGAGCATAAGCGTTACGACAACCTTGCTAGTCCATTTAAGACTAAACACAATTAAGACAAGACAAGATAAACAGAGAAAGTTGACAGAAGAAACAGAAAGTGCAAAGCTAAGTTTATAATAAAATGCGATTTAGGCAATGATGCGCTAACAAAGAGTATCCATGACCATTGCCAACGGTGGATNAGGCCGCCAGACTAAGTACGGTTGGACACGTACCCTAACCAAAGCTGACAAGGTGATAGCAATATCCTTGTATCATTGTTGAGAAGGGCAACACAATGCCGCAATGCAATGCAAGCGTCAGCAATCGTGCCAAAATAGGGTGGAGTGTAGCCGAAAGGCATATGCCATGCACAAAACCCTATTTATTACATTGCGTATGTACACAAGGCATAATCTGCCTAACACAGCCAACAACCAAACAGGAGATTTTCTTATGGCTAATGTATCTTTCACAGTGTCTTATCGGGGTAAAACTACAACAAAGAAAGCGTGGGCGCAAAGCACAGGTTTAACTGGACAAAATTTGTCAGAGGCTAATGACAGATTTTATAACTGGTTAGCACCAAAGTTTGAAAAGGCTATGGGTGTAAGACTGTCCAAAGTGGCGTTATACTTGGCTAGTCGTGAAGCCGCACGTAAACTGAAAGCAGAATATGGTGGACATATACGGTCACACTCTATCTGTACTTTCGACTTGTTGTGTACTGCTATTTACAAGGAATTGAAAAAGCGTCCTCATGAAATCGACATGGGGGCTTTCAATGTGACTAGCATTCTGGACTTGGCAAGTAAGCCAGTAGGCCGCAAACGCAAGTCCGCTTGACACTACAGGGGCAATCTGCGTATAGTGGGTTGTGCCTTGTGTACATATTCAACAACCAAAGGAGGCCAATTATGGCTACAAAACTATCTATGGATGATATGATTTCAAACATCATATCCATCTGGAGGCTATCCACGCCACAGGAGAAACGTGACGGGATAGTATGGTATCTGGATGCACATAAAGAGTGTCAGCAGATGGCTATTGATTATGATATGCCAGTTCACATATGTGCTGGTGTAGTGGCGGCATTATCGCCAAACAACAAATGGGATATAAATATCCGCAATGCAAGGGATATGCTAGCGGCATATTTGAACGGGGATGATATAGACAGTTTCAAAGTGTCTACATATCACAAAATGAAACAGAAGGCGTGGGGNATATTAGAGGCAATGCCAGATTATGNTACCGTCAAAGTGTTATTGTCAGGNAAAAAGATTACCTGTTTNTATGAGAATATTATGGGTGAGGACACTTGCACCATAGACGGACACGCAAGAAACATAGCCTATGCAGAACGGGTGGGTCTTACAGATGCTAAGACTAGCATAGGTGTCAAAGAATATGCAGAGTTGCAAGAGGCATATTTAGAGGCTACCAAAAGACTGCGCTACCAAAATAAAAGGCCAAAGTCTTACGAGTTACAAGCTGTGACATGGGTAGCATGGCGCAGNATGCATGGGATTAAGTAAATGAATATAGAAACATTACATATTAANAGGCTAGTACCATTTTATCTAATGTCTAGTTACCTGTACTANAAAGAGGACAGGCAGGTATTGACAGATGAGGATTTTGACAGACTAGCCAAGCGTCTATTGGATAACTGGGATAATGTGGAGCATATGCATAAACACCTCATATCAAAAGAGGACTTGCAAGCTGGCACTGGGTATGCTATACAATATACACAGAGAATAATTAATGCGGCAAAAAATTGGATAGGAGGGTAAAATGATGATGCCAAAATTCTTAACTTTAACATGCCTAATATTGGGCAGTGTGTTGACATATTTATCTGGTCATGATATCTATTGGTCAGCAGGTATAGTGCCGCTAGTAGCGTACACATTTGGTGTGCTAATAGTGGGGGCAGGTATCCGTGCGGTTCTCAAAGGTTAATCCAGTAGCCAAGGCTATGTTATCTTCGAGGAGACGTACACAAGTAGTGCCAAACAAAAAGAGAAAGGAAAAACATGACCGCAATAAACTCAAAGAGAAAGACAGAAAAGAGAAAGACACTGGACATGAAACAGGTGCGTAAGCACAAGTGGCATTTCCAAGAAGCGTGGATGCATGTTGAGAAAATCAAGGAGCATCTTGACAGCATGACAAAAGACAAGAAGTAGAAAGGAATAGGGGATGATGCAGGGTTAGGTGAGTCCAGCCAGAACCCCCTCAAAAATGCGTAATGAAAACGCCCTGCATCACTTATCTTGACAGGAAAAAACTATATGGAATACACGGTAGAAAATTATAATGTAACAGTTTTTCGTGGGGACATACACCCAGTAACAGGTAAAAAATTATGGGGCATACGCAAATATAAAGGTGAGAAAATTCTTGATTGGAGAACTGTCGAGGCTTGGACTGAAGCTAACAGAACCAAAATAAAAAACTCAAATAGGATACGCAATGAAAACAAAGAATGGTTGGACAGTTATAAACTCAGCCGTGGTTGTGAAATATGCGGTTTTGGAAGGCACAAGTTTCCGAAAAAATATTCAAAGCATATAGCCATGCTATTAGAATGTGACCATTTGGATACAAGCACAAAAAAGTTTAACATCTGCGACAAAAAGTCAGGCAGTAGGCAACGTATTATCACAGAACTTGTTAAATGTAGAGTGTTGTGTAAGCCTTGTCATGTTAAACATACAGGCAATCAAAACAGAAAGGATGATGCAGCATGACAGGTGAAGAGATATTTAATCAGGCATTAGTATTGACATACATAACAGGCATACTTATAATGCTATATATAGGATGGAAAGACAAATGAATTGCTGGCACTGTAATACACAACTGATATGGGGTGGAGACCATGACATATCAGAGGAAGAAGAAGATTACTGCATGGTTACGAATTTGTCCTGCCCGAATTGTGGCAGTGTAGTGTATGTGTATTACCCAGTAGAGAGCATAGGTATGCCTGTTGATGAGGGTACTATACCTAGAATAAAGGAGAATGAAAATGACTAAGTACAAAGTAATATTCACTATAGAGGTGAACACTGAGGCGGAAGACGAGGATGAGGCACAGATGATTGCTTTTGAATGTGCTGATTGGGCTAATGCAGATATTGAGATATTGGAAGATGACAACAGTTAAACACATATGCCAACACTGCAAGAACGAGATGCACACACCCAAAGAATGGTGGTTTGACCTATCACTCAAGCTGATATGTTATGTGTGTAAAAATGAGATTAAACGTAAGGAGAAAACCGATGACTAGAACTATTGAACTTCAAGATGGTGAGATTGCTATCGTATGGTCTATAGATGACGTGATGCAAGAATGTAAGTGGCTGACTGAGGAACAGGCATATGACGTATTGTATCACTTAGACAAGAAACATGATGCCAATATAGGTGTTAATTGGGAGACTATCTACTATTGGGCAGAGTATTTATATCCACAGGAGAAGCAGGATGACTAACTTATACAAACTAATCATGGACAGTAGACACAACCCGTTGCGTAACATACCTGACATGAATACACGGCACATGATTATGCAAGTGCTGGCATGGATGTGGTGCATCATATTCAGTATGTATCTGGGTAGCATTGTTGCCTTTGGTATCAGTGCTGCAATACATGCACTGCTGATAGCTGGTGTGTTTATTACAGCAGGTGTGTTTGAAACAGCCAAGCGTAGGCCACAGTATTTTGGTGGACTAGGCCGGGGTGCAGGGGGTGAGCATGAGTAAAATATACAAAATTCGTGATGTAGAGGATGGGTCTGTTTATAACATGACACTGCCAATGATATTGGAAGAGATAAATCGTGACAGGTCAGAAGAATGGACGAAGTATGATGAGACAGATTGGCGTGAAGGATTAGCAGAGTTTACAACTTATGAGGTGATGGAAGATAAGCATGAGTAACAGCAACCCTTTCTATGAATTATTGGTAGAACTAAACAAACCTTTGTCTGCAAACTGCAAAGACTGCACATACGATGAACGTGGCAGACTGACACATACCTGTGGCCTTTGTGAAGAGAAAGCTATCAAGGCACGTATTCAGTGGTGGCAAGATGGCAAGAGAAAACTAAAGGAGAAAGAACACGATGGATAAACTATTGAGAAAGCTAGGATTAAAGGATGACTACGGCTACTGTGACACAAGCATTGTCGGGTTCATTGTAATCTGGTCTGCGTTTGGCTACATGTTCTATGCAGCCATAGTAGGTATCATAGAAAGGATAGTCGGATGAAAGAGTTTGCCCTAGTCATAAGTATGTGGGGGCATACAGGTGTAGAGTGGCAGTTTATTGGCAATCAATCCATTCTGAGAGAGACCCTATCACAAGAACAGTGTGAGTTCATATCGCATGAAGAGATGTGGAATCACGAGAATCAGAACAAGTATTATAAGATACTTATTCAATGTTATCCTACAGATTGTGTAGGTAAAAAGGAGTGTACAGATGAATAGATTTTTAATTGAGGATGACGTAGACGCAATAGCCAAGTCACTATGTGACCAACACATTGTGAAGATGCCACTAGAAGAGGCACAGATGCTATGCACAACGCTATGGACACATGCACCTGACTACGCTGAACAATACAACTTATATAAACCAGTGCATCAGAAGCATCCATGTACACTGTGGGCAATGGAATGCCGCATGAACTATGAGTATGCCTTTAGTTTGTATGACGCAATGCTGCGAGAGTATACACACAGATATGGCAAACAGCATGGGGCAGGTAAACATTACAGAGCGTTGAAAGCAGGTAGATGTTTTCTACCAGATTGGACAAACTTTGTGACCCCACACCCGCAATGTTTCAGTGGGCTTGACCATCTCAAGACAGATGAGAACTGGCCTATACAAGCATACCGTTCTTTCTATCGGGTTGACAAAACAAAGTTTGCACGTTATAACAAAGGACGTAATATGCCACAATGGATGAAAGGAGAAGTAGTATGAACATAACACATGAAGAAAGAGTACAATTCCTCAATGCTCACAATGACTTGAAGAGTATGCTTATGACGATACATGAGTGTGGTGACTTGTGGATTTCAGATGTAAGAAAATTAGAAAGCCTTGAGCATCTGTTGCACAGTATAATGAAGTTTGTTCCCCCAATGGATGATGAGGGCAGACCAAAGTATTATGCAGACTATGTGCTTGAAGAACTAGAAGAGGATGACGATTAAGTGTTACTAGAATTATGCTTGACATACACGGCAGTATGTCTTATAGTATCTATATATCAAGATATCAGTTAACGGCAACGAAAGGAGATTATTATGCCATTAGATTATGTTTCAAACCTTATTGACCAAGTGCCAGAGAACCTACAGTTCGATGTACACTTTGAACCAACCAAGGTACGTGATAAAAAGTATGTCATTAATGGTGACACAGGAGAATACATTGGTGTTGTAGGCGACACATTCAACTGTGCCTCACACAAAGATTTCTTTCATGGTGTACAAGACACTATGACTGAGACACTATCCAGTTGGGAACTGCAAGATGCTAAAGTGTCATGGAAACGTGCAAGGCAGGATGCGTGGGCATTGATGGACATTCAATTGCCTAACACCATAGCTAAGATTACTACAGATAGACACGAGACTGTGATATCTCAACGTATTATTGCATTGCATGGCATTGATGGTAGCTGCTCTAATCAAGTGTTCTTTGGTGCTATTGATTTCTTCTGTACCAACGGCATGATACGAGGTGAACATGACAAGGTGCGTAGAAAAAATACATCCAACTTTACGATGGACAGATTCATCAGTGACCTACGTAACTCACGTCAGGATTTCTACAGGCAGACTGAACAGCTACAACGCTGGGCAGAGACAAGCCTAGCGACAGTAGATGTCCGGGCTTTCTTGGAAAAGCTAATGAAGTCTGACCGTGCAGCAGAGAAAATGTTTATCTTGTATAATCAAGAGGTTAGTACACGTGGGCGTAACAAGTTTGCACTGTACTCAGCCTTTACAAACTACGCTACATATGCAGATGAACGTAACGGTTTCTCGATGCGTAATACAGGTAATGATACAGAGGCAGTCACTATGTTCAACAGAGAGAATAAAGTTGCACAATGGGTTGACAGCTCACTGTTTCAAAATCTGGTGGCAGCATGAGTGAAGAATTTACACTATTCAAGATAGAGTTCAAGCCGTGGAGAGTCAGNGGTACTTTAACNGCAGANNTTGTTGCNGATACANNAGATGAGGCAAAAGAAAAGTTTCTNTCTATGGTTGCANGTTCTTGTGTTCCTAGNTATCCTAACTTGCAGAGAGTTAAGATACTAACTGAGCAAGTATATGAAGAAGATGCTCATGTTGCTTGCTACAGCTATCCAAATTGTGATATAAACCCTTCAGGATGTGTAGTTGAAAGAGGTAGTAACGCAGAACCGTATGGACATAGAGACTAAGGAGGCACTATGAAACTTCAAAAGCTAGTACATGATTATACTTCTTCCTTTGATTTCAAACAGTTACGTGATGAAACTAAAGCNCAGTATAAGTATTTTCTAAANGTGCTNCTCTCAACTGAGGCNGAGGGTAAACCCCTCTGCCACTTTGAGTGTGACAAAATTACAACACGTATGGCAAAAACTGCATACAACGAGTGGTGTGAGCGTGGTGTACACCTTGCTAATCATACCATATCTGTAACACGCATCGTGTTTAATCATGGTGTGCGTGAAGAACTCTGTCTGACCAATCCCTTTGCTATCGTCCGTAAACGGGCTGCTGAGAAGCGTAAGGTTGTTTGGGGTAGGGGTGACGTACAAAAATTCTTAGACGTAGCCTACAGCGATTTTAGGTGGCGTAACATCGGTTTGATTGCANAGATGGCATACGAATGGTGTCAACGTTTAGGTGATATGCGTATGCTCACATGGGATAGTATTAATTTGGTTGAGCAGACTGCCCATATCGAACAGTCAAAGCGTAGGGCAGAGGTATTTTTACCTATCAGTGACGAGTTACACACTATGCTTGTACAACAACATGAGGACTTCAGTTTTCAAGAGTATGTAGCACCAAGGCCAAAGCCAATACACGGTGTATACCAACCATATTCATTGACAAAGTTGCCCTTATATGCACGTGAGATTATGGATGAGGCCGGGTTGCCAAAAGAACTTAGACTATCTGATTTAAGGAGAACTGGGACAACTGAAATGGTTGAAGCGGGTGTCGGTATTGGACAAATAATGTCGGTAACAGGACATGCAAATGCACAATCAGTCACACCTTATCTAAAAAATACATTGACCAGTGCTGATTATGCATTGACACAACGTAAAAATCATGGTACAAGTACAGCAAGTGCCGCAAAGGAAAGTGATTAATACATGAATAATATATATAACACTATAAGTGATATAGACATACCTAATGGACATACAAAGAGAATGAATTGTCCTAGTTGTAATGGNTACAAAACATTTACAGTGACCAATAACATGGGTTCTCTTGTATGGAATTGTTACAAAGCATCTTGTGGTGTTAAGGGTGGTACACGTGTACAATTGACAACAGATGACATACGTGCCAGCATGAATGATGTTGAAAGATTTGTAGATGAGAAGTTTGAAATGCCCCCATACGTAGTGCATAATCATACTAACTATGCGATACAAAGATTCTGTGCTACGTGGGGTTTGGAGTTTGATACACACGGGTTGATGTATGATGTTAAAGAAGACCGTGTTGTATTTCCTGTCCTGCATGACGGTGTGGTTGTTGACGCTGCGGGACGTGCCATACAGAAGAGACTTCCTAAATGGAAGCGGTATGGTAAAAGCAGCTTGCCTTATTCTTTTGGTTGTGGTAAGGTAGCTGTAGTTGTTGAGGACTGTGTGAGTGCCGCAGTTGTGGGTAATGATGTGTTTGTTGGTGTTGCTGTGTTGGGAACATCGTTATCCGAAGGACACAAGAGGTATCTTTCACAGTTCTCAACAGCAATCATTGCACTAGACCCAGATGCCTTACCAAAGACACTGGCCTTTGCAAAAGAGTTGAGAGGTCACGTATCTAATGTTAGAGTGTTGCGCTTGACAGATGACCTAAAGTATCGTAACAAGATAGACATGGACAAATTAATTGAGATAGGAGATGAACTAAATGGAATTATCACTGGTTAGAAGTTTAATGGATAAAGGGTTCTACGATGACCATCGTGGCGCACGTTGTCCTGACAGACTGTTCAGCAAGGATGTACGTAAGATAAAGCAGACAGTTGATACTGCCATGCAGCGTTACGAGCGTACCGTAACACCAGATGAGGTTGAAGCATTATTTATGTCTAACAACCCGACACTAACTACAGCGCAGAAGCAAGCATACTCTGCTCTGTTTCATAAAATCAAAAAAGAGACACCGTTAGGTAGTGACATTGCAGGTGAGGTATTGTCTAAGTTGTTTCAACAAGTAGTTGGAGAGGACATTGCTAACCTTGGCTTTGATTATGTCAATGGTGACAAGGCCACACTAGAACCTCTACGTAATCTTCTTGAGCAGTATAGTGATGACTTCACACCTGACTTGAAGGTTGAGTGGGATGACATTGACCTTGACACACTACTATCCAAGGCAGACCTTGAGGCACGTTGGACATTTAACATACCACCCTTAACACGTAAGGTAGAGGGAGTAAATGCTGGACACTTGATTGAGATTGGTGCTAGACCAAACACAGGTAAGACATCTTTTCATGCCAGCTTAATTGCCAGCCCCGGTGGGTTTGCACATCAAGGTGCTAATTGTATTATATTATGTAACGAAGAGGGATATCACCGTGTGGGTGCAAGGTATTTGACAGCAGCTACAGGTATGACAATGCAAGAGATTAAACGTGACCCAAGCAAAGCACGTGACCTCTATTCGCCTGTTAAGGAACGCATAAAGATTAAGGATGCTACGGGTCGTGATATGGCGTGGGTAGAGTCCA
>FUFK010781821.1_pt1 | contig 16286 bp, 17 predicted proteins | sample 1021851 | NCBI WGS metagenome assembly FUFK01 (sample SAMEA51879418, study PRJEB19060) | metagenome | reverse complement strand
GTTGGAACAGGTGAGATTTGGCAACATCTCTCAGACGGAAGCGCCTCAATCCCAGTACCTCTGATGAATATCCTCAACGGAGGAGCCCACGCAAACTCGAATGTCGATGTACAGGAATTCATGGTCGTACCTCACGGCTTCGAATCATACCCAGAAGCGCTACGCGCAGGTACAGAGATCTACCATTCACTACGAGCAGTCCTCAAGGAAGCAGGACTACTTGGTGGAGTTGGTGACGAGGGGGGATTCGCACCTAACCTACCTCGTAATGAGGAAGGACTGCGTTATGTTGTCGAAGCAATTACTGGCGCTGGATATACGCCAGGAGAACAAGTTTCGATTGCGCTTGATGTAGCCAGTCAGGAATTCTTGCACGATGATGGCTACCACATAGATGGCAAGGTGATTAGTGGTTCAGAATTAGGTCAACTATACTCTTCATGGCTTGACGATTATCCAATTGTATCAATCGAAGATCCATTTGGTGAGGATGATTGGGAATCTTGGGTAGAATTCACTCAGCGTGAAGGACACAGAGTACAGGTTGTCGGCGACGATCTGTATGTTACCAACCCAGAACGGCTCGCTCACGGAATAGAAATCGGGGCATCGAATGCCATTCTAATCAAACTAAACCAAATTGGAACTGTAACTGAAACTCTAGTTGTCATTGCAATGGCAAAGGCTGCCGGTTACGGTACAATCATCAGTCATAGATCCGGTGAAACAGCCGATTCAATCATCTCGGATATCTCTGTTGGGACCGATGCTGGCCAGATTAAGACTGGAGCACCGGCCCGTTCAGACAGGACGGCTAAGTACAACCAACTTCTTCGAATAAGTGAAAATTGCAATAATTACGCTGATATGTTCTGATTGCGGGATGTGTAGGTGTGGACATCACTCACTCAAAGTAACTGCTGACAATTGCTCGAGGTGTTCCTCCAGTCTTTGCCATAGTCTGTTTGCTCTCTTAGCCATGTTGTGTCATCGACGTGTCAGATATATACTGTCGTTTAGCAAGAAACAAAACTGAGACTAGGAAATTAATTCNCTAAAGATTCCAAAATCAGTGGTAAAACAATCGTAGCATCAGATTCTATGACGAATCGAGGAGTGTCCACTCCTAACTTGCCCCAACTGATTTTTTCGTTTGGTGGCGCACCGGAGTATCCGCCATAGGACGGCCTTGATTCAGAAATTTGTCCAAACCACGACCACAGAGGAACAGCTTCTCCTACATCTTGTCTGAGCATAGGAACTACACATATTGCAAAGTCACCGGCAATTCCTCCTCCTACTTGCAGTATGCCGGTTGGGGAATTGTCTTCTCGATACCAATCTGCCAAGGCTTGCATTGAATGCAATCCTCCCTTGACAATATCCGGACTTTGTAGAGTGCAATCAATTACCTTGCTAACAAGAATATTGCCCAATGTCGAATCTTCCCAGCCTGGGACGAAGATTGGTAGGTTTGCATCGGCTGCTGCCATCAGCCAGGAATCGTTTGGGTCTGAATCGAACTCAAGCCCTCCGTGGAGAAGTAAATCGTAGAGATATTCGTGCGGAAATCGGCTATCTCCAACCGCTTCAGCATCTTTCCATAATTGCAGTAATGGCTTCTCTATGTAGCGAATTGCTTCTTCTTCTGGAATAGCCACATCTGTGACACGATTCATCCCACGCTCTGCTAAATCGGCATCCGATTCAGCGCTAAAATCACGCCAATCTTCGACTTTTTCGTAGCTCGAAGATGCCACTAAGCGGAATAGATCCTCCTCTAGATTCGCTCCCGTGCAACAGATTGCGTGAATCCTTTGGGCGCGAATTGCAGGGGCCAAAGAGCGCCCGATTCCAGCAGTAGACATAGCACCAGCGAGTGTGATAATTAGTCGTCCATCGTTTTCGATAAATTCATTCAACGACTCGGCACAATCGGCAAGAGCGCCTGCGTTGAAATGGTGATAATGGCGCTTGATAAAATCTCGAATCACCATCATTCCACCTCATGTCTTCTCAAGATCCTCGTGAAGAAATCGCTCGACCTCTTCACGACGAATCAATACNAAATCATCCATTATCGACCTCAATGCTTCATCGAGGTCGTCGGCAATTCCATTCGGATCAGCGCCTCCGCAGGTGAACGCATCAACCGCAAGCCAACCTTTGTCGTAGTAGCAGTGAGCACTGATATGACTTTCATCAAGTAGTACCATGGCAGCGAATCCTGTAGGTGAAACAACACCATCGAATTCCTCAACATATGAGTGGACAATTCGGACGTTTGCTGCATTGGCGGCAGCAATCATCTTCTCTAGCATCCAAGCACCATCATGGACTCCATTTCGATGATATCCATTGTAGTCGACATAGACGTGCATGCCATGAGAGCCAGTCATCGAACCACCTGAGTAACCTACTTCGGGGCAGGTTTTGATTTCAATTATTCTCAACAAAGCCAAGCCTTCAGACGCCTGATTCCTTCGATAATTTGATCTTCATCCGCAGCGTAGGAAATTCGCACAAAGCCTTCGCCACCGGTGATTAAACTGGCAGGAATCAACTGTACTCCTGCCTCTAATGCTCCATCTGCAAACTCGATATCAGTCATCCCAGTACCGGTGATATCGACGTATGCGTAGAATGCTCCTTCACATTCACCTACTCGTAATCCAGGAAGTTCTGACAATCCTTGAATCAAGATTTCACGTCGCTTCTTGTATTCTTCATTGAAGCTATCAACCGCATCATCACAAGACAAAGCGACACGGGCGGCTTCCATCATGAAGGTAGGGATATGGGAAGCCGAATTAGCCTGGGATTTGATAGCCGCTTTCATTGCTGCACTAGGGCCTGTCAGGAATCCAACTCTCATTCCAGTCATGGCCCAAGATTTTGACCAGCCGTTGACAATCAGCGTCCTTTCAGCTCCGCCTTCTATTGAGGCTGGTGATACGTGTGGATAATCCATCCAATTCAGTCGAGCATAAATCTCATCGGAGATAATCCAAAGATCGTGCTCAACGGCAATTTCTACAATAGCTTCGATTTCTTCAGGAGTGTAAACAGCACCGGTTGGGTTGCATGGAGAATTAATCAGAATCATTGTGGTTTTGTCCGTCACTGCGGCTCGAATCGCATCAATATCTGGATGGTAATCATCCGGCTTTACAGAGACGTGAACAGGAACCGCGCCGATAAATTGCAACATCGGCTCGTAACTCGCCCAAGCCGGCGCAAGCAGAATCGCTTCATCACCAGGCATTGTTGAAATCATGAATGAGTAAAGCAAAGCCTGCTTTGCTCCAGGTGTAATCAGAACATCATCAGCGCTGACTTCCAAGTCTTGATGTTCGGCCAAATAGTCGGCAACAGCCTGACAGAGTTCTACGGAACCTTGACCTCGCGTATACTTGGTTTTTCCAGCATCCAACTCGGAAATTGCAGTATCGATAATCTCCCTTGGAGTATCAAAACCAGGCTCCCCGACGGTTAGCCGAACAACTTCTGGACCCGGTGGTTGTAGATATGGAGCAAAGCCAACTCCAAGTCCCTCATAGCGCGACGAGACCTTAGGCATACATCTACTGAGTGCCGACATCCCTTCAAGATATGCAAAATTAACTCAGATAAATCTCACTTGGATCATCTGCGTCCACCAGAGCGACCGCCGCCAGAGCGACCGCCACCGCTTGAGCGACTTCCGCCACCTGAACTGCTTCCCCCGCCGGAGCGTCCTCTAGTTGAGTGTCCACCACTCGAACGACCACCACCGCTGGAGCTTCTCCTACTGCGCGAACTCATCCTTCTGCTTGGTTTTCGGTAATGAACTCCGGGCCCGTGATTGTATCCCCATCTATTTCCATAGTTATTATTGATGATTGTTACATCATTACCATCATATCCACCATGGTGAACAACTCCATTTCTAGTCACGTAGTTACCTGGAGGAGTATTGTTGAATCGAACAATCACAAAGGAGATTATTACCAATATGAACATCACTCCCAAGCAGCAAAACCAGGTAATCGAAAAGAATTCTTCTGGAGTGTATCCTGGTCTGTATGCTTTCGTTGTATCTTTTTCATCAACCATGACGACAAGAGTCCTCCCGTCACTGTATTCGTCCATTATTTCCGAGAGACAAGAGTTTGGGGAATAGATACCGAAGAAAGCGGCGCCCCCATTCCAACCATTGAGAACTCTAGTGGTGATTTGGCTAGAATTATCCAAGGGGTCGGGATAAGCAATAGTGAGGATTGCTTCACACTCATAATCGGTATACAAATTAGGGCCCTCAGCCCAATGATACATTGTTTCTGTCCAACGGGTAGATTGTGAATCTCCCAGTGTAATTGTGAATGCCTGAAATTGGCTAGGGTCAGATTCGCCGTAATAGATAGGAATAATATCTCCTATCTCGTAATATTGTTCCATATACGCCAAGCAGGAGTATGGTGTTAGTATCGATGGTGTATACGCCCAACCACTGTATTCGATACCACTAACATTCCATGTTAGGTATAGATCGGCATAGCATTCATACTCGTTAACCCAGTAACTATCACAATACTCGTATCCGTCTTCATCAGTCCAACAATCTTCGTACCAACCACTCAAATCATCTTGGAACCAACCAGTTCCATTAGTGCCGTCTCCAGTAATCTCCGCCTCCCATTCAATCCAGAAATCATCCTCTTCCGCTACGATGGTAGCAGAAACCTCGGTGTAGGTTGACTCATTGATTAATCCGATAGTCCATATCGTGGAAATAATCAGAGCAAAAACGATGGCAGAAATCACAAACAGGGCCTCCCCTCGAGTCAACCACCATAGTCCGAGAAATCCTTGACTTCCGCTTACTACCGGAGGCTGGGGAGTAGGAGGGCTATCCCCTCCACTAGTTGTAGTTCTCTTCGGCTTTTTACTTCCTGAATCAGAATATCCAATATCTTCTAGGAAATTGTCTATGTTTTCCCTTCCAACAATTTCCTCTTTGGGAGAATCTTCAGCAGCTTTTTGATTCGTTGAAGACACTTCATCTTCAGCCACATGGTCTGGAGACCACCACTTGTCTTCCTCCTCGCTCATGCTTTAGTCATCATTTTCGTAAAATCCCCTTCTTTTCAAGTCATGCTCGGAATTGATATTTTGACTTAGAAAAAACAACCTCAGACACTCCTAACATTCTTCAAGTGGAGGTCAGGGGTCGGTATATCCCTGCACGGGTGGCAGAGTAGCTATGCAACGGACTGCAGATCCGTGGACCCGGGTGCAAATCCCGGCCTGTGCTCCAATTTCCTCCTTCTGAGAATTCTGTGTTTCGATTTCTAACTACCGTTGATATCTGAAACCACATTTGGCGTGCTGATGCCGATAGATGTTGTATGGTTCAAGAGAGATCTACGGACTCTCGACCACGAACCTCTGCTAAAAGCGGCCGCATCGGGAAACAAGACTCACTGTATCTTCCTCATAGAACCAAGGAGGCTTAAACAACCAGATTGCAGCCCTATTCATATTCAGTGGGAACTAGATTGTGCAATAGAAATCAAGCAGAAAATAGAATCTATCGGAGGTAGTTTCGAGATAGTCCATTCAGAAATTGAAAATTATTTGAGCCAATTGTCTAAAGAACACGAAATTGAGAATCTATATTCCCATGAAGAAACTGGATTAGAATGGTCCTATGATAGAGATATTGCCCTCCACAAATGGTGCAAATCAAGGGGTATAAAATGGACAGAATTTCCATCTAATGGGGTTGTACGAGTTCTTCAAAATCGCAACACTTGGAAGAGACAAAGAGACTCTAGAATGAAACTCGATTTGAGATCAGCACCAAAGAAGATCGTTGGGATTGATAGAGTCACAGAACCTCCAAGTCTTACTGAGATTGGCATTCTACCTAGAGACATAATCAATAAACAGCAACCTGGTGAAGACGCCGCTTTGGCCTGCCTGAAATCATTCCTTTACGAAAGAGGAGAGCCATACAGATGGGCAGTTTCCAGTCCGATAAATGCTGAAGAGCATGGTTCCAGACTCGCACCTTACCTTAGTGTCGGATGTATCTCTGTAAGGAGGGCAGTTCAGAATACAAAGAATAGAGTGAATCAACTTAAGGCGATTAAATCGCAAGGAGAAGACATAGGAAACTGGCTGAAAAGTCTCTCATCATTTCAGAGTCGGCTAGCTTGGCATTGTCATTTCATTCAGAAATTAGAAATGGAACCAACTCTAGATTACAAGGCTCAAAATGGAGTTATTGATTCCAGACTCAATAGAGAATTGAATGAAGAAAAATTCGAGGCATGGAAAGCTGGAATGACAGGTTGGCCCTTCTTCGATGCCTGTATGAGACAATTGACTTCAACAGGCTGGATTAATTTTCGAATGAGGGCCATGATGATGTCAGTGGCATCGTACAACCTTTGGTTACCTTGGAGAGAAGTAGGAATACATCTTGCAACTATATTCTTGGATTACGAACCAGGAATTCATTGGTCACAAGTGGGTATGCAATCAGGCACCACCGGAATCAATACCGTGCGGGCATATTCAGTAACAAAACAAGGAAAGGACCACGATAAAAATGGAGATTATATCAGAAAATGGATTCCCGAATTAAGGATGATTCCAACCAAATACATACATGAACCTTGGAAGATGTCTGAAGAGGAACAAACCAATTTTGGTTGTAGAATTGGAGTAGATTATCCTGCCCCGATACTTGACGAAAAGGAATCAAGAAAAGAAGGAATAAAGAAAACATATGCTGCTAGAAAATCACCCAAGGCAAAAGAAAAAAGCCGAGCAGTGTATCAAAAACATGGCAGCAGGAAAAGGCCAAGAAAGAAATCTTCGAAAAAGGATAATTCTTCAAATGGCTCCAGACAAACAACCCTATTCTAACCAGTTTATCCCATTGCAGAGTAAAGGCAAATTGCGATCAGAGTCGGCAATACAATCATTGGAAGTTTTGGGATATCTGATGTAAATCCTCGGAACTTTGCACTGGCAATGGTAACGAAAAATGTAGCAAGTCCAATCACAGTTCCAATTAGAACCGTTTCAGTTGCAGTACCTTCCTCAAGATTCATACTACAATATAGGTTTAGCAAACCAAGAGCCATTATTCCCCCGCCTATTGCCAATCTGCTAGCGGACATCTCTCCACTATCTACGCCCTCAACATCCCCAAAGATGTCCTTGTTGAATCCGACTGGATCCACGTTCATTCTCAATCCAATAAGTACTGTGATAGCACCTACAATTTGCATGGCAAGTATATTTTCCATGAATCTTTGTTAATTTGGCGGCTAATGATGGTATAGGAAACTCTCAATTCTTGGAAAACTAGCAATTAAGCGTGAAGCCTCAGGTGTATGAAACATGCGTACCACTCGTAATGTGACCGAAATAGTTCCAACTCACATTGTCCGAGAGGGAGGCGGATTCAAGGTACGCAGGCCCTACAGAATGGGAAGAGTACTCAGTCCATTTCTGCTTATTGACGAAATGGGACCCGTGGATTATGGGCCAGGAGAAGCATTAGGCGCACCATGGCACCCACATCGCGGATTCGAGACAGTGACCTATCTTTTGGATGGAAGGATGAGGCACGAGGATAGTGCTGGGAATAGTGGCGAATTGAACCCAGGTGATGTGCAATGGATGACTGCTGGACGTGGTATTATCCACTGTGAAGAACCACATGAGGAGTTCCTCAAAACTGGAGGCAGGACCCATGGGTTTCAGATTTGGGTAAATCTCCCATCATCTCATAAAATGATGGAGCCGCGATACCAAGAGGTGCCGTCTACAGTATCTCCTATTGTTGAGCAAGACGGTGTTTGGGCACGTGTGATAGCGGGCGAATGCATGGGCATAACCTCGTCAATTGACACTAAGATACCAATCACACTTATTCACGTCAAAATGAAGCCCGAATCACGCTTAGTACAACGGTTACAAGCAGACTTGAATGGTATGATTTACGTATTTGGAGGAGGGATAAATCTGGAAAATGAAACTAGAGTCAAAAAGAGCCCAATCGCATTTGGAATCGGGGCAAAACAACAAATCCAAGACGGCGAACTGGGTCTACTTTCAGAGGGGGAAGAAATTGTAATCAAATCCCAAGAGGGAGCGGAATTCTTGATTTTTGCAGGCCCAGAATTAAATGAACCAATCGAGCGGTATGGTCCATTTGTAATGAACACAAAGGAGGAAATTCATCAAGCCTTTTTGGATTACCAAAATGGAACTCTGACGAGTTAAAATATAGACTCCATAATGAAGACACAATTAAGTGCCTAGTTTTGATGTTGNAAGTAATGTTTACTGCAATTAAGTCAACACCTGCTAAAATTTGCCTTGGCATAAGTGCGTTAGTCACTCTAGTCTATTCGCTGAACTTTATGCTCTGGGCCGACTGCTATGTTACCGGAGGAGAAGGGTGCTTTACTCTACTTTCGAATGATACCGTTGCTGGAATGGTCTCCTATGGAAATGGAGGGCCTGAAACGGCATTCAATGGAGCATTGATGTTTGGAATGTTCATTTCCACGGGGATAATCCTCAACGAAGGCGCCAAGGGTATGTGGAAAATCATGATACCTGGAATTATTGGATTTTCAGCAATGACTGCTGTAATCTGGCTGTATTGGGGCGATCTTGACTCATCCGACCTTCCAAAATATGTTACTCCAGTCACTACCGCAATTTACGCTGCTGGTTATTTCTTTTTGAAAGCGGAAGATGAAGTTGACGACGGTCTTTCAGACTTCAAGATGGGAGTGAATATTCAGGACAAGCCCGCTCTAGCAGCGCTTTCATTAATCACAATAATGGGCGTTTACTACTGCGTCAGGGCTATTCTCTTCCCAGAGGAAACTATCGAAGAATTCGGAATCGGTCAAGCAGATGCTGCTATGCTAAACGCTGGTCTTGGAGCCCCTTCTAAGGTAACAGTTGCAGTAGGCGGCTCACTTTTCCTAATCTACACGATGTGGACTGCGATGGTAATTTTGGATGGAGCAAAAGGTAAGTGGGCAATAATTCACCCAGGAATCTTCTTCCTGATTGCTAGCCTAATCAATAGCTATGTATCTTTAGTGGATAACGTAGGAGCTGAGGTTCACAGACCGGTATCCGACCAGCTAACTATGGATTGGCTCGCAGGTCCTCTTGCGCTTCTTTTGGTTCTATTTGCTTACTATAGATTAAGGGATGAAGGAATCGAAGAAGGAATGTGTTGGGATGGCGAACCAATGACTCCAAATCATTTCAACATAATGGTAATTACCTGGGGAATTGGACTTGGTCTAATGTTCACTGCTAACATTATGATGTAAGTCAATCAGAAAGCTTCCATTGCATATCATGATGGAGCCCGATTCCTTCGATTTCGAATAAATCCGAGATAATTACGAAGCCACACCTTTCGTACATTGGAACTGCTTTGATTCTGGCATTACACCATATGCCAGAGCCTTGACTTCTGGCGAAGTCTTGCAATCCTTTGACTATGCTAGAACCAATTCCCTCGTTCCTGTGGTTAGGTCTTACCGCCATCCCTCTAATTCGAAATTTACAGCCCTCTCTTTCATCGACTTGTAGCGTAGCACACCCAACTAGAACATCTTCTTTGTAAGCGCATAAGAAAGTGGTTCGAGGGTCTTCATCGATTCCTGGATAGTGTTCACTTCCCCTTGGTAATCCTTCTCGAAGGACATCGAACCTCAAATCAAGATGGGCTTGGTCGACGGATTTTTCCCAAACTAAACCATTCTTCATAAAACGGCCAAAAGGCACTGATGAATGACTTTTCTGCTTAGTCGATTTGAAGCCCTGATGCCGATTGGAAGTCATGTGACAACTAGCGAGGAGGCTGATGGATCCATTCCAGCAATCATTGGCTCTCTTCTAATCCTCAACACTATGATTCTAGGTTTTTCATTTCCCGGACCATGGGATTCCGAATCCTTCACCTTAGGAATAATTGGTATGACAGGCCTAGGGTTTTGGTACGTCGCTTGGTATCGGTTCACCTTCAAGCGAAAAGGCCTGATTCCTTGGCTAGACAATTGGAAAAGTCCTGAAAAGTCATCAAAACAGGTTCTTGCAGTAGGCGTACTCACAATCGCCCTATCTTGGGTAGCGGGAAACCCTTTGCAAGAATATCTTCCAGAACCAACAGGTTTGGTATTACTATTGATTGGACTTCTAATTTCCTTATCCGGTGCATACTCAATGTTAGCACTAGGTCCTCTTGCAGACTCAACATCGGAAGAATAAGCCGACTATCTCTGACCCGGCTTCCAAAATTGCAACGGCAACGGTTCTTTCTCACTCATCGCTCTGAATGCTAAATGATCTGCGCGCTCATTCCAACGGTGACCACGATGCGCTCTGACATGTTCACCAGATAATTCCCGCAAACTTGAGACTTCATCCCAAAGCGACCTGACGTGCGAGGCTAAGTCACGATTTTTCTTTGCCCTCCATTGTCCATTGGCAATATTGAGTGCATATTGTGAATCGGCGCGAATAACTACTGAACTGCTACCTCCCTGTCTGAGCAGCCAGTTGAGAGCTGCGGCGATTGCACTCAGTTCAGCAGTATTGTTTGAGCCGACTTCGGCACCGATGAAATCATTCGAAGTCTCGTCTGTAATCACTGAACCAGAACCTTCGGTGACAATTTCACCCCGACCTCTACCTAGACCAGTATCGCCTTCTACGACACAGAATCCCCAGCCAGCAGGGGTCTTTGCAGTAACATTTCGATTCTCTTCACATGAGCCATCCACGTAGATGTGGAGGGCTGCAACCACGATACTCACTCACCAATCAGTTCGCTATACGCTGCTGCATCAAGAAGACCTTCAAGCTCCCCAGCATCACTGATTGTCATTTTCCAAATCCATCCATCTCCATAGGGGTCCTGATTGATTTGTTCCGGGGCGTCTTCAAGACTTTCATTGGCTTCAGTCACCTCACCCGCAATTGGTGCGTAGATTTCACTAACCGATTTTACAGACTCTACACTGCCGCAGGATTCCATAGCTCCAACCGACATTCCAACTTCTGGCAATTCTACCCAGACAACATCTGTTAGAGCATCCTGAGCGTAATCAGTCACTCCAATAATCGCCTGGTCGCCTTCTACTCGAATCCATTCATGCTCGGGCGTATATCTCAATTCAGCGGGCACTTCGCTCATGTTATCGAGCCTGCGAGACTACGGCGAAGGGTCAAGGTTTCGATTCGTAAACTAGACTAAATCAAGTGAAAAGAATCACTCTTCTTCGCCGTATTGCTCTTCGAGGTTCTTTTTCTCAAGTTCTGCCCAACGAGAACCGAGACCTTCATCGCTGGCATCGAATCTTTCTTCTTCGAGCCTTTCTCTCATAACCGATTCAGGCTCTCTACTGAACCATCGGTCAAGTACCCCGTCGCCATAATCACGGTTATCCGAAAATCGTAAAATCGCAAGGCCAATCAAGCACAGTAGCACGATTGCAGGTAATGCCAAGGCGATCTCGCTAGTGCTATTGCAAGCATCACCTTCGCAGCCAACCAACTCGATTCTCCCTTCAGCGAGTGCTAGCGCGGTAAGGAATGCCGCAGGTATCGCGATACCAATCAGCACCCGTCGAAGTCGGGCCGCGGGTGAATCCATGTAACACTCTGAACGGCCCAAAGGGGATGAATGCCTCGCTCAATCAGTAGGTTTCTCTAACCAATTTGTGAATCTTGTAAGGAAGCAGAGCACGATTTACCGGAGTAACTTCCAATATACGTGAATCATCTCTTCTTCGTATATCTTGCAGAAGAGGGTGACGGCTCTTCTTGTGTAGAGATAGAATGGTAGGCATATCAGCCTTCAGTGCTTGCCTCACTATTTCGACAAATGCCTCGCTTTCGACTGAAAACTTACCAATTTCATCGACAACTAAAATCTCACATTCCTCCATGGTTCGTTCAATTGCCGCAACACCGATTTCATCCAAGGCTTCTGGGTTTATTCCATAACCAAGAATTCTTGTTCTTGAATCAATTTCACGATGAGCCATGACTGCTGATTCACCAGTTACGATATCGACACATTCGAACCCAACTCGCTGACCATCTTCCATAATGATTCGAGTTTTCATCCCGCCTACAATCGGCTTTGCGTTAGGGTCTTCATTACGAGCTCTCTTCTCCTGTTTGCGCTCTTCAATGATCATCCTGACAACTTTTTCCAAAACAGCGGACTTGCCGGAACGTGGAAGCCCAGTTATTCCGATTTTTGGATGAATTCCCATATTATTGCCTCTGACCCTAATGCTGAACGCGACGGAACGGCCCTGCGTACGCAATGTGGTCGTAATAACCAATTTGGTCGATTCACTTCAATTGCTCCGGGGAACGGAAATCTATTTCCGGACTCAAGCCGATACCTTTCCGCTAAACCGACACAAATCGAAAATCAGACAACGCGACAAAACTAATCAAGCGTCTAAAGAGCTTCAACCTTGGTCATACTAACCGGTGGCGGGAATGGTAGATTCTCAATTTCGTAATTGTTGACGTTGTTATTGGCCGCCCAAGCTCTCGACCAAAGATCAAGAGTATCTGAATTCAGATGTTCGGCCAGCCACAACAAACCTTGCTCTAGAGTTCCATACTCTTCTGCCAGACTATCTTGTACAGCCTCTGGCAGTTCGAGGAAGTTTACTGAATTGCCAAGAACACAGTCAGGTGGAACAACTACCCAGCGAAGTCTCCTATTTTGCTGTGCGTTAACGATTGCTTGGCAGGCGATTCGACTAATACCTCTTGCATCAATTGGCCCCTTCCACATTGCTTGAGAACGCTCCAATGCTTCTCTTGGAATCGATGAGGTATATCCTGGGTGGTTGATCGATACCTTACCATTCTCTAGATTGAAGTGAATGCCTCGAATAAACGGGGTTCCACGTGATCTAGGCTTCCAATCACGAATGTCTTCCGACCAGGTCGTTTGGTCAATTTCTCCAACCCGCACGCGAATAGGGTCGCCACTTGGGTTCAGCCAGTTATGGTCTTCAGATAATCTAGGTAAATCAGCCAAATGTGAAATCGCATTCAGCACCTTACGTCGCTCATGTTCTTTGCGAGGCATCCTAGGTACGGCCCAATTTGTATCTGTCCAAGTAGCCCATGTTGAGCGCTCTAGTTCCAATTTTGGTGATTTTGGATCAAGTCCTGCAGATGGAAGGACGTCAGTTGACTCAAGAGGTCCCCAACTGGTTAGTTTTGCAGTCTCACCGCCAACTGAAATTGCGATGACCAAAACGCCTTGCGAGACACCAGGGAATACCCTTTGGCTCTCAGGGAATGACCAAGCAGAATCCCAATTATTTCTCTCAACCATTAATCGGCGAAGTGGTATACTGCTCTTCTCTCGTAGTAGTGAGTCTGGGACAATCATACGAACGCGACCGCCTTCTTCGACGAGTTGTAGGGAGCGTTCTAAGAATAAACGATACAAGTTTACATTTCCAAGAAGTGTACTAAATCTGAGTCGACCATCCGGCTCTGTAATACTGCGCAATTCACGAGATAGTTCCTTGCGCAAATTGCTTCCATCGGGGTGGCCTCGGAATCGGTCTTTGATTCGAAGCCATGGAGGGTTACAGATTAGCAGTCGTGGGCTCTCATCCCAAGGCCAAGCTCCTCGTAGTGCATCACCTTCTTGCACGCTAACTTCAAGCAATTCTTCTGCTTGTTTTCTTCCAATTCTAGACTCATCACCGTCTCCATCCAATTCAATTAGCTCGGATTTTGCAAGCACTAAGAGCAGCCTTCTTCGAGTACAGCGAACTGCAATATCTGAAATATCCAAGAGTTGCAATTTCGAAAGAAGACGAATCGTATCCTCCTTCTTGGTTGCGGAGGGTAGACCATCGATTCTTTCTGAGTGAACCTTTAGGAGACGTTCTGGGAACAATCCAGCTCCAACTGCAGGGTCTGTAATCTTAGCAGGTGTTTTACTAAAAATGGGGGGTTATGGTNTNTTNNGATTTTCTATCCCACTATTTCCAATTGGATCATTTGTTTTTACTGACCTTGTTTTTGTTCTGTCTGTGATCGCAATTATATATACTTCCTTTATCGCAATTGCGCAGGAAGATATAAAAAAACTTATTGCATATTCTTCTGTTGCGCACATGGGTTTTGTGACAATGGGAATATTCACATTCACTGACCAAGGAATTCAAGGTGGTGTATTTCAAATGATTAGCCATGGACTTATCTCATCAGCTTTATTTTTATCAGTTGGTGTTATTTATGACAGATTACACACAAGAGAGATTGCAGTGTATGGTGGTGTTGTAAAGAAGATGCCAATCTATGCAGCCTTTTTCCTCGTGTTTACAATGGCAAATATTGGCTTACCTGGAACGAGCGGATTTGTCGGTGAATTTTTAACATTACTTGGCGCATTTAAAGTGAATTTGTATGTTGCATTTTTTGCAACCACCGGTGTCATATTGTCTGCAGCATATGCTCTGTGGTTATACAAAAGAGTTATTTTTGGTGTGATTACAAATGATGAAGTTGAAAAGTTGTTAGATCTAAATCTAAGAGAGTATATAATCTTACTACCATTCGTATTACTGATAATCTTATTTGGTGTTTACCCGAATATGGTAATTGATTTGACTGCTGCAAGCACAACGAACTTAATAGATAATTATAATTATGCAATTGAACAGTACCAATCCCATTTGGTTAGCGTTAATCTGGAAATAGGCACTTAAAATGAATCTTTTAATATTTACACCAGTTTTACCAGAAATAGCCATAACAATTGTATCTATGTTTCTGTTAATAATTGGTGTTTTCAAAAAAAATGAAAAAACTTATACTACAATTTCTAATTTGGCAATTCTTAGCCTATTAGTGGTTTTATTTTTAATATTTTCAGGTAGCGTTCCGNAAGGAGTTAGTTTTGGGGGCTCATTAATTACAGACTCTTTTTCTTTATACTTGAAAACATTAATACTTATATCTTCAATAATAATATTAGTTGTATCAAACATTTATCTGAGAAATATTAATCTACTTAAGTTTGAATATATTATTTTAGTCTTACTTTCAGTTGTTGGAATGATGATTATGGTTTCATCCAATGATCTAATTTCGCTTTACTTATCTATAGAACTACAAAGCCTGCCTCTCTATGTTTTGGCATCAATACGTAATAAATCATCAAAATCAACTGAGTCTGGATTAAAATATTTTGTTCTTGGCGCTCTCTCTTCATGCATACTTCTCTATGGTTTATCTCTTATATATGGGTATACCGGATCAATATATTATAATGAGATTGCAGCAAATTTATCAGAATATGATGTTGGTATTCTAATTGGTGTTGCTTTCACTCTTGCTGGTTTTGCATTTAAAATTTCGGCAGTCCCCTTTCATATGTGGACGCCCGATGTTTATGAAGGTTCACCAACAACAGTTACCGCTTTCTTCGCTGTTGCTCCAAAGATTGCAGCTCTCGGTCTAATTGTCAGAATATTAATTACAGCTATGCCAACCTTAATGGAGGACTGGCAGTCAATACTTATTTTGCTATCTATATTTTCTATGTTACTGGGTGCATTTTCTGCAATTGGACAGCGTAACCTAAAACGACTATTGGCTTACTCATCAATAAGCCATATGGGTTTTGCATTGATGGGTGTGATTAATGGCTCTTTTGATGGTGTGAGAAGCCTATCTCTCTATATGCTAATTTATCTTGTGATGTCGCTTGCTCTATTTATATCAATCATTGCGCTCAAAACTAATGATGAACATATTGAGAATATCGAAGATATTTCTGGCCTTGCAAAAATAAATCCTGTTATGGCTTTAATAATATCCATCCTTCTCTTCTCATTAGCAGGCATACCGCCACTAGCTGGGTTTTTTGCCAAGTTTTATGTCTTGTATGCGGCTATAGATGCAAAACTTTATTATCTTGCAATATTTGGTGTTTTATCAAGTGTCATCAGTGCATTTTATTACCTTAGAATTATCAAGGTAATGTATTTTGAAGAGTCTGCAATTTCATTTGATCCAAGACCTAGCAATCTCAGTCCCATGCCAACTTCTGATTGGTCTCCTGTCAGGTCTTGAATCCTTTTACTAAATGTTTCTGCATAGAACGAATAAATCTTTCTTGAAGGCTTTCAGCATCAACAGCATCTGATGCTATTTCACGGAGAGAGACAACAGGATTTTTGTCATTATCTCTA
>FUFK010436730.1_pt1 | contig 16294 bp, 27 predicted proteins | sample 1021851 | NCBI WGS metagenome assembly FUFK01 (sample SAMEA51879418, study PRJEB19060) | metagenome | reverse complement strand
CATGACCGAAGTAAAAGAAGAGTGAACGTAGTGAACACTATAATTAATATAGAGTATGCGTAGCATACAATATAATATGAACGTAGTGAATAAGAGAAAGAAAAGCAGTGAACGTAGTAACTTTCAATCAACGGACAAGCAAACAGACAGCCACCACTTACAACACGTGTTGTACAAATTTGACTTAATAACGAAAAAATAGTAATATACATAAAACGAAAGGAATAAATTATGTCACTAACCATAGACGTTGCAAAAGTTTACGATTGGAAAAACTATTGCTACATAAAAGCACAAGACGAAAAGACAGGAGAAGAATATGATGAGTATAATCCTGCTACAAAGTATCTAGCTTGGGGTAGTATGGGTATAGGTATCGGAGAGATAACACAGTTAAACTACAAAGAAGTTTATCTGCGTCATTTATTTATTACTAAACTATCTGCTTACTCAAATGAAATGCCTGTTACTTTAGAAGATGTGAGAAAAAACATTGGACTCAAAACTAATGTTGCTCATGAAAGTAAAGCCAAGTGGCTTAACAGAATATCTAAAGCTATGTTTTGGGAATTAGAATATAACTTAAAAGATTTGACATAAGGTTAAGTTATTGATATTATTGTATAATAATTAACAGAAAGGTAAATTATGCAACAAGAAATATTAGAGAAGATGAAGTTACAACAGCAATCTCTAACAACAAATATGCTTAAAGCATTGCTGTCTGTTCTTCAACAAAAAGATTATCTTGACGCTGAAGATGTCCAATGGCTTATTGATAAAGCTGTTAGTGAATCAGCAGAACAAACTAGGGGGTCAACATGGAACAACTAGAATTATTTACAACATTTAATGGTAATTTTGTCTACACACAAAATATATCAGAACAAGTATATATAACAGCTTGTAGGGATTGTTATGTATCTCCATTTACAAAATGTGAGTGTTGCAATCAATGGACTCCAAGCAATACTGATTACAGTCTTGATGATGTTTTCTTAAATACAAATGGAACATTGGAGGTACAATGACACTACGAGATTATATCTACATGGAAAAACTAATACATAAAAGAGAAATACCTGCTGACATACTTTTGCAAATGACAGCAGAAGAACCAGATGGTAGCTTTCAACATTACTCAGAATCAAAAGGTACATTAATAAATATATTTGATATGCAAATACATCATTTTATTAGAGCTTATGCAAAAGTAAATAGTCATGGACAAAATGAAATGCATGAACAATTATCAGAAATAAAAAAAATCTTGGAGGTCGCATGAGTTTAAGTGATAAAATAATATTTAGTTGTCTATTGTTGATACCAATATTTTTCATGACTGTGTTTGCAAGTATAGCTTTATGTTTGATTTATTAATATTCATAACACTAATTATTGTTGGTACAATTATACTAGCATTGTACAAATAAAAGTTTCTGTCCTCCTATGATAGAAAGAAAGAAGCCCAGATTTTCGCAGTTTTCTGGGCTTTTTTCATTTGACATAAAGACTAAAAAATAGTATATTACATATGAAGCAAAATATAACGAGAGAGGAAGTGGTCGTTAGTGTATCACTTCCTCGACTCATTTAGAGGTAAGTATGAAAATTAATTTTGATAAACAAGATGGCAGTTGTAAAGATAATGTGTGGACATTTTATTTACCTGTCAAAGCAAAGAAAGGTACACCTCTTGCACAAGAGAATGCCAATACAGAATACAAAGTCGAAGTTATATTTGATGATGTAGATAAAACAAAAGTCAAACACATGTGGTTAGTAGACAAAAACAAGTTAGGATATTAATATGGATAAGAAAAGATTTCAAGAATTAGATAAAGAAGTAGCAACATTAGATAACATGATACCAGATGCTATGACTATGACTAGATATGAGTTTATAGAAAAGTATACAAATGATAAGTATAGAACATTACCATTATTAGTATATTGGAATATGTGTAATGATTGTTTTGATATTAAAGACCAAGCTAAAGATATAGAAGCTGAGTGGGTTAGAGAATCCTATGGAGGTACTGACCCAGATTGACATACCTATATACTCCGTATATATTAGAGCCTCCCGAGTACGGGTTTTTACATTTTACACTATTATAGGAATTTGTCAATGGATTATTTTATTATTTTATTAGTTATTATTTTTATCGTATTTTTACTTACAGGGAATGACGACAAATGAAACTACAAGAAGCAAAAGATATTATGGTATCGTTGGGCAGGGCAGGTAAAATGCCTTGTCCTACATACAATACACCTGCCAAACTATGTAAAACAGGCAGTAAGTTACGCAAAACAAAAGGCACTACTTGTCATGGCTGTTATGCTATGAAAGGTAATTACTTATTTCCTAGTGTACAACAGGGTTTGCAAAAAAGATTTGACGCATTCAAACATACAAAGTTTGTTGATGCTATGACTATTATGGTTAATCATTACTGTAAAAAGTCTGGGCATATGCGTTGGTTTGATTCTGGTGATTTGGACAGCATGGCTATGCTAGAAAAAATAGTTATGGTATGTCAAAACACACCTACTATTTCTCATTGGCTACCAACAAGAGAAGCCAAGGTTGTATCAGACTATCTAAAAGTATATAAACAGTTTCCAGACAATCTTACTGTCAGAGTATCTGCCCCTATGATTGATGGAAAGCCACCGAACTTTGAGTATACCTCAACAGTTCATCACAAACAAAAACCAATAGGTCATGACTGCCCATCTAGGTTTCAAGACAATAAGTGTCTTGCTTGTCGTGCTTGTTGGAGTAAGGAGATAAAAAATGTCAGCTATCACAAACATTAAATGTACCTCATTTAGTTGGACAGATAATAATTTTAATATTGCAAAAGACTTGTATCAAAAAGGTATTCGTGCTTCTATTATTGCAAAAAAATTAGGTACAACTAAAAATGCTGTGCTAGGTAAAATGCACAGACATAAATTAAGTACACCATCACCGCATACTTTTAATAAATCTTCNAACACATACTTTAAACAGNATGGCGAAGCAAACTGTTTGATATGTAAAAAGAAATATAAAACATANTCAAAGTTTGATAGGTTTTGTAGCCCATGCAAGTCAAGGGATTTCTACAAGCATTTGACCTAACGATTAAAATATATTATAAATATAAGTATATTAACAACCACAACAAAGGAGAAAACATGGTTGCAAAAGTAAAAAAGACGTTACTAAATCAAACGCATAGCAGACCAATAGCTTATGCGTTTTCACAAACTTTGGTATCATCTATGCCNAGCAAGTGGGCTACAGCTAGGGCTGACTCAATACAAGAGTTCAAAGATTGTATACCCAAGATAAAAGAGTTTGTAAAAAACAAGATAGAGGGCTTATATCCTAAAGAAGATTTAGCTACACTATCAAAGTATGACCTTACTCGTAAAGAGTCTTGTTTCTGGTTTACCGANAGAGATAAGAAAAATGATGAGGGTAATATANANAGAGATGAAAGGTCTTTGTANGCTAACTTTNANTGTGANGGTTATGGTNNTNNTTATCNTTATGGCTCATCTGGTAAAGAGATTGGTAATTTACGCATGAAAGACATTATAGCTATTTATTTTGAAGAAATGGTTGAGAGTGGTATTGATGTTATGAAGTACATGTTCTTAACCGATTGGGGTAAAAAAAATGGCGATATGTATGACTACAATGGCAAACGAATAAGTCGTTGGTCAGATGATTTTCAAAAGCTAGAAAAATCTATTATAGAATATGGTAAAAAATTTTTTGTTGATAATGATTTAGCTTTAACCTGTATTACACCTCGTTCTCAACATTCTTGTTATGAGAGAGCACATCTAGTTACACCAGAAGAATATCAACTATTATATTCTTGGCAAGACACACTAGAGAGAGTGCATCTTAAATGGCATAAACACAGAGAAGAGATGAAAGAGATGTTCAAAGCATATGCAGAACTTATTAGAACAAGTAAGTATCTTGAACAGCTTATTGCAAAAGACCCTGCGTTTGAGAATATTCGTCATAAGATTACAGGCACAGGTACAGCACTAGCTTTAAGTGGTGTTAACTCTAGCTTGATTGATGAGTGTATTGCAAAACGACAACTCAATGATACTGTTGCTGTTGTTGTTACATCTAAAGAAAGTGCGGGTGTATAATGTGGGCAAGAGATTTTAATAACACTGAGAACGCTGACATGAATGGTTGGCGTTCTAGTGAAGAAGTAACAGAATGTCCTCATCACTTTGATTTTACCATTGATGAAATATCTAATATGAATCATGATTCTGGGGCATCATCAACTCATTGGTATCTTACANTAGANAAAAGATATGGGTAATNGNNNAACTAGAANNTATTATGGTNTAAATATTCATGTTNNTGATTGGTGTAGTTTNTTNAAAAGAGAACTACACAGATTGCGAANTAATCAAGGACTTACCCGATATACTGCTGTTAAAGCTAGNACAAACTATTGGGTAGAGCCAGATGCTTGTGAGCCACCTATTGATTCTAGTTTGTTTGAGGCTTCAACAGAAGCTAATCAAAAAAGAATGGTAGGTTGACATGACACCATAAAAAATATATAATACTCATGTGGCTCGGGTAGTGCCAATTTACCAAAACTACCCGCCTTAAATTTTTGTAAGGAGAGGGGTCTACTGACGAGTAGAATGATTGTGGAGAAAAGATAATCCCGCCACACTCCTTACGAAAGTTTAAGAGTTTAGTAGTAAAAGGATTGTATGTCTCCTTATAACTGTTACTACTAATAGGCAAGAACTCTCGGTCGTTCTTGTAACCTTATGAGTCAAGTGGAAAGCCTTGTAGTAGAGCGTGCTACCACTTGACTTTTTTTTATTTACAAACTATAAACCTTTTATGAATTTTAAAAATCAATTATCAATTATAGAAAGCCTTGTCCAAGGTGATGAAATAGACACAAGAATAGATTGTCCATTTTGTAAAAATCTCAACACACTAACAATTAAAAAAGAGAATAGTAAACTTATGTGGTATTGTTTTCATTCTTCATGTAATGCTAAAGGTCAGACATCTAAAGAGCCATCAATGGCTGACGTTGCGTCACTACTATCACGCACTAAAAAAAACCACCAAGAAAAAAAAACTTTTACCATTCCTAAAAATTTTGTTAGTGCATTTTCTACAGAAAAGTGCATAGACTACATTAAAAAAAACAATTGTAATTTAGCATTTATAGATGGAAGAGTAGACATACGATATGATGTTAAACAGCATCGTGCTGTCTTTTTAATTAAAGATAAAAAAAACATTTATGGTGCTGTTGGCAGAGGATTAAATTCACAAGTTTATCCAAAATGGTTTATGTATGGTAGCAAAGAATATCCTTTTATATGTGGCGATAGTGATACTGCTGTATTAGTTGAAGACTGTGCTAGTGCTTGTGCTGTATCTCATTTGTATTCTGGTGTTGCTTTGATGGGCACAAGTTTACCAGATAGTTATATACCTATACTAAAAAAAAGATTTAAAAAAATAATTGTTGCACTTGATAGGGATGCAACAACCAAAGCGTTTGACATAAGTAATCAGTTAAGATACTATGTAAACACTCAAGTAAAAATACTTGATGATGATTTAAAATATTATGGGAGTAATCAAATAGAAGGAATGTTAAAATGTTAGATGCAGATAAATATATAAATAGGTTAAGACTTATTGTAAAAGGTGTAGATGAATTAGTGTACATGAATAAAAGTGAACAGTTAGATTACATGGTAAATAGAACTAAAGATGTTATAAAAGATTATGACAAAGATTTTGATAATGCTATGCAAGAAATGGAGAAACAAAATGTATAAAGTATTGATATTATTAGTTTTTTTATTGCCTGGTTGTACCTATTTTATTGCAAAAGAAACAGTAAAAACTATTGATGAAGTATTAGAGACAAGTCCTAACCCAGAAAAGAAAAAGAAAATATTAGAAAANAAAAAAANNAAACAAAANAAAGCNANAGANTTTTATTGNAGTAAAGTAAAAGACAAGGAGAAATGTAATAATGTTTAATAGAATATTTATTGACGCACTAGTTGAATTTCTATATGCTAATTTAAAAAGACAACCTGTTACAAAAACAAAAATAAAATTATTATTTAAAGTATTTGAGATAGGTTGGAAAGAAGAATTAAAAAAGGTAAAAAATGTTAAAAAGAACTTATCGTAGAGGCCCAGACAAATTAATTGGTAACAGGGTTGCTACTAAAAAAAAGAAAAAAAGAGATTGCATGATGTGTAACAAACCATTTTTAAGTGAGGGCATTCACAATAGAATTTGTAATAATTGTAAAGGAACAGAGTATTATCAAACTGGTCAAGATTTTTCTGTTATGAGCCAATGACTTGGAAGTTAATTGATTGCGGAACGTATCCTTGGTTTGTTATGGAAAAACAAAAGTATTTTCATTGTGTATATGGATATAATGGTGAGTATAAAAAATTAAAATTAAAAAGAAAAGAAATACCAATGTACATGATGTCTTGCAGAGCTTATCTTGGATATTTACGAACATGGCCATTAGCTACTGCTCCATGCATGCTTGACAAGAAGAGAGCAAAATTCTATATTAAACATTGGAAAGATAAAACTAAAACAAAATTAATGAAAGAAATATTAAAACAACTGCGAACCATATGATTGAAAAACAACTTATATATTTACTACTAGACAAAGACTTTTACGAAGAGAATAAAGGTCGTGTATCTAAAACTATGTTCACCAACGGAACTGGTACATTGTATGATACAATAAAAAAAGCACATGAGAACTCTGATAAAAGTTTGACTGTTGATGAGATTGCTACATTACATACTGAAGTATACAATCCTGCACTTACAAGAGTTGCAAGAGATAATTTTAGTGATTTACTTGATGAGATAAAAGAACAGAAACCAAATAGAAAGATAGCCACAACTATATTAGAAGCACTGCATAAACAATCTATTGCAAAACAAATAGCAGTTATGGCAACAGAGATGTATAATAACACAAGTGATACTAATTTTACTGACATACAAACATTGATAGATGAATCAAATAATGTTAATAATCAAGAGTATGAAAGCATAACAGATGATATACACTTGCTAATTGATGCATTAAAAGATAATACTAAATGGAAATTTAATTTATCTGGATTACGAGATAAAGTAAACGGAATTGGTGATGGCAATTTTTTAATTGTCTTTGCCAGACCAGAGAGTGGCAAGACCGCATTTTGGGTTAATATGGTCGCAGGTCAAGGCGGTTTTGCTTCTCAAGGGGCTAAAGTATGTGCTCTTATTAATGAAGAGCCTGCAATACGAACTCAGATGAGATTAGTAAATGCACATACTGGGATGTCTTTTGCAGAAATAAAAGACAATCCTACAAAAGCTAAAGAGTTATGGTCATCAATAAAAGATAACATGAGAATATTAGATACAGTTGATTGGACACTGGACAAGATAGACTCTTATGTTGCAAAAGAAAAACCAAATGTTTTAATTGTAGACCAATTAGATAAGGTACACATACCTGGCACATTTGCAAGAACAGATGAAAAACTTAGAGCTATATACACAGGTGCAAGAGAGATTGCTAAACGTAGAAGTTGTGCTGTCGTAGGTATATCACAAGCATCTGCTGATGCATCTGGTAGACTTGACTTAACGTTTGATATGATGGAGAATAGTAAGACAGGTAAAGCGGCAGAAGCTGATGTAATTATTGGTGTAGGTTTTAGTAATAATTTAGAATTAGACCAAGACTTACGAAGTGTTGCAGTTAGTAAAAACAAAATAACAGGGTATCATGGCAAGATGACTTGTAAGATTATCCCAGAATTATCGAGGTACATAGATTGATTACAGTATTTGACATAGAAACATCTTACCAAATTATTGATGGTAAGAAAGACCCATCACCAAAACATCCAGATAATTTTATTGTTAGTATTGGTATAAACGAAGAGTATTTCTTTTTTAAACATTCAGAATACAATGGGCCATTATACAAAAAAGAAGTGCAGGATATTTTAGATAAAACTACATTGCTTGTTGGTCACAATATAAAGTTTGATTTATTGTGGCTTTGGGAAGCAGGTTTTAAATATGATGGTAGAGTATATGATACTATGATTGGTGAGTATGTTTTAGGTCGTGGGCGTAAACAAAGTTTAAAATTAAAAGATTGTTGTAATAGACGAGGTGTTAGTCAAAAATCTGACATAACTGAACAATACTTAGAACGAGATGTTTCATTTGAAAACATACCTATGAAAATTGTAGATGAGTATGGTCGACAGGATATAGTAGCTACAAAAGCATTGTTTCAATCACACATGAAAGATTTTAAATTACCAAAAAATAAAATATTACTAAACACTGTGCGAACTATGTGTCAGTTTTGTGTTATACTTACTAAGATGGAAAACAATGGTATAAAAATAGATACAACTAAATTAGATGAAGTTGAAAAGGAGTTTCAATTAGAGTATGATAAGTTAAGAGTTGAGATAGATAAAATAATATATGATAAGATGGGCGACACTAAGATTAATCCTGCAAGTCCAGAGCAATTATCTATGTTAATTTATGGTAGTAAATTATTAGATAAAAAAGGTTGGATAGCAGAGTTTAATATAGGTATAGATAAATATACAAAGAAGCCAAAGAAAAGACCTAAAATGGGAAAGCATGAGTTTATAAAAACCTGCATGATGTATTTAGTTCCTATCTACAAAACAAAAGCAAAACAGTGCACAGAGTGTGGTGGTAAAGGTTACATACAAAAGTATAAAGTAAATGGTGATAAATATAAAAACATGTCAAAGTGCCCAGTATGTAAATCAGAGGGTGTAACTTATTCTAATACAAGTGAGCGTGCAGGGTTTGGTGCAAAAGCTCAGTTTGTATCTGATGCATCTGAAGGTGGATTTAAAACAGACAGAACTACACTACAAAGATTATCTTCACAAAGTGAGGACTTAAATAATTTTGTTAGTAAAATAACAAGATATAATGCATTGGAAACATACTTGTCTACATTTGTAGATGGTATAAAAAAACATGTAAAGCAGGATAGTTTTTTATATCCTAATTTTATGCAATGTATTACAAGGACAGGCAGGTTGTCTAGTCGTGACCCTAACTTCCAAAATCAGCCACGAGGCGGAACGTTCCCTATACGAAAAGTAATAACATCTCGATTCGAGAAAGGTAAAGTAGCGGAAATTGATTTTGCACAGTTAGAGTTTCGTACAGCAGTATTTCTAGCACAAGACGAGCAAGGCATGAGAGATATAGAAAATGGCGTAGATGTGCACCAATATACTGCTGATGTCATCGGGGTATCTAGACAACAAGCTAAAGGGCATACCTTCAAACCTTTGTATGGAGGTATGTCTGGAACTGAGGATGAAAAAAGATATTATGATGCATTTAAAGATAAATATAAAGGTATAACTGCATGGCATGAAAAATTACAAAACGAAGCATTAAAATATAAAATGATTACATTACCGACTGGCAGACAATACGAGTTCCCATCTGTAGAACGAATGCCCTGGGGCGGCACAAGTTTTTCTACACAGATAAAAAATTATCCTGTGCAAGGATTTGCTACTGCAGATATAGTTCCTCTCGCTTGTATAAATATACAGGAACTCGTAGATAAACATAATTTAAAAAGTATGTTAATAAATACAGTTCATGATTCTGTTGTGGTAGATATACACCCAGATGAAGAGATTACTATGGTGCGTCTTATGAGAGAGGGGGCTTCAAATGTTATAAAATCTTTAAAAGATACATACGATATTGACTTTAATGTACCATTGGAAACTGAGGTTAAGATAGGTTATGATTGGTTAAACTTAGAAGTTGTAGAATAACATTGACAGTGAGTGTCAATATGTTACAAATAATTATAGATAAATATACTTGGAGGTATATATGACTGAACTACAAAAATATGATTCCTTGTCAAAGGAAGAAATAATGAGACTGACAGGTCAAGAAGATGACTCTGGTTCTGGCTCATTGGTATTACCAAAACTTGCTATAAACAGGATAGGTGAAGATGATGATGGCAATAAATTAGATGTTGGAACATACTCTATTTATGATACAGTATCTGAACAAAAAGTTTACAGCAGAAAAACTGGCAATAGTCCTGTATTGTTTAGGCCTTTTATAAGAGGTTATCAATATATGGAGTATGACCCAGACACAAACACATATCCAAACTTTTCAGTAATTTTTAAATCATGGAAAGATGAAGCTTTAGATATGTTAGGAGGTACAAAATGCGGTAAAGTTCCTTTTAAAGATATAGAAACTCTGACCAATGAAGAAGCGGCCAGACAAAAAAATATTAAGTGTTACACTTTAGCATATGGATTATTAAATATGCATGCTGTAACTGGTGCAGGAGAAGAGGTAAACGTAGAAGATTTACCTTGTTTGTGGAGAATAAGTGGTATGAATTTTAGACCAGTAAATGAGGCTATAAAGAGTATCAAAAATCGTGGTAAACTTATTCAGAATACAAATCTTCTTTTGTCAACAAAAAGAAAAAAACATGGAACTAATGTATATTACATGACTGATATTTCTATAGATGACAAGGTAGTTGAATTTAGTAAAAAAGATTTATCTACTATGGAATTGTTTGCTGAAACTATTAACGAGGAAAATAAAAAAGTCGTTGAATCTTGGAAGCAAGCACAGAAATCTAAACCAGTGGCTAATGATAAGGCCTCTGAACAGGTTATGAAAGATGTATCACCAGAAGAGGCACTAGCATCCTAGTGTCTGATTTTATAATAAATCGTGTACAAATGTTTTTAGCGGAGGCCAATAAGGCCTCCGTTGACGTTTCAGACCAACTAATTGAAGAGTTTGGTGAAGCATGTAAAGATGCATTTAGAAAACAATTTACTGAAGAAAGAGAAACAAAATTTAAATACAGAATGTCAAATATAGGCAGACCATTATGTCAATTACAAATGGAACAAAGTGGTGCTGAAGCAGAAGCAATGCCATACAACGCAAAAATGCGTAATTTATTTGGTGATTTAATAGAGGCGGCGGCTATAACAATAATGTCTGCATCTGGTTTAGAATTAAAAGATATACAAAAGAAAACACAATATAAATTTGATGATAAGTATATCAATGGCACTATGGATGTAAAAATAGGAGATAAGATATGGGATATAAAAAGTGCTTCACCCTGGTCTTTTGAAAATAAATTTGGTGAAAGCGGAGGTTTTGAAACATTAAAAAATGATGATGCATTTGGATATCTAGCTCAAGGATATTTGTATGGAGAAGGAGAGAAAGCTGATTTTGGTGGGTGGATTGTTATTAATAAATCTACAGGAGAATGGTGTTCTACAGAAGTGCCACCAGAAGATATATCTAAAAAAGAAATAGTAGATAAAGCAAAAGAGAGTATAACAGCCCTTGAATCTAAACAAGAATTTAAAAGATGTTTTAGTGATGTAGAAGAATCTTTTTACAAAAAACCAACAGGCAATAGAGTGTTAGGTAGAGAGTGTAGTTTTTGCCCATACAAAAGACCTTGTTGGGGTGACCAATTACAATATCTACCACAACAACAATCTAAAAGTAAAAATCCAAAATGGGTTTGGTATACACAAATTAATAATCCAAGAGTAGATGATGAGAACGAGCAGTCGGAAAGCTAAAGGTAGAAGACTACAGAATTGGGTAAGAGATTCACTATTATCTGTATTTACAAATCTAGATGATAATGATGTTATGTGTGCTATAATGGGAGAAACAGGGGCGGACATTAAGTTGTCCAACCCTGCTAAAAAATTAATACCATATTCTTTTGAATGTAAAAACAAAGAAACATTTAAAGGTATATATGATATTATAGCTCAAGCACAGAGTAACGCAAAAGCATCGGATGTGCCGATTGCTGTAATTAAAATGAACAAGTTTCAGCCACTAGTTATTGTTGATGCTACACATTTTTTTAACTTAATAGGAAAACAAAATGAAAGATAATGGTGTAATGAATATTAACAATAATATAACCATAACAGTTTATCCTGCAGAAGGAGGTTTTGGTATTGTTATTACAGAACCTAAGTTTGCACCTTTTACAGAAGAAACAGGTATAGCTTTAACTATAGCTCATGGTATGGTAAACATGGCATTAACAGACCCTGGCACAGTGTTTGATGAGGGTGTAAACGCATTAGGAAAATTAGATAATGAAGAGGCTGTAGATAAAAAAGTAGATATGACTGAAGTAATTAAAGAAAAAAAGAGTAAGTTAAATTAATGAAAACACAAATAAAAGAAAATAAAAGTACAGACATTAAAAAATTAAAACANAATGATTTTTCTATAACAAAGTTTTCTAAAGATTTATCTTATGGTAAAAAACATGAAAAGCTTGTAATGAAATCTCTTGAAAAATATGAATTAAAAACAGATAGAATGGCACATAAAACAGGTAATGTGTATGTTGAGTTTCAATCAAGAGGTAAAGATAGTGGTATAAAAGTTAGCAATGCAGGAACTTGGATATTTAAAATAGTTAGTGCAAAAGATACACATTTGTTTTCTATACAAATACCATTATCAAGATTAAAAAAATTAGTTAGTAAAGATTACAGAGTTGTTCCTGGAGGAGATAATTTAACATCAAGAGGATATTTAGTTCCTATATTAGATTTGGTAAAAGTGTGACAGTAGAGTTTTGGCAATGGTGGATTTTAATAATGGTTACAATAAATACTTGTATAAATACAATAGTATTTTTTGTAGGTCGTAAATTTAAAAAGAGTAAGAAATGATAGTAGCAAAAAAAACAAAAGAATTATTATCTAAAGCTATCAATTTAGTTGGTGGAGATAGACAAAGAGATTATGGTGATAAAGTAAAAAACCATGATAACATAGCTAAGTTATGGTCAGCATACTTAGATGTAAAAGTAGAAGCTCATGATGTAGCAATTATGATGGCGTTATTAAAAATGGCTCGAACTAAACTTGGTGCTGTTAGTGAAGATACATATATAGATATGGCGGCATATAGTGCTATAGCAGGAGAAATAAAATTTGAGGAAAAAAATGGAAAGCTACATATTAAGTAAAGATGACAGAGATGCTATCTTAAGATATCTTATGGGTAGACCTTATGGTGAAGTTACACAAGCAGTAAATGTTTTAATGAAGTTACCTAAACTAGACCCAAAAATAAATCCATCGTTTGTACAATCAGATGATAAATCAAAGTCAAAATAAAAAAAGGGAGCGTAATGCTCCCCTTTTTATAACTAAAGTATCTATTAATACTGATGGTAATTTAATTATTAATCATGAATATCCTAATCCTAAAACAATAATTGAAAGATTAGATGATACCCACTACAAATATATAATATCTTCTATTGTAAAACACTGTATGTCTGAGTCTGTTAATTTTGATGAAAGATTAAATAAACTTCTTAAACAGTTGTAGTAGCTTCAAATAAAGCTTCACTTGTTTGGTTTATTAATGTATTAAATGCAACAGGCTGTGGTTTATTAAGTATTTCAAATACTTTTTCTTTATTTCTTATATCTATAATATGAAATTTATGGTCACCATACTTTTCATTTAAAAATTCAAAATCTATTTCATCTTTTCCATATGGCCCATATTCCATAATATCTGCATTTGTTAATCCAATATTTTCATCTTCAAAATCTCTTAAACGTTGTTCTACTACTCTATCTGGTGCCCCAAATCCATAATCTCTCATATCCGCATTTTTAGTTACATCAAAACCAAATTTATTTGCAACATTTGGTAATGTATCATAAAATCCTCCCGCTTTATTTTTGTTTTTTATTGATTTTGTTGTTGGGATAACTATATAATCAAATCCCATATCATATGCAGTTCTAATATCTGCCCATAATTTTTTCTTATACCAGTCAGCATCTTTTTGCATTTTTGTCATTGTACCATAAAATGGTGTTCCTTGTATGGTAGGAACAGCAGGTTGACCTTCTACATATGGCACAAACTCACCATCTACAAATCGGCCTCCAGTAGCCGCTCCAGGTGGGGCATCAACAGGAACCCCTCCAGGAATAGTTTGAACTGGATTATCTGGTCTTGATGGTTGTATTTCTTCTATAAAATATGCTTTATCACCATTTGGATTTAATGGCCCTTTATTTATACGTCTTGCTGTAACTATACTCCAAGATGCTAAATTTTTAGTGCTTTCAAAATGCCCATCTCCAAAGTTTGGATACCCAGATAAATTATTATATGTTAATTTTACTTCCATGTATTTAGAATATGGATGGGAATTGTATGTTATTCCACCTTTACTTTCATAATTGCCAGGGTCTGGATTAGTTACTACATAAGGTCTTTTATCTCCCTCTACTACTTGTCTAAGAGTTGAATCTTGTCTTGCCGCATCTACTCTTTCATTTATTTCAAATAAAGTGGCTGAATTTTTATTTAAATTATTAATAGTTTGTTGCCAATTTGGCCCACTAATTTCACTTTGCATTAATTGAGTTACATAAGTATTCCATCCTGGAATATCTCCTAAAGTCATATTTTGTACAATAACATCTAAAGCAACCCCTCTGTTTTCGGAGTTTACTAACATCTCTGCAGTTATTAATTTTCCATCTATTGTTGGAGGGTCGTTAACAAACCCATTGTTTATATCATTTCTATCTGGGTCAAAATGTTTTCTATTATTAAAATTTTCTAATAATTTATTTACCCATGTTTCGCCCAACATGTTATAACTTTGTGGTTTGTTTACACTTACATAAAAATTTGTTCTAGGGTCTTTAACATGAGCTAAAGCATACATAATTTTTTCTTTATATGCGTCTAAATACATTCTTTTATTTAATTCTATAGGTATATTTCCTGCTGTTTTTGTTTTTACACCATTTGGTACAACAAATCTAAATAATACTTCACCATCAGTAAATTCTTTTAATAAATCAGCTTCTGTTGCGGTGNAACCTTCATTAAACATTCTACCTTCACCTGCTACAAACTNTAAATAATTTTCTGTTATATCAGCAATCATTCCATTTCCACTAGCTCTACGCATTATATCCCATTCAGTCATTGACATCATTAGTGGATGGCTTACGAGGTTGTGGCTTGGAACATCAACAGCAGTTAAATCTCTATTTGCATACACTGAATTACTAGCAACATCGTTTGCATGATTTGCTAATTCATAATAATTTCCTAATAAATTATCTCTAGAAGCACTTAGTTCTTCCATTAATTCTATAGGCACATCTCTCATACCTATATCAATAGTAGCTGTTATTGGATTATCATTTATATATTTTTGTACAGTAGTTTTATCTACATTTGTAACATTGTTTTCTTTTAATGTTGCTAGATAGTCATTAAATTTACTAAGTATCATAGGTCTCTGCATTTTCTTTACAGACATTACAGTTTCAATATCTTTTACTTTTACTTGTCCTGCATCATTTACAGGTAAAGAATCTAATTGCATTTTTATAGGNTTATAAAAAGGTTCTTTTTTTAAATTTAAAGANTCAGTTATAAGTTCTTTTGGTGTAGCCGCCGCACTTAAACTTTGTGCTTGAACAGGCATNATACCTTCTTTTACTCTCATTTGATTNGCAATAGCATTAGCTTGTATGCTACCTAAATTAGCCATGTTAGATTGTTCCCAAGATTGTATAGCTAATGTTTTTATTTCTTTTTTTACTTGTGGGTTTTTTATAGCCGCCTCTGTTACAATCTTAAAATCCCCATCAATAATCATATCAGAAGCTTTATTTTTTTTCTGCTTCATCATATTATTTACAACTTTTGTAGCATTATTCCATTCAAAAGGTATNTTTTTTGATACAAAATTAGCTGTTGCAGACATACTTGGCACTTTACCTGTAACAGTTCTCATGGCCCCATAACCTGTTGATTCCCAATATGCCATTGTTGAACCAATAATATGTTCTTGCATATCTGTTGCTATTTGATTATGTATTTCTGGACTAAAAGGTAATCCATTTATTGTNCTCCACAAATCATTTCCATTTGCAACTGTGCTTGCTANAAAACTAGCCGCAGGGTCTAATGTAAGACCTAATGCACCTTCCATTGTTCCTACTGCTATATTGCCTGTAGAATACCATGCATCAATTGCATTACTTTTTAATGTTCTTTCCCACCAAGATGCGTTTGGCTGTATGTACATTTTTTTTG
>FUFK010076631.1_pt1 | contig 16297 bp, 14 predicted proteins | sample 1021851 | NCBI WGS metagenome assembly FUFK01 (sample SAMEA51879418, study PRJEB19060) | metagenome | reverse complement strand
GATTGCTCCTACATTGCCTAAGGATAAACTTATTCTTTTGAATATGTGCGGGAGGGGTGACAAAGATATTTTCACCGTTGCAGAAAGATTAGATGTCTCTCTGATGAGTTAAGTAGGCCTTTTCTGAATAATTTCTTCAAAATCCTCACAGAGCTTTTGTATTGAAGTTACGATTTTGTCTTTTTCAGCTTTAGAGAAATTTGATAGCACAAAAGACGATACTTCTTCTTTTGTACGAGGACGTCCTATGCCCACACGAAGCCTGTTAAAGTCTTTGGTTCCCAAGTGCTGAGATATGGATCTAACACCCTTGTGCCCTGCATCTCCTCCACCCTGTTTAAACTTTATATGTCCTAAGGCTAAGTCGATATCATCATAAATAACAAATATATCGTCTTCACTAACTTTGAAAAACAGCTTAAACTTTGCTACACAAGAGCCAGACAGGTTCATGTAAGTCTGAGGCTTTACTAAAATAATTTTTTCAGAACCGAACAGTTTAGCCGCGAACATTCCGTCAAATTTGATTTTCCAGTCTTCAAATTGGTAGTGTGTAGAAAAATGATCTAANGCCATAAANCCCAAATTATGTCTATTATTCAGGTGCACTGAACCGGGGTTTCCAAGGCCAACGATTAACTTCACTATCTAAGGCTATCCAATCTACTCTTGAGCAGTTTCTTCTTTTTCTTCTTCAATTGTATCGGTAGCCGTATCATCAGAATCTGTACTCTCATTTTCACTTGACTTCAATCCGCTTGGAGCTTGTATATTGGCCACAACAAAATCTCTTCCTTTTATTGTAGTTTCAGTTCCAGCGGGAAGCACGATATTTGATATTGTAATGGTATCACCAACCTCNAAGTCTTTTATATCTACTTCCAGCGCTGATGGGATTTCCATAGCATTCACGATCAATTCCACTTCTGGCCTAACAACAGTCAAAACGCCTCCTCGCTTTATTCCCTTGCATATGTCTTGGTTATTAAAAACAACAGGTATGAATAATTTAATTCTAGCAGTTTTTGACAAGCGCATAAAATCAAGGTGTGTGGGCAGATCTTTCACAATATGTTTCTGAATGTCTCTACAGATTACCTGTATAGTTTTTCCTTCTATCGACAGGTTAATCAATGTCGACATAAACTTACCTGCATTTAGCTTTTTTAATAACTCATTAAACTTTACGTTTATATTCAATGGATCTTCTGATCCTCCATAAACAATGCCAGGAACTAGGTCATTTCTCCTCGCCTCTCTTGCAGCCCCTTTTCCAACGCCTTCTCTNACGGTTGCTGTTAAAGACAAATTATCTGCCATCTTGGTAATCCTTAATAAAAAGTTCTAGAGAGTTAATATATTACTTCGGTCTGAAGGTCAAAATTTTTTTAATTTGAATGAACGGATTTTGATAGGCTACTTATAAAGTCTGAAACTTCACGCTCCGATGCACCCTTTTGAACTGTTTCTATAATAGCTGAACCGACTACAACCCCATCAGCTGAAAGAGAAATAGATTTTGCATCTTCGGGTGACTTTATTCCAAAACCAACACAAATAGGTAAATCAGTATATTTTTTTATTCTACTTATCTCATCGGCAACAACCTGCTTAACAGGGACCTTAGATCCAGTAACACCGGCGACCGATACATAATAAAGAAAGCCACTTGAATTATCTAAAAGTGTTGGCAACCTCTGGTTATCACTTGTAGGTGTAAGTAACCTTATAAAATGGAGTTTGTGATTTAAGCAAAAAATACATAATTCACTATCCTCTTCAGGGGGCAAATCAACGATTATAAGTCCATCGACCCCAAGGTTCTTAATTTTTTCCACGAAATTTTCTGATCCAAACTTATGTATAGGGTTGTAGTAACCCATCAAAATTATAGGAGTATCTTGATCATTCTCTCTAAAACTCTCAATCATTTGATATAAGTTTTCCATCTTGAACCCAGCTTCTAATGCCTCATGTCCTGCATCTTGAATGATTTTTCCATCTGCCATTGGATCGGTAAATGGCATTCCTATTTCTATAATATCTGCCCCCAGACTTGGTAATTTTTGAAGTAGGTTACTTGAATATTTGATGTTCGGGAATCCTGCCATTATAAATGGAATGAAAGCTTTTTTATCTTCAGCAGTCAATTGGTNGAATTTTTTATTAAGCCTTGACATGGTTACTCTATTTAAATTATTCACAAAACTTGTTCATTTTAGACTACAGAATAAAATTGATTAAAGTCTTATATAGTAATTAACTGGATAAGGGAATAAATAAAATGGGTTTTAAGACAGGAATTATNGGTCTTCCGAATGTGGGAAAGTCAACTTTGTTCAATGCTTTGACAAAATCCAAAAGCGCACAAGCGGCAAATTTTCCATTCTGTACAATAGACCCAAATATTGGNGAGGTAANGGTTCCAGACNAAAGACTTTTNNAGCTTTCAAAAATTTCTNNATCTAATGAAACAATACCNACCAAAATGACATTTATCGATATTGCTGGTTTGGTAAAGGGGGCTTCAAAAGGCGAGGGTTTGGGCAATAAGTTCTTGGCAAATATTAGAGAATGTGATGCNTTGGCNCATGTCACAAGATGCTTTGAGGATGAAAACATAACTCATGTTAACAACGCTATAGATCCAGTAGCTGATATTGATATTATTAATACTGAGCTTTTATTAGCTGATTTAGAAAGCGTAACAAAGCGAATAGAGAACTATAAAAAAAGAGGTGGTAAGAAAAATGATGAAGTGCTTACCTTAGTATTCCTGGAGAAAGTTCTAAAACTTTTAGAAGATGGAATACCAGTAAGACAAGGAAAATTTTTTGACGATGAGTTAAAAATGTTGCATTTATCTCAATTTTTAACTTCAAAACCTATATTGTTTATCTGTAATGTGGACGAAAACAGTGTAAGAGAGGGAAACGAATACTCAAAAAGAGTGGAGGCTTTAGCAAAGACGTTAGAGGCTTCAACTTTAAATATTTCAGTTTCGATTGAGCAAGAGCTTAGCGAAATATCTGATAAAAATGAGCTAAAAGAGTTTTTGTTTGAAATGGAAATGGATTCTACTGGGCTTGAAAAATTAATAAAGACTGGATACGAACTTCTAGGATTGTGTACTTATTTCACTTCTGGCCCTAAGGAAACCAGAGCGTGGACAATCACCAATTCAACTTTTGCCCCAGAAGCTGCTGGAAAAATACACACCGACTTCAAAAAAGGTTTCATAAGAGCGGAAACCGTGAGTTATTCCGACTTTGTATCAGCTGGCGGTTGGTTAAAAGCAAAAGAATTAGGAAACGTAAGAAGTGAAGGAAAAGACTACTTAGTTAAAGATGGTGATATTATGAACTTTCTATTCAGTTCATAAATTTTAATAATCAATTCTTGCTAAGTACAGGCCACCAGATGGAGCTAATGCAGCACATCGACTTCGATCTTTAGACAATAGTATTTCCTGTATCTTTTTGGCCCCCCACTTTCCGCAGCCAACTTTCTCTAAGCAACCTACAATGCTTCGAACCTGATGGTGCAGAAAAGATCTTGCTGAAAAATTTAATTGATAAACAACTCCGTCTCTTATCTCTTCAGACTGGATGCTAATTTTATCTATTGTTTTTATTGGACTAGATGCTTGACAAATTGAGGATCGAAATGCTGAAAAATCATGCCTACCTGTGAGGTAATTTGCAGCTAGCTGCATATTTGATTTGTTTAAGCTGTGCCTTACGTGCCAATATTGGTTTTTCTCAAAAGTTAAATCTGTTTTCCTGGAAAAAATTTTATATATGTAATGCCGCTTTATAGCAGAAAAGCGTGCGTGAAATTGATTGTTAACAAATCTAGCATTTAATATCGAAACTGGATATTTGTTNAGGTAATAATTAATTGCCTTTTGTACAGTTTCACAATCACGTTTAGTTGCTAAGTCAACATGAGCAACCTGCCCGATAGCATGCACCCCGGCATCCGTTCTTCCTGCCCCGACGAAATTTTCACAATTCATATCAAGTTTTTTTATTGCATCAAATACAACTCCTTGTACGGTGGTTATATTGTTTTGTACCTGCCAGCCATGAAATGGTGAACCATCGTATTCTATTGTNAGAGCATACCTATACATATCTTGAGTTTNTAAAAATGTTTAATTTACGAAAAACTAAATTTACGAAAAAAATATTTAATTGTATATAAATCGATTTTCTACTAAACAACTATTAAAAAAACTCAAGAAATAAAATGTCATCAAACGATAAAGATTATAAAGAAACCTTATTCTTACCTAACACAAATTTTCCGATGAGAGCCAATCTACCTGAAAGGGAAACAGAGTGGTTAGCCCGTTGGGAAAAATTGAATATCTATAAAAAACTTAGAGAAGACATAAGTGACAGGAAAGTATTTGTTCTCCATGACGGCCCGCCTTATGCAAATGGAAACCTACATATTGGGCATGCGTTAAATAAAATTCTGAAAGATTTTGTNGTAAGGAGTCAACAAGTTTTGGGTAATGACAGTATTTATGTACCTGGGTGGGATTGTCATGGGTTACCTATCGAATGGAAAATTGAAGAGAAATATAGAGAAAAAGGGAGATCAAAAGAAGACGTACCGATAAATAAGCTTCGTGAAGACTGTAGAGACTTTGCAAGCCATTGGATAGAAATTCAAAAAGAAGAATTTAAAAGGCTGGGAGTAACTGGTGATTGGGATAATCCATACTCTACCATGGACTATANTAGTGAAGCAGTAATTGCAGACGAGTTTGTAAAACTGGTTATGAAAGGAGTTGTGTATAGAGGTTCCAAACCAGTCATGTGGTCCCCTGTCGAGAAAACGGCTCTTGCTGAGGCAGAGATTGAGTATAGAGATCACCGTAGTACTACTATCTGGGTTAGGTTCAGTATAGCCGATGGTGATTTAAAGGGTTCCGATATTGTAATATGGACTACAACACCTTGGACCATACCTTCAAATAAAGCAGTAGCTTTCAACAAATCCATCAAATATGGACTTTATGAAATAGAAGAGGTTCAAGATGAAAGCTGGGCCAAGCCAAAAAACACTATCATACTTGCTGATAAGCTTGCTGAACAGACGATGGAAAAATCCAGGGTTACAAAGTATAAAAAAATACGAGAGTTGANTTTGGATGATTTCAACGAGATTACTTTNACCCATCCATTTTCAAAGCTTGAAGGTGCTGAAAGCTTTTGGGATTATGCTGTTCCCTTAGTCGAAGCGGATCACGTTACAGATGATGCGGGGACTGGTTTTGTACATATCGCTCCAAGTCATGGAGCTGAAGACTTTGAAGTTTTCCTTAAGCGTGGATGGTTATCTCGTATGACAAATAATGTCGAGGATGATAGTAGCTTTTCAACAGCCGTCCCATTTTTCAAAGGCTTGCAAATATTTAACAAGAAGGGAAAAGAAGGCGAAGCGAATAGGGCTGTAATCCAAAAATTAATAGAAGCAAATAAGCTGATTGCTAGAGGTATTTTGGAACACTCATATCCTCATAGCTGGCGATCTAGAGCTCCAGTAATTTTTAGAAATACTCCTCAATGGTTTGTAAATATAGATAAGGATCTAAAGGATGGTAAAGATGAATTTGGTAAAACCATACGGGAAAGAGCACTTCATTCGATAGATAAATTGGTAGAGTGGGTTCCAAAAAGTGGTAGGAATAGGCTTCATAGCATGGTATCGACAAGACCAGATTGGGTTTTATCTAGACAGAGAGCATGGGGTGTCCCATTAACATGTTTCATAAAAAAGGGTTTGGGCCCTGATCATGAGGATTTCATTCTCAAGGATGAAAAGCTTAATGAAAGACTGGCTGATATACTCAAAAAAGAAGGAGCAGATGCTTGGTTCCAAGAAGGCGCAAAGGAACGATTTTTAGAGGGATTATATTCTCCAGATGACTATGAACAAGTAATGGACATCCTTGATGTCTGGTTTGACTCAGGTTCGACCCATGCCTATGTTCTCCGAGACAGAGCAGATGGAAAGTGGCCTGCTGATCTATATCTGGAAGGGACAGATCAGCATAGAGGTTTTTTCCATTCCTCTCTCCTGCAATCATGTGGCACTCAAGGACAAGCCCCCTACCAAGGTGTATTAACTCATGGATTCATTTTGGATGAGAAGGGTTTCAAGATGTCCAAATCACTTGGTAATACAGTAAGCCCTCAGCAGGTAATCAAGCAGTTTGGAGCTGATATACTGAGACTTTGGGTTGCCCAAAGTGACTATACAGTAGACTTAAGGATAGGAAATGAAATTCTAAAAGGGGTGACTGATAGTTATCGAAAATTAAGGAACACTGTAAGATTTTTACTGGGAAACTTAGGTACGTATTCCGATCAAGAAGATATAGCTTATANTGAATTACCTAATCTCGAAAAGTATATTCTTCATAGAGTCTGTGAAGTTGATGAGAAAATAAGATCCTCTTACCAAGATTATTCTTTTCAATCGGTGTTTCAAACTTATTTCCAATTCTGTACCCAAGATCTTTCTTCGTTCTATTTCGATATTCGAAAGGATGTTTTGTATTGNGATCCNGAGAATAGTTTAAAAAGAAGAGCCACACTTAAAGTTCTTGATATCTTGTTTTTTAGATTGACAACATGGTTTTCCCCAATTTTACCATTTACAATGGAAGAAGTGTATTTAGAGAGATTTCCTGAAGAAGGAAATTCAGTACACTTACTGGATATTCCTAGTAACGAAAAAGACTGGTATAATCCNNAACATGTAAATCACTGGGATAAAATTAGAAACGTGAGGCGCGTCGTAACTGGGGCTATAGAAGTGTTGAGACAAGACAAGGTAATAGGTTCAAGTTTAGAAGCTTGCCCGATTATCTATATAAAAGACAAAGAGCTTTTTGATATAATAAAGTCCGTAGATATGAGCGAAGTGTGTATTACATCGAGTATAAATGTCGAATTTTCCCCGACTAGCATCGCTGATNCGTGTTTTACGCTCGATGATGTTCCTGATGTTGGGGTAATTTGTAAAACTGCCCAAGGGAAAAAGTGCCAACGATGCTGGACGCTCAACTTGCCAATAGATAAAAGCGAGGGCGACGACTTATGTGATCGTTGCAAGCAGGCGGTCATTTAAATTAAAATGGAATTATTAATTTACTCTCTCTCTAGGATGAGTAGATTTATAGACTTGTAGTAATCTTTTTTGTTCTATCTGAGTATATATTTGTGTGCTGCTCAATGCAGAGTGACCAAGAAGCTTTTGGATGCTTCGTAAGTCTGTGCCTGCATTTAATAAGTGGGTGGCGTATGAATGTCTCAATGAGTGAGGTGTGGTCGACGAAGGAAGACCAATCAACCCTCTTGCTCTTTCCAATGCCTTCTGAAAAGATCTAGGAGACATTCTTTTTCCTCTTATTCCAAGAAAAACATATTCACTGTTAGAAATAGGATAAGGGCAATGTTTTTTATAATTTTCAATTGCTTGGTTAGCAATATCAATTATTGGTACCATTCGCTCTTTTTTTCCTTTGCCCTTGATCAAGACACTTGTATTTAACGGTAGCATATCTGTTTTTAAATCTAGTGCTTCCGAAATTCTCAGACCACAGGTATATAATAATAGAAAGATGGCTTGGTTTCTGGATATTATCCATTGTTTCTCTTTTTTGTTTTCGAAGGCTCTGAATAGTTTTTTTATCTCGTTGATAGTTATCGGTCTTGGAAGTTTTTTATCTTTTTTCGGAGAATCTAAATTCGAAATAGCTGCGTTGAAAATATTATGGGAGTTTTCTAACCATTGGAAAAAGTTTTTTAAGCTAGATATTTTTCTAGAAAGTGAAGAAGCTTTTACAGACCTATTTCGAAGGCTTAAAATCCATAACCTAATTTTATGAGAACTTATATTTGATAGATCAGATTTTAAAACAGGTTGGGATTCTTGAAATGAAAAATGAAGAAAATCTTTCAAGTCCAATGAATATGCTTTAACGGAGTTTTCAGAAAGGTTTCTCAAATTTATGTTATATGATGCCCACTCTTTTATTAAGGCATTTAACTCTATCTTCATTTGTATAACAAGCTTTCCAAGTGCTTGGATATTACCTGAGCAAAAAACTCTAAATAATCTGTTGACTGATCAACGGAAAAAGTGGATTCGTCGACTGACTCAAAAAAAAGAAATCCTTTAAATTCGTTATTAACTAAAAGGGAAATAATTGCTTCCGATTTTGTGCTCTCTTCTCTAGCAATTAATTGCTCAGCCTCTTTTTTTTTATCNTTAACTACATTTGTGAGGCGAACGGTTTTTCCTTTTGTTATTCCTATTTTCTGTGCAAATTTGATTATCTCCTCATTAGATTTCAAAATACAGTTTTGAATGTTGGAATTAGAGAATGTATTGTCGCTTACAACTATTTTNATTANATCNACNCGTAATATTTCTGTGGCTTTTAAACATAAAAATTTAAAAAGAGCGCCTATATCCCTTGTTTCAATAGTNTNTAAGCAACANTTATGAATNTTCTTNATTCCCAATTGATTTTCGTANGCATGTTGAATTATTTGACTGTTGGTACTTTTTAACTTTTCTACTTTCTCTCCAAGTTTTTTTAGAAAAACATTTCTGATATCGATCAGATTTTCTTCATCAGGGAAATCTGAGTCCTTTAGAAGTGCAAGCAATAATTCCTTGTCCAGTAAAATTAAGTCTGGATTTTCTAATATTTTTTGTCGCTCTTCAGGAACTATTTCAATTTTATTCATATATTTTTTAAATAATAGATTGNCCAGTTTTTTCCCAGTCAGCCGTAAATTGGCTTAAACCAGAGTCAGTTAGGGGATGCTTTACAAGCTTTTCAAAAATATCTAAGGGAATTGTTGCAACATCTGCTCCAAAGCGTGCGCATTGTTTTACATGATTGATTGTTCGTATAGATGCCGCCAGAATTTTAGTCGAAAATTTATAGTTTGAATAAATTAACTTTATATCCGATATCAAATCTATTCCTTCTAAATTTAAATCATCTAAACGACCGATAAAGGGACTTACATACTCAGCACCAGCTTTTGCAGCTAAAAGAGCTTGCGAAGAAGAAAAACAAAGAGTCATATTCACACTTATACCTTTGTTGGATAAAGTTTTACACGCCTTCAATCCATCCCAAGTGATCGGAAGTTTAACAGTAACGTTCTCTGCTATCTCGGCAAGCTTTATACCTTCTTGTACCATTGTATCTGAATCTAGCGCTGATACCTCAGCACTTACAGAGCCAGAAACTATTCCTGCCAATTCAGATATCACCTCGATCATGTTTTTACCTGACTTTAATATGATCGATGGGTTGGTTGTTACGCCGTCTATAAGACCGATTCCACAGTACTTGCGAATCTTATCAATGTCTGAACCATCCAAAAAAAGCTGCATGAAATCTTATCCAATTTAATATATTTTCTTGGACTTTAGTCTATATGGTGATTTATTTCAAAGGAAGAGAAAAAGTGTAAACTCAGATAAATGGCATTTGAAAGACAGTTTGGAGTTATCTTCACAAACCCAAAGCTTCCAGTTTTGGACTACAGTACCTTAGATGACAATATTGGAATTGGCAGTTTAGTAGANGTGCCCTTAGGTTCCAAAGTGGTCGTTGGCATTGTTTGGAGTGAGGGAGATACTAAATTCGATCATAGTCGACTTAAGAAGATCATTGGCACTGTTAACAAGATAAAACTGGAGCCTGATTTTATTGATTTCTTGAAAAAGACACATGCTTACACGCTATCTCCAATACAATCTTTCTTAAAAATGGCTGTTCAAAACTTAAAGTTTCATAAAGATCAAAAAATGCCTATTGCCTATTCGCTGAATAGCTCCAACTACTCCCAAATCACAAAGCGTCAAAAGGAACTTATTAGCTATTTCAAAGAGCAACCTCAGAGAATCGCTCAATATAAACAAATAAAAAAAGATCTAGGTGTAAGTTCTTCAGTTGTAAGAAGTTTGGAAAATAAAGGAGTGTTATCGAAAGTCACCGAAAATAAATATAAACAAGAAAAAATTTTCAATGAACCGATTACATTATCTTTTCAACAGAGACAAGCAGTGGCAAAAATAAGAGAAAAGTATGTAAAGAATGAGTTTCAGTCATGGCTATTATTTGGTGTTACTGGTTCAGGTAAAACCGAGGTTTATTTGAANCTAGCAAGTGAGCGCATAGAAAAAGGAGAACAAGTTCTNATTTTATTACCTGAAATTTCTTTAACTGTCGATTTTAAACAACGTATTATGAAAAGATACGGAGCGCTTGCAGGTGAATGGCATTCACAACTATCTTTAAACGAAAGACGAAAAGTGTTTAAGAATGTAGTAAGCGGTCATTTAAAGCTTCTGATAGGAGCCAGATCAGCACTTTTTTTACCATTTAAAAACTTAAAACTTATCATTGTGGACGAAGAGCATGATTCCTCTTATAAGCAAGAAGAAGCCCCAATATATAATGCAAGAGATCTCGCTGTTTTAAGAGCTTCAACTTTGAAATCACGAATCATTCTATCTTCAGCTACTCCCAGTATCGAGACATGGCATAATTGTAGATTGGGTAAGTATCATAAAGTTGACCTTCCCAAACGTTTTGGCGAGGTTTATGAACCGAGAGTGACTTTAATTGATATGAATGTTGAAGAAACCCCAAAAAATAGTTGGATATCTGTTCCAATCATTGATCAGATAAAGATAAGTTTGGAAAAAAAAGAGCAAATTCTAATTTTTCTGAATAGAAGGGGTTATGCGCCAATAGCATTTTGTACAGCATGCAGAATTTCTTTGAAGTGTAAAAATTGCAGTACAAAGCTAGTTTATCATAAGACAAAAAACTGTTACCTGTGCCATATATGTGGATATAAAGTTTCAGAAAAAACGAAATGTGTTAAGTGTAAGTCGGATGANAATTTTATACCTATTGGGCCAGGTGTTGAAAGAATTAGAGATGAGATTTCCAGATTGTTTCCCGATGCTTNGTCACAGATTTTTTCTTCAGATAGTTTTTCAAAGGGAGAAAAACATTTAGAAGATATGGATAAAATAAAGTCAGGGGAAATTAATATCATTATAGGTACTCAATTGGTAGCCAAAGGATATAATTTTCCTCATTTAAAGCTTGTAGCAGTAATTGATGCAGACATGGGTCTAAATGCTGGCGATCATAGGGTAATGGAGAAAAGCTATCAGGTAATTAAACAAGTTATAGGGCGAGCAGGACGGTATGCCTCTGACGGGCGAGCGTTGATTCAAACTTGGATGCCTCGACATCCTGTTTTACAAGCGTTACTAAAGGATCATGGAGAAATATTTCTTAACACTGAGTTAGAACAAAGAATAGAAGCTAATGTTCCGCCTCATGGAAAATTTATATCGTTGATATTGTCAGGAAGAAAGGAAAGCACACTTATAGATTTTGGTAAGGAATTAAAAAATCAATTTTATTCACTAAAATTACAGGACTTTGAGATTTTTGGCCCTGCTGTCGCACCAATTTCAAGAATAAAAAATAAAACGAGAGTAAGGTTACTTATAAAGTCGAATAAAATGACAAAAATATCGCAGATCGAAGTGCGAGACTGGCTGAAAAATATTACAGTTCCAAATAATATTTACTTTAGTGTGGACATTGATCCGTATAATTTCTATTAGTTCAGAAGAGTTATTATTTAAAAAGACTAATGAAAAATTCTGATATTAACATAAGGCCCCTATCCCATTTTTACAATATGCCTTTGTATGAAAGCGGAGAAAGTGTTATTAGAGGCAAAGAGAATGTAGTAAAGTTGAGTGCGAACGAGAACATGAATGGCCCATGTAATGAGGTGCTCAATCAGTTTGCATATTACTCTAAAAACATTTTCGAGTATCCAGATAGTAATCATTTTGCTCTACGACGTAAAATCGGCGAGATACATGATGTAGATCCTAATAGAATAATTTGTGGAGCTGGATCTGATGAGATCATCCAATTATTATGTCGCTGTTTCTGTGAGAAAAATGATGAGGTTATTTATACGGAGCATGGCTTTTTAATGTATAAGTTGTCTGCTTTAGCCGCTGGAGCGAAGCCTGTAGANGTTAAAGAAAGAAATCGTACTGCATCTGTAGAGAATATTTGTGCAGCTATTACAGCCAAAACAAAGATGATTTTTTTGGCGAACCCAAATAATCCAACAGGAACTATGATTTCAGAAACTGAAGTAGAGGAGCTCCTAAATAAAATACCTGACAACATTTTACTTGTCTTGGATGGTGCTTACTCAGAATATGTGGATTCTTGTGATGGAGGTATTTCACTAGTAAATAAATATGGAAATTTATTTGTGACTAGAACGTTTTCTAAAATATTCGGGCTTGGTGGATTGCGCGTCGGGTGGGGCTATGGTGCAAGAGATATAACAGATGTTTTGAATTCCGTTCGATCACCTTTTAACGTATCGTCTTTGGGTTTGAAAATGGCCGAATTAAGTATTGCAGATGTAAAGTTCGTTAACGAGCAAAGAGAGCTCAACAGAGTAAATAGAGAAGCACTCCGAAATAAATTGCTTGGTCTTGGATTGAAAATAGATCAATCGTTTGCAAACTTTTTGCTCCTAAGATTTCTGAGCGAAGAGCAAGCCAATTCAATTGATTTATTCTTAAAGGGAAAAGGGTTTATTTTAAGAAAGGTGGGCTCTTATGGCCTTCCAAAATGCCTCAGACTTTCAATTGGTAGCAAAGAAATATGCGAAAAGCTATATTTAACCCTAGCGGAGTATTTTGAAAAAAATGAAAGAGTTTAGAAAAATATCCGTTATCGGCCTAGGTTTAATTGCGTCTTCGATATGTCTGACTTTAAGACAAAAAGATCCCACAATTAAATTGGTAGGATACGATANTGANAAAGTAGTAAGAAATAGAGCGAAAAAGATCGGTTTATGCAAAGTTGAAAGTAATTTAGATAACGCNGTGAGCGGGTCCCAGCTTATAATACTCTGTGTACCNGTTGGCCAAATGCAAGCTGTAACNCAGAGATTAAAAAAAATTATTGAGCCCGGGACAACAATTACAGACGTTGGATCAGTAAAACTGTCAGTTATTGAAGAAATAGAGTCTAACATAGAGAGCGTTGGAGGTAAGTATGTTCCCTCTCACCCCATTGCTGGAACTGAAAGATCGGGGCCTGACGCAGGTTACGCCGGACTGTTTGAAGGCCGCTGGTGCATACTGACACCCACAAAAAAAACTAACAAGAAAGCATTGAATAGTCTTGAGACCTTTTGGAAGTTTCTAGGTATGCAAACTAAAATAATGACACCTGAGCATCATGATCTAGTTCTTGCCGTCACATCTCATGCACCTCATCTAATTGCATACACTATGGTAGGGGTTGTTGATGACCTAGAAACAGTTACAAAGTCGGAAATAATCAATTACTCAGCAGCGGGTTTCAGAGACTTCACAAGAATAGCGGCGTCTGACCCAGTTATGTGGCGAGATATTTTTTTAAATAATCAAGATGCGCATTTGGAAGTATTAGGTCGATTTACGGAGGAACTATTTTCATTGCAGCGAGCCATACGAAAAAAAGACGGTGAATATTTGTTAAAATATTTTGAAAGAACTAGAAGCATAAGGAAAGGTATAGTAGCTGCCGGTCAAGATACAGGTACACCAAACTTTGGGAGAGACTAGTATTGTGTTGGAAACTGGTAAATAGGAATAGCGTTTATATAAAATAACCCTTTATTTAAGCTAAGCTTAATGGGAATTGCTTGTAGTTCAGCAGTGCTTGTTGGATTGTTGATGATTAATAGCAAGTTGACAATATCTATAATGCTTTGAATTAATTCATTATCTGTTTTTATTTTTGAGATGTTCTTTGGGCTAAGTTTTAAAAGACAAGCAACATCCTCCATAGTAGTCAGTTTAAACAAGTTTACGGCAACCATATCATTGCAACTTAGCTTAAAAAATCCAATATTCATATCTAGTTTTTCTAACATTATGTTTTCGAGTTTTATTGGCTTATAAGGTGCTTCTCGGCTACTTATAACACTATTTAATATTGAACCTTTAAGGATTAACTTATTTGGCTTTTCAGGATCTTTTTTATAAATTTTATCCAAAATGCTAACTCCTAAATTATCCGCTTGGAAATAAAAATCTAAATTCATTTGATCCGCATCCTTTAGCGCAAAAATCACTTCCTTAGCTTCAAGTATTTTAGTGTTTCTNTCGTCGGATAGTTGCCAATTTTCTTGTTCAGTGATTAACTTAAATTTACCAGAAAAAGGTCTGTCAGATATGCTGGCCTTCAATTTATTTGATGAGCTGTTGAATTTTGGATAGTCCATACTGGTGACCATGGGTTTCTCTAAAAATAGAATAAAATCAGAAAAATTATAAATTAATCTTATGATTTCTAATTTTAGGAATTCCAATTTTATAGGAGTATTATTTAACTGGGATTGAAAATTCGACACTTTTATTCCAAATTTAAAAGGAAAGCCATCAGTTGTAATTTTTTCATCGCTTAAAGTTACTGCCCATTCATTACTTAAATNCTGTTTAAGCGCTTCTTTTTGAATATTTGCAGCTAGTGCCCATACAAAGTACAATGCAAATAAAAAAGCAAATAGAATTAAGGAAAAGGTATATATTTTTTTTTTCATNAAAATTTGGTATATGTGACTTTNATTTGGNTTTATNNATGGTAATNCTTTTTCANGTNTGCTAAGAACAATTAATATGANTTTAANAAATTTTTGGATAGATATTGGCAAAGAAGAAAAAATACTCACTCAAATTANTAANAGCTGAAACACAAGGGTTCAGCCAGCCTATACAACAAGTNGTATTNATGCTNATTTCNTTATTGCTAGTAATGGTNGGNNGTTANNTNATGTTNCCCTCNGTTGCNCCTATTTTCTTNTCTTCNCCATATTTAAATGGGGTNATTTTAACNGTTTTCTTTTTNGGGATNCTTTGTTGTTTNTGGCAAATATTTGTAATAATNGCAGCTGTNAACTGGGTTGANAANTTTGCTCTNGATANNCCNGGTCATGAGTTNTCAGATCCTCCNAGATTGTTGATACCTCTNGCATCNNTATTNAAAGGNANNAAATCNAAAACTATCNTAACTTCNAGTTCTTTAAACTCGATACTNGACTCNGTNGCNACNAGANTGAATGAGGCNAGAGATCTAACACGATATGTNATTAATCTACTNATTTTTTTAGGNCTCTTAGGGACNTTTTATGGTCTCGCGATTACNGTTCCNGAGGTTGTCAACACNATAAAAAGNTTAGTGCCNAAAGAAGGGCAAACGGGAATAGAGGTTTTTGANAATNTNATGGCNGGTNTGGAAGGTCAACTTGGTGGTATGGGTACAGCATTTGCCTCATCTCTTCTNGGTTTGGCTGGTAGTTTAGTNGTNGGTCTNTTGGAGCTNTTTGCAAACCANGGNCAAAACAGATTCTATATGCAACTAGANGAATGGCTTTCATCTTTCACNAGCATAGGTATTTTTGGAGATACTGAAAATGTCGATGAGACAACCAATGATGGTAAAATAAGTCCAATTATATCAGCAGTGGGGGCGCAAATATCCGAGCTTGGACAAATGTTTGAAAAATCNATCGACAATAGNNNTAAAACNAANNAGCAAATAAATAGNTTNNCTNAGGCNATAGAAGAGCTTGCNGGTTCAAAGGTNATAGGNTCAAAAACAGTAACTAGTACTGNTGGATTTGATAAAACNNNNATTGAAAANTTNGTNTCTTCTCAANAAGANCTNAATACATTAATTAAAGGACANTTTGGGGANAGAAGTNCCNGAGATNTAGAGAACNTGACNCGTCTTAGGAATATTGANGTGCAACTGTCAAGATTGGTTGATGAANTGGCTAATGCNCGTCANGATNCNCTTTCAGAACTNNGATCAGATCTAGCTCAACTCAGTAANGCGATAATTGATTTGGCAAGGANTAGCNGCAAGGGTTAANTATGCTTACCAGGAGGAGTGGAGAGCGATTTACTNCNAATATATGGCCTGGATTTGTGGATGCNATGACGGCCATATTGTTAATCTTAATGTTTATTCTATCAATATTTATGATAGTTCAATCAGTTTTACGAGATACAATCTCCTCTCAAAAAATTGAGCTCGATGAGCAGCAAACGGAGCTTTCACAATTAGGGAATAACCTCGAGGATTTAAGAAACCAATTGGGGATGTTAAAAACTGAGAAGTCAAATTTGCAAA
>FUFK010039928.1_pt1 | contig 16297 bp, 21 predicted proteins | sample 1021851 | NCBI WGS metagenome assembly FUFK01 (sample SAMEA51879418, study PRJEB19060) | metagenome | reverse complement strand
AATCCTGCATAGATGTGTTGTCTAGGTACATCTGCTAAACCATCATAAACATAGTCTTCAACTAAACATGGTAGTGATTGTAATTGTCCAGTGTATCTAAAAAAACCATTTTCTGACATCCAATAGGCAGATCCATCAACCTCAACGGCTGCATTTTGTCCAATTAATCCACAGTTAGTTCCAACTTGTTGAAACGAAAAAGTAAATGGTGGACCAACAAATTTCATAATAAATAAAGCTGTATCTGTCCAAATGTAAATTGCATCTCTACCTCTTATAGCTCCAACAATTCTTGTTCCATCTGCAAGTCTTTGCGTACCGGCAGTATTAGTTGAAGTTGGAGTCCATGTAGTTAATGATTCTTGAGAAGACCATCTAACATACATATCATCTTGAGTAGAAGTTGTGCCAATTGTAGTTTCTGTTCCAAAACAAACTAAGTGACGGTCCGGTGTAGAAACTAAAGTAAATTGTGTAGCTGTAGGACAACCACTTATAATTGTTGCTCTAGTTGACGTTGCACCTGTTGCATTTGAATTCCATTCAAAAGTTGAACCATCTGCAATTGTTGCAATAAGTTTATTACCAAAATTATCTAATGACCAAATACCAGGCGCTGTTACAATGTCACCTGTTTGTGATGCACCCCATTTAGTATAGTCGGATGCGTTAGTTACAGTAGCTGCATCACTGTGCGATGCTGCTGTTGTGTTATCTGATCCTCTAGTTAAACCTGATAAAGTTCCTGAACCAGTAGTGTTTGATGTATAAGCAATTCTTTCATCATCTATTATAACAGTTCCTGATGCAGGAAAACCTGTAGAGTCATCAAGTACAATACTTGTTGAAGATGAAGTTAATGCTCCATCTAAAGTAGATAAAACAGCGCCTGCTGTAGTACCACCCCATACTCCTAATCCCCAACCAGCAGCTGACTCTTCAACTGCAGGTCCAATTGGATAGTAGTGTTGAACTCTTATTCCACCAGATGTAGATGCTCCTGATCCTGATTCATTTGATTCCATTTCAATTGTAATCGTTGTTGAAGTAGGGACGGTTGCAACCATGAATACTTTATCATCAAAATCACCAGAACTAAAATCAGAATTGGTAATAGCGGTAAAATTATCCAGCTTAATAATATCGTACTGATTAATATTATGAGCAGATGCAAACGTAATCGTAACTGTTGCATCGCTTTGTGTTGTTGTAAAAGCATTTGTTAATGTTGTTGTAGCCTTAATAGGAGTAATATCATAAAAAGCNCCTCCTGAATACACATATAAAATCCTGTTTGTNCCTAATGCTGAATATTTAATACCATCTGAATTAACAAATTGGTGCATAGCAGTTGTTCTGCCAGTTAAAGTTANNTCNCCTAACTGNGCCCANCCACCTATTTTTTCAGGTGAACCATATCTAAAACGCACATAGTCTCCATCAACCCATTGGCCCTCGCCTCCGGTCGCAGTGACTTGCTTATTAATTCCTGGCTGGATATTAATTTTCTGTAACATAGAAAAGTTATCCTATGCCTTATGGTTTAGTCGGCCATGTCGCGTTATTACATTTATCAACAGTGTCTTTACCTGCTGGTAAATCTCTAAGGTCCTTACGATATTTTTTCATTTCATCAGACATAGTAACATCAGATAAAGCGTAAAAATCAGTTTCAGCTAATAATCTATTTCTTCTAGATCTAAGATTAGCTTGTGCTCTTGCTACAGCACCATCAGCCCATGCTTTTTCTTCAGCGTCTCTAGCTGTTTCTTCTTCAGCTGTAAACTGAACCTTATTACCGTTTATATTATGATATCTTGGCATAGTTTTCCTCCTTTTTTGATTTATATATCATTATTATTTGATTCCGTAAAGGCAGATATCTCCAGCGTCTATGTTGCCAGAAAGCATTTTAAACTGAACTCTTGTAAGAGCTGTTGTTGTATTAAAATATCCTGCTGCAAAAAAATCAGTAGTATAATCGCCATTATGAGAAGCGTTTGATCTGCATATAAAATGTTTGACAAAAACAGAACTGCTGGGATTAAAAATGTGCAAATATCCACTAGCAGCTTGATCATTGTCGTTTCCAACAGTTCCACCAGCAGTTAGTTTTTGAAATGCTGTTCCTTGTGCCTGATCTTCTCCTGTTACATAGCCAAGTCCAGCATCAGTACCAGCTTCATTATGATAAGCTCTAAAAGTTGTAGAAGTACAAGTTATATTATAGCTAGTATTAGTTCCTGTATCTACTTGAAATGCAAATTGTTGATTATCAGTAGCTGGATGAATATCTTTAAAAGTAAACATATATTCCTTGTAAGTATCATCAAAAACAACATCTGAAGCTCCATCAACAAAAGATAAAGTAGCACTAGAACTAGCAGTTAACTTCTTAATAAAAGTCATAGAGCCTCCACCTACAGAACCAAAGGTTGAGACATTCCGAACTCCACGATTATTTAGTTTTATAAGTGCCATTATGAATCCTTAATTCCATAGAGTTTGATTGTGCCAGCGTCTATATTTCCTGAAGCCATTTTAAATTGTATTTCGTCAATAGCTGAAGTAGTGTTAAAATAACCAGCCACATGATTTTGTTCAGAAAGGTTTTCATCATGATATTCCTGTGAAGTACACATAAAATGTTTAACATAAGTGGTTGAGCTTGGATTAAAAAGCCAAAGTTCTCCACTTGCGCATTCATCATTACCATTACCAATTTTTGCTAGTCTTTGAAAACTTGTTCCTTGTGCTTGATCTATACCACCTTGATAACTTAAATCCGTTGAACTATCTCCTTCATCATGGTTTGCTACAAAAAATGTTGTTGTCATTGTTTCATTGTATCCACTTCCACCAGCAGCATTTCCTTGAAAAGTAAAAGTTGTAGCATCAGTAGCTGGATGAATATTAATAAACTTAAATACATAAATTGGATATGTGTTATCCAAGACTACATCTGATGTACCATCCACAAAAGATAAAGTAGCAGATGATGACGCGGTTAATGTTTTAATTAAAACCATATCCCCATCAATTCCTGAAACATCATCTACTGATGCAAGACTGTTGTTCACATATCTAATTATTGCTGGTGCTCCTACTGGTCCTCTTCCCATTACACTACTCCATACATTTTTATTACACCGGCGTCTATGTTGCCTGATGCAAATTTAAATTGAAATCTTGTTAATGCTGAGGTTGTGTTAAAGTACCCAGCAAAAAACCCATCTAAAACATAAGCTGGTTGACTATCATCATTTTGTGATAAAGTTCTTGCCATAAAATGTTTTACAAATGTTGTACTAGATGGATTATAAATATGTAAAGTTCCATTTAAGTTTTCATCATTATTTGTGCCTAATTGTGGACTTTCCATAAGATGTTGAAATCCTGTACCTTGTGCTTGATCTCCAGCAGATATATAACCTAATCCTCGTTCTCCGTCATCTTCTCTATTATATGCTCTAAAAGAACTTGATGTAATAGTTTGATTATAATTTGTATTTGTTCCTGTATCAGCTTGAAAAGAAAAAACACTTTCAGCAGATGGATGAATATTAATAAATTTAAACACATACTCATCATAGGTGCTATCAATATTACTTGTAAAAGAAATTGTAGAACTACTTGATGCTGTTTCAGTAGCTAGTAATATCAAACTCTTCGCACTCACTCCCGAAGGTAGTGCCGTGATAGCTGTCATCGATTGGTTGTTTGCTGTAATAATTGCCATTAGCTTACTCCATATAATTTTATTGTTCCTGCGTCTATGTTATTAGATGAAAATTTAAATTGAATAGCATCTATATCGCTAGTAGTATTAAAGTATCCTGCCATAAAAGTATCTACTGAATAAGGAGTATTTGCTACATAATTAGTTCTTGCTATAAAATGTTTAACAAAAGTAGTAGAACTTGGATTATAAAGATGTAAAGTTCCAGTTAAACAGGAATCAGCTGCATCATCACTATCTCCATATGAAGCTAAATTTTGAAAACCAGTTCCTTGTGCAAGGTCATGGTTTGTTTGATATGCTAATGCTCCATCAGTANCTCCTTCATCATGTGCAGCTTTAAAACTTGTAGTAGTTTTAGTTACATTATAGTTAGAGCCTGCATCTATTGAACCATTAAATTGAAAGTCTGTTGAAGCATGACTTGGATGTATATCATAAAATTTAAAAATATATTCTTTGTATGTACTATCAATTCCACTTGTAAAAGAAATTGTAGAACTACTTGATGCAGTCTGTGTAGATAACAAAGTCAAAGCACCAGCACCTGTAGCGTTTGATGATAAAGTCATGTCGTATTTTATGCTTGCGTATGTTGCCATTATGCTATCCCGTAAAGTTTGATTGTNCCNGNATCAATATTNCCTGNACTCATTGAAAATTGCACTGCATCAATAGCCGCAGTTACGTTACAGTAACCAGCTATAAAATTTTGATGTGAATATGTACCATTCATAGCATTTGATATTGAAATAAAATGTTTTACAAATGTAGTTGATGATGGATTAAATAAATATAATTCTCCAGATGCACTTCCATCATTGTCATTGTCTATACCATGACTTATTAATTGTACTCCTGTGCCTTGTGCTAAATCCCAAGATGTTTGATAACTTAATGTAGTATCATCACCAGCTTCATTATGATAAGCTCTAAAAGCTGTTGTTGTTTTAGTAGCATCATAAGCTGTACTACCATCTCTAAAGTTTATTTGTAAATCAGTTCCATCTCCAGATGGATGAATACTAATATATTTAAAAATATAAGTTCTGTAAGTATTGTCTAAAACTACATCTGATGTACCATTTACAAAGTTAATAGTACTATCAGATGAAGCAGTAACAGTTTTAATTAAAGTTATAGCACCACCTGATCCTGATGGTAAAGCTATGTTGTATCTAGAATCTTGATATGTTGCCATTATGTAATTCCTATTAATTGTATAGTTCCTGCGTCCATATTTCCTGAAGAAAATTTAAATTGAACAGCATCTATCGCTGATGTTGTATTAAAATATCCACCAACAAAAGCCTGATTAAAAAAGTCGTTATGTGTATAGCCATTATTTACACTTAAAAAATGTTTTACAAAAGTTGTACTACTTGGATTAAATAAATGTAAATAGCCAGATCCAGATTGATCGTTGTCATTTCCAACACCAGCATTATTTAAATAAATAAAATCTGTACTTTGTGCTTGGTCGTCAGTATCATAACCTAAATTAGCTGTAGTATCTCCTTCGTTGTGTGTAGCATCAAAATATGTAGTGGTTGCAGTAACGCCATAACTAGAACCAGTATCTGTGCTTCCTTGAAAAAGAAATTGAACTCCATTAGTAGCTGGGTGTATATTATTAAAAATAAATAAATATTCTTTATATGTAGAATCTAAAACAACAGAAGATGATCCATTTTCAAAAGATAAAGTAGCGCTAGAACTAGCGGTTAAAGTTTTGATTAAAGTAGTAGAACCTTTACTAAAACCATCATATTTAATGGCGTTATAATTAGCCATCTTACTTCTCCTTCAACAACCATCCTTGTGTTGAATCAACATACACAAGTGTAAANGCTGCTCTTTCTGTTGCAACNGTTAAATCTGATGANGCACCTTGAATCTTGTGTGAATTTCTTCCTACTGTGCAGTTATTAGTGTCAAAAGTTGCAGCATAATCTATTATGTGAACTTCGTCACCACGTGATGCTGAAGATGGAAGTGTCATTGTAAATGCAGATGAACTTGTATCAACAAAATATCCTCTACCTGCNACCATAGTTGTAGCACCAGTAACTACTGCTTGCCAATCTACTATACCACCAGTGTTTGCTGCAAGTTTTGGTTCAGTTACTGTTCCGTCCGAAGGCGTACCGATGTCGAGCACTTTTCCTAAAAGCATCACGAAGTCAATCGAGTCACCCGTAGCGAGGTTCGAGGCGAACGTCAAAGTGGCCCCTGACACAGTAAAGGATGAGATAGGAGCCTGCAAGACTCCGTTCAGCGAGACCAACATGTGATTCGCCGATTCGGGCGTCACATTTGTACCACCTACTTGTAATGTATATGCTGCTTGTCCATTAACTACTGATATTGAATCACAAACTTGAAAATTTCCAACAACTGGTTCACGGCCTATATAACTCACGATTTGCTCCTTTTCATATTATGTATCATATTAACTAATTCCATACAAGCAGATATCTCCAGCATCTATGTTGCCTGAAGAAAATTTAAATTGTATTGCTGTAATATCTGCTGTTGTATTAAAATATCCTCCTGTGTAAACATTATTTTGGTAATTATCATGTGTTTCACCTTGACCTACACTAATAAAATGTTTTACAAATGTAGTAGAACTTGGATTAAATAAATGCAAATAACCATTTGCAGATTTATCATTATCATTTCCCATATTAACCAAAAGATTTGCAAATCCTGTTCCTTGTGCTAAATCTTGGCTACCTTCATAAGCTAATCCAGCAGTATCACCAGCTTGGTTATGAGTTGCTTGAAAAAATGTAGTAGTTTTAGTTACATCATAACTATGACTACTATCATCATCTGAACCATTAAATTGAAAACTAACATTATCTGTAGCTGGATGCATATTTTTCCAAGTAAATATGTATTCTTTGTAGGTATTATCAAGAACAACAGAAGCTGATCCATCTACAAAGGATAAAGTTGCAGAACTAGAAGCTGTTAGTTTCTTAATAAAAGTCATAGCCCCAGCACTATAATCAGCTTGTAAAGCATCTGGGTCAGAATCAAAACCTATACCTTTACTAGCTGCAGCTGTAACGTTTAGACTATTATATGTTAATTTAGAAAGAGCCATTATGAATCCTTTATACCGTATAATTTTATTGAGCCAGCATCTATGTTGCCACTTGAAAATTTAAATTGAGCTGCATCAACAGCACTTGCAGTATTAGCATGTCCAGCCATGTAAAAGTCAAATGCAATATCCGAAGCATGACAATAAGCTATTCTAGCCGTAAAATGCTTAGTAAAAGTAGTTGAGGAAGGGTTAAAAAGCCAAAGTTCTCCACTAACTCCTTGATCGTTATCACTACCTACAGTTTCTGCTAAATTTTGAAAACCAGTTCCATTTGCTAAATCTTCATCATCATAAATAAGTGATGCAGCAGTAGTACCATCTTCTGAGTGTATTGATTGAAAAGTAGTAGTAGTTTTTTCAACATTATAATTAGAACCACTATCTATACTTACATTAAATACCAATTGAACAGAATTAGTAGCTGGATGAATATTAATAAATTTAAACATATAAATAGGATAAGTATTATCTAAGACAACATCTGATGTACCATCTACAAAGGACAAATTAGCACTAGAACTAGCAGTTAAAGTTTTAATTAAAACTTTCGATGTTCCTTTTAATGAGGTTAAACCATTAGCACCAGAATTAAAAGCTAGTCCTGCACTAGCCACAGGTGTCACATCAAAACTATTATAATTATATTTAGTAAGTGCCATTAAGAAACTCCATACATTTTAATTGTTCCAGCATCTATGTTGCCACTTGCCATAGAAAATTGCACACCATCTATTGCAGCAGTTACATTACAATAACCAGCGATATAAGTATCAACTGCCATATCACTACTGCCTTCATTTTGAATAGTTCTTGCTATAAAATGTTTGACGAATGTTGTAGATGATGGATTAAATAAATGTAAATAACCTGCTGTATTTTCATCATTACCATTTCCTACTCCACCAGCAAGTCTTTGAACTCCTGTGCTTTGTGCTAAATCATCAGCAGTTCTGTATTCAAGAGCAGTTGAAGTACCTGCTTCATTATGATAGGCTCTAAAAAAAGTTGTAGTTTTAGTAGCATCGTAAGCTGAACTACCATCTCTAAAATTTACTTGAAAATAAGTACTATCAGTCGCTGGATGAATATCATAAAACTTAAATACATACTCATCATAAGTATCATCAATATTACTATCAAAAGTTATGGTAGATGAACTTGATGCTGTTTCAGTAGCTAGTAATACTAAACTTCCACCAAGATCCCCTGTTTCAAAACCATCAGCATTTGAATTCCACTTAAGCGCTTTGCTTGCAGCGGGGGTAACGTTTATGCTGTTGTAATCGACTTTAGAAAGAGCCATTGGTTACTCCTTCGGATATTTGTCTTTGACTGCTTTAATTGCTTTATGCCATTCTCCAGTTGCATCTAATTTTCCAGCAGTCATATCATGATATAATTGATCTAATTGATCTGCTACTTTTTTATAAGATGATCTTCTCTTAGATTTATAAGAGTTATGCTCTGCATCCCAAGCATCTTGTATTGTTTTTAAACCATTAGTACAATCTGATTCAGAAGGTTTATCTTTACTACCATCATGTATAATTAAATTTGCATAAACTTTATTTTTGCTATCACTCCAACCGAACCATTGTCCAGAATGGAGTTTAACTAAATAATCTTCTATGTGATTTGGTCTTCCATTAATATCCATCTTATGTATCTCCTAATCTTAAAAATGTCATTCCAGTTTGAGTATCAGTAGAACTTCCTTGCACATTTACAGCTATAGAAGCAGAAACTATATCAATTTTAAATCTAACTTTAACATTTGATGTATCTGTTACATCAATTAATGATTGTATATAACCATTGCTATATGAATTTACACCATCTGTTGATTGAAGAAAAGTTGAACCATACCCAATATCAACATAACTAGAATTGTCGGTTGTTGCTTGAATTTTAAAATGATTATATCTTGAATTATCATCACCAAGATAAAATAATACTTGAAATCCAACTAAATAAACTCCTGTTGATGGAAAAGTAAATATTCCTGAACTTTCTGTCATAGCAGAACCAATTGTTCCTTCTGCTGTTTGATCTACTTGTTCTAAATTAGAAGAAATAGGATCAGCATCACCTTGAAAAGAAGTAGTTAATCTCCATTGATCTGCTACTGATAATCCACTTCCAACATAAGTTTTAATTCTTGATGCAGCAGTTTTTCTTAAAGTTCCACCAGCTCCATCATCCATTAAAAATAAATCAGCATCTGCTATTGCTGCACCTACATCAGTTGCTCCTGTAAAAAAAGCAGAACCTAACATACCAGATGTAATACTATTAGTTGAAGGTGTTATAGTTTGTAATGCTCTACCTAAATAAATTGCATACATAGTATCTGTTGATGCAGTTGCCGCACTTAGCGTCAATGCAGTACCAGATGCAGTATATGCTTTACCTGATCCAGGTTGTTGTCTTACGTTATTAATAAATAAAGCAAGTTCGTTCTCGTTCGCCACAGCATACGAAAGTGTATAGGAGGTAGTAGCTGATACAGAAAAAGTTTCTGTTTGGAACGATGTAAAATGTTCTCCAGGGGCTTTTCCAATATAGGACATCTTATGTTATCTCCATTATAGACAGTGTTCCTGAAAGCTTATCCGCGACTGAACAATCAATTTTTATCTCGTCAGTAGCTTCTAAAACAACTTTGCCTCCCGACAAAAGTTCTAGAGAACTTCCAGCTGGGATACTCACATCCTTCGCTAAAAATGATGTTCCATTAGTAACATTATTTGCTCCACCTCTACTACCTGTATCACTAACAAGTTCTACCTCTGCAGTTACTGCAGTTGTATGAATATTAGTAAGTATCAAACCTAGTACAACTGTTGTAGTAGATCCTGCAACCGTATACATTTTGTACGCGGTGCCGGCACTAGCAGGTTCTGCTGCGAAAGTAACGACTTTGAACGTATTGGCCATATTTTATCCTCCTAAAATCCTTTTTATATCCTATCCTAATGCAATTGCAAGAGCCGTAGGGTCCTCAATTGTTGTATGTTCAGTTCCATTTAAATCTAATACATCGCAATGTAATGTACCATCAAAATATCCGTCTTTAAATTCTAAACTTGATGTACCTAAATCTACATCATTATCAGTTGTTGGTTTTAAAACACCATCATCTAATTGAATTTGAGAAGTACCATCAATATCAANGATAATACTATTATCTGTACTAAAATCNATATTTGCATGNGANGAGCCATAACCTATAGCTAAACTTGTATTATAGATTGAAGTTATTGCTGTTTGAGCTGCAGCCACTCTTGCTGCGGCTAAAGTGCCTGAACTTATGTTTGAAGCATTTGTAGTATCTGTTGTTGCAGAACTTGCTAAAGCTGATCCATTAACTGTAATCGCGTCTGCTTCTAAAGTTCCATCTATATCTGCATCACCTGATATATCTAAAGAGCCTGCTATTAATTTAGCTTCTGTTCCACTAAATACTTCTGACGAGTTACTAGCAGCAGTTAAGAATACAAATCCTGTTGCACTATCATCATAACCCATGAAACCTATTCTAGCTGATGAACCATCATGGTATCTAAATTCAATACCTCTATCTTTATTATCATCGGAACCTGGTGCAGTATCTCCGCCTAAAGTAAAAACAGGATCATCGACTGTAGTTGTTGTACTATTTACAGTTGTAGTTGTACCATTGACAGTTAAGTCTCCAGTTATTGTTAAGTTGTCTGCAACTGTAACTTCTGAAGTTGAATGTCCTAATGTAATTGCAATACCAGAAGTTTCTGTAGCAAGTTTTAAAGCACCTTGTGAATTTGTAATATAAGAATTTGAACCATCGTGATATATTTGCATATCACCACCATCACCAATTTTAATTGGTGAAGAATCTGTTAATTCTAATGCATCGTCTGACTCGTCCCATAATAAAAAACTTCCAGAAGTTGCACCAAAAAATTTTACATCCACTCCAGTATCATCAACACCAGTAGTTAATGCACCATCTATTTGAACTGCACCATCAATATCAACTGCATCTAAATTTGTTGTACCATCTATGTCTGCATTACCAGAAATATCTAAAGTAGCTGCATCTAATTCACCTGTTAAAGTTACATTTCTAAAACTAGCTGCATCTTTGTTTGAATCAACAACAACTGCTTTACTTGCAGCAACAGTACCTGCAGTAATGCCATCTAGCATTTCTAATTCTGCTTCAGTAAGTTCTGCACCTGAACCTAAAGTTAAAGTTCCAGTTACAGTTAAATTATCATTAACAGTTACTTCAGAAGTTCCATGTCCAATTGAAATTGGTACACCTGAAGTTGCAGTACCTATAGTAATACCATTTGATGTATTAGAGTTATCAATATTTAAAGATGTTGTTGCATCTAATGAAATAGTTGTACCATCAACCGCAAGAGTTCCGTCTATGTCTGTGTTATCTAAATTTGCTGTTCCATCAATATCTGTATCTCCAGAAATATCTAATTCTGTAGCAACAACTTTATCATTAAAAGTTGCTGCTCCTGCAGCAGACATGTCAAAAGTTAAAGCGGTAATAGTCGAACCACCATCATTACCTTTAATTGAAAAATCTGCGTCAGAAACTTTTGTTTCTAATATAACATTGCTTGATGAATTATGAATACGAGCCATTTCAGTGCCGTCATCTTCATATGCAATACCATTACCTGCTGTACCTGCATCAAGTGTAATACCACCAGCTGATTCTAAATTAATGGAATCAATTGCTGTTCCATCTGATACAATATCTAAATCGCCATCTGCATTTGAACCTATATATAATCCAGAATCTCTAAATTGTAATCTCATTGCAGCGTTTAATAATAACGCTGTATCTGCAACGTGAGTAAGTGTTACATCTGTGTCTGCACCAAAACCTAAAACTGCAGAATCTGAAAGTAAAGTTAAATCATCTCCAATAATTCCATCTTTTGCTACAGATAATCCACCATCAGTTTGTAGTGATCCATCTGTAGTAGAAGTTGCATTAGTAGTATCATCTGTTTTTACAATTCCACTAGCTGTAACTGTAGTAGCAGTTAATGCTTGTGCAGCAATCGTGCTACCTGATTGAGCTGTAAAAGTATTTGCTGTAAATTGAAAATCATCAGCTCCTGCAATTTTAATATCTATTTGATCGTCTGTGTCTGCTGTAATACTTGTATCAGCATCAGCATCTAAAATTAATTCATTACCATCTAAATCATGATCTCCAGTAGATGCAATACCTGTATCAACTAAATTTGGATTAGTTGCATGATCAGCTGTTGCATAAACAAGTTTAGTTCCTTTATCTGTTGCTGCAAAAGTAACTGAACTTCCTGATCCAGAAGCATATTTAAATTGAACTGTATAAGCACCAGATGTACCATTAACTAAAACGTACATCTGTTGAACATCTAAAGGAATTGTTACAATTTGATTTCCAGTGATTGTTCCAGTAAATTTTATAATTCTATGTGCAAGAACAGCTCCTGCTGATCCATCAGAAACAGATAAAGTTGTTGTATCAGCCGAACCCGCTATATCTTGTTCAGTATAACCACCAGAAATTTGTTCTATAATTTGTAAATTGGTATTGGTAGTTGTCCCCCATGTACCGGCATTTTCGCCGGTTGTCATTAGTTCTGTACCAAGACCTGTATAACTTGATGCCATAATTTATCTCCTATGCACTACCTACAAATACTTCTACATCACATGAATCTGTATCTGCAGTAGCTGTAATGTCTACTAAATCATTTAATGATACTGTTAATGCAGAACCTCCTGCATGCATAGTATCTACAACTCCACCACTATTGTCACCTGGATATATAAACGAGTGACCAGCGTCTACTTTAATTGCAAACTCTGTACTNTCTTCNTCTCTAAATGTTAATGTAANGTGNTTNGTTGAATCTAAATTTGTAATTCTAATATATCTAACATCGTCTTCGTCAAATTGACCTGCTAAATAACTTTTTGATAAATCTGTTGAAGAAGCTGTAGCAAAACCTAACAATCCTGTTTCTGTTGTTGATATTGTAACTATTCTTTTAACAATTTCATTAACACTTGAAATATCTAATGATCTCTCACTGTTATAACTGTTATTATTTAATGTTATTTCTTCTATTACTTTAGTTGTTAATGTCGCCATATTTTATCCTTACGGTGTCTGTTGAGGAACTGGTATACGAGGTTCTCCATCCGTATAGTCATCTCTTCTTCTTCTACCTAATTGTTCTCCACCAAACTTCTGTACTTCAGTTTGATATTTTTGTTCGTATAATTGTAACATATCCATCGGGCCTTTTAAATAGCTAAATGCTTCGACAAGACATGCATATAAAAGTCCATTTCCAAAATTTAGACTTAAATAAGTTGTAGTATTTGCTGAACTTAATCCTAGAGGTCTAGCATTATAATGCATCTTATACATAAACGCTGAACTAGGAGTTGGCACTATTGTAATTTTACCAGATGAAGCTGCTCCACTTCCTGTAGCTCCACCAGACATTGCGTAGTATTTTGGAGTTCCAGTAGTTGTTTCTGCTGCATCATATTCTCTTAAAAAACTAATATCTTTTTTTTCTAACCAACTGTTAGCTCCAGTTACTGCTGTTGTTGAAGTATAAACTTGTATACCTCTTACAAATAAAGTACCTGCAGGTACATTAATATTATCTTTTGAAGCAACTAAACTACCTATAACTTCTTTTCTATCTGCATCAATTGGAACATCTCTTTGAATTCTAAGTTCTGAATTATCTATAAATTGATCTGTTATAGTGCTAGATAATACAGAAGTTCCAACTTCAGTGTAATTTTGTATCGCTGTCGTAAGTGTTGAATAAGTAAATCCTGCCATATTAAGCTGTCAAAGTTGCCGGACCAGCCGAACAATTATTGCCTCCTCCTGATATTNATCCACTTGTAGCAGTGTTTGTATCAACAGTAAAGTGGTAGTAGTCATCTGTATTTGTAATATCTCCAGCTGAATCTCGCTTCCCAACTGTAATCGAGTAACCAGCAGATTTTGCTACATTAGATCCAGATATTCCATCAAAATCAGATGGGTTTTGATAAGCGTCTGAATCAGATGTTGTATATATAGGGCCTCTAAATCTTACAGTATCACTTGTTGATCTACCGTGAGATTTTTCATAAACATTTATAATTCCTGAACTAGCTGCAATAGTTTCAAAAGGATCAGGACCTAACATTCTAGAAACTTCATTCTCAGTTCTAGCAGGTCTTGCATCTTTTAAACCCTGTGCATCTCCACCTCTATGTCTTAATTCTAATTGTGGCTGTTTAGCTTCATATTCAGAAATATGAACCAAAGAACCATTCCATTCTTTAATCATTTCATTATATGGAAACTCCATTCCACTTCTGTCTGATATTGCTTTAGCGTATTTTCCTTTTCCAAATGGCATAATTATATATTCGGGTAATAAGTTTTAGGAGTTATATGAACACTAGTAGAAGATCCGTCTTCTGACAACGCTCTTGCTAATTCATCTTCATAATATAATTTTAATTCTTGAGATCTTTGTGGTGCAAATTTTTGAGATAAATAAAATGCTAATCCTGAACACATACAAGCTATAAATCTATAAGGAACATCTGATGCATCAGTATAAGTTGCATCTAAATCTTGAAGTCTTTTAACATAATAAATATGCATATCTTTTGAAGCCGCTGTAGAATTAGGAGTTGGATAAACTGTAACAGTAGTTTTATCTATAAATCTTTGAACCCAATATTGTGATGGAGTTCCTTTAGATAATTTATTTCCTAAAGCAGAATAAGTTGCTCTATCTATTTTTGTCATTGCTGAATCTGATTGATCTGTAGAAGTTCTATCTGCTCTATAAGTTGCTTCAAGAACATCTGCTACTCCATAAACACTTGCTGGAGCAACTGTTGTAGAACTTGTTCCATCTGAACTTGCTCTATAAAAAGTATATTCAGCTTGACCTTCAATAAGATCAATATTTGTTTCTGCTACTTCCCAATAGTGCAAACCTCTATTGCCCCATTCTTGAAAAAGAATGTTAAGAGATCGCCTTGCTGTTTTTAATTGATAACCTGAAGTTACTTGAGAACCAATTCTCTCATACGCTTCAGCAATTATATCATCAACAGCAAATGTTTTGTCGAACGTTACTGTTCCAGAAGTAGTATTAGCCATTTTCTACTCCTTAACTATATAGTTTTACAAATTCTGCTACAACCGTATACATGTTACCAGAATCGGCAGCCCCTGGAACTACAAAGTTAACATCACTTTGATTACTGTTAGAAGATTTATCAACTGGTATTCCACCAAATTCTCTAAAATCCCAATAACCTGTTCCTGTTAAGCCAAGAACTGGAATGTCACCATCTGAATCTTCTTCGTCTATACGTGCATAAGCGTCTCCGCCATCTCCACCTTGACAAGAAAACCAAATTCTTTGTAAATTTAAATGAGTAACTGCTGTTCCGTCTTCTCTTGCATCCATTGCGGATACATCACCAAAAACTGTAGTTGCACCGGTTCCGTCTGATTGATTTACTATTTTAATGACCACTCTTCTATCGTTTTGTTGTAGAATAGTTGGTCCTGTTACTGTGTCTGCCATAATCCCTCCTTAATTAAGATTATTAGATGGGGCCGAAGCCCCATCATAAAGTTAGTTATTAATTGTCTGCAAATGCAGGTGCATCTGCACCTTCTGTAAAGCCCCAAATTAACCAATTAGTACTGTCTTTAGCCATAATGTTAATCTCCATACCACCAAAATCTGTAAGAGTTAATTTTGAGTTAGAGTTTCCATCAGCATAGATAGTTACGTTATCAGCATTTGAATCTGCATGAACAACACCACCAATAAAGTAATTAGCATCAGCACCTGTATCAAAGATAAGGTTTTCTGCTTCTTCTGCAGCGCCACCATAAATAAATTTAAAGTGTGAACCAGCAACAGGTGATGGTAATGTAATCGTTCTATTTGCTGTAATCGCTGGAACTACAATTAGTCTTCCACTATGTGTAGCATTAGTAAGAGTTGTATCTTCNTCTCCNANTGTAACAGGNCCATCACCTAAAGTAATGACTTCAGTAATCGTTCCAGTAGATGCCGCTTTACTGACTGTTTTAAAAGTATCTTCAGATCTTACTGGACCTGAAAAAGTTGATTTAGCCATAATATTCCTCCTAGAATATTTAAATGTAGTCCCTAGGGGCATGTCGACTATACGCGTCTACATTTAAGGTTTTTTAAAAATGTATAGTAATTTTTTTATATATGAATTTTTAATAGAGTGCAAGAAGTCCCTAAAGAAATATACGATTTCAGCGATGTGGCGTTTATTTAAGTAGCCACAGAAACTTGGGGGGCAGAATTATGAATTGCATTTTCTCTATCTGCAATTTTACGTTCCTCGGCTTTAAT
>FUFK010070629.1_pt1 | contig 16299 bp, 16 predicted proteins | sample 1021851 | NCBI WGS metagenome assembly FUFK01 (sample SAMEA51879418, study PRJEB19060) | metagenome | reverse complement strand
AGATCTTCGATTGAAAATGAGAAAAGAGCAGCGATGAATGAAATTAAAAATCAAGTTGCTGACCTTTCAATTGAAATCGCTTCTAAAGTTCTTGAGCAAGAGCTTGACAAGGATAAGAATCATCAAGATTATATAGATAAGCTCTTGAATGAAAAAAAGTTTAATTAAATAATATGGCTATCGGAATAACATCTAAAAGATATGCTAAAGCTTTGATCCTTTACTCAATTGATCAAGGCAATCTTGACATGTTGTTTGAAGAAATATTATCCCTGTCTAATACTTTAAAAGAGTCTGAGGAGTTAAAAGATTTTATATCAAATCCTACNATTNCAAANGANCTTAAAAAATCTTTACTNNACGATATNACTGGNAATTCNTTNCCCAATATTTCNATTTTNTTTAATNTACTNTCANCAAATAATAGNATAGATNTAATNCTTANTGTNTGTTCTGCNTTTGTNAAGCTTTANTATGATNANAAAAANATNNTNGAGGTTANAGTAACAACTCCAATCGAAATTTCNGATGAAGTTGAATCAACAATNAAGAANTATNTNTCATCAATCAAAAACGGTGAAATTAAATTGACAAAAAAGAAAGATGAAAGCNTGATCGCAGGTTTTACTCTTGACTTTGACAATACTAGATTAGACGCAAGTATTAGAAAAAGACTGAACATNATGAAAAAACAACTCAAAACAAATTAAAAATGAAAAAAATAATTATGCTTTTTTTAGTATCCTCAATCTTTTACTCTTGTGTAGCATTAAGGTTCCCAGACAAAATGGAAATAAATATTAATGTTCCAGAGGACTTTGATATTGAAAAACTTGAAATAATAGTTGATACTCTTAGAAGTCAAGCAAAAAATAAATTTGACATGAAAGTAGAGATAGGAACAGTTAAAAAAACCATATCAAAGAAAAAAAATTAAAATTTTAAAAAATGCAAAAAATTAAACCAGCTGAGGTATCAGCACTATTAAAAAAACAATTAGAGTCAGCAGACATTCAATCTTCTTTTGATGAAATTGGAACTGTACTTGAGGTAGGTGATGGAATAGCTAGGGTTTATGGCCTTACAAANGCNCAATATGGAGANCTTGTNGCTTTTGANAATGGTCTACANGGNATGGTATTAAATCTTGANGANGATCATGTTGGNGTTGTATTNTTTGGACCTTCAAAAGAAATTAANGANGGNGATAATGTNAAGCGTACNAATCAAATTGCATCAATTAANGTNGGAGAAGGAATATTAGGAAGAGTTGTTGATACACTTGGAAATCCTATAGANGGTAAAGGCCCTATNGAAGGAGANTTNTTTGATATGCCTATTGAAAGAAAAGCTCCAGGTGTTATATATCGTCAGCCAGTAAACGAGCCTTTACAAACGGGAATAAAATCAATTGATGCTATGATCCCAATTGGAAGAGGTCAAAGAGAATTAGTTATCGGTGATAGACAGACAGGTAAAACAACTGTTTGTATTGATACAATTTTAAATCAAAAAGAGTTTTATGATGCAGGAGAGCCTGTTTTTTGTATTTATGTTGCGATTGGACAAAAAGCATCAACTGTAGCAGCAATCGCTAAAACACTAGAAGATAAAGGAGCACTTGCTTATACAGTAATTGTTGCAGCTAACGCATCAGACCCTGCTCCAATGCAAGTTTTTGCTCCATTTTCAGGAGCTTGTATAGGGGAATATTTTAGAGATACAGGAAGGCCTGCACTAATTATTTACGACGACCTATCTAAACAGGCAGTAGCATACAGAGAGGTTTCATTACTTCTTAGAAGACCTCCTGGAAGAGAGGCTTATCCTGGAGACGTTTTTTATCTCCACTCAAGATTATTAGAGAGGTCAGCNAAAGTNGTGAACGATGATAAGGTAGCAAGTGGAATGAATGATTTACCNGAGTCATTAAAATCAAAAGTAAAAGGTGGAGGATCATTAACGGCATTACCAATAATTGAAACACAAGCCGGAGATGTATCTGCTTATATTCCAACAAATGTAATCTCAATTACTGATGGTCAAATATTTTTGGAGTCAGACTTATTTAACTCAGGTGTAAGACCTGCAATTAATGTTGGAATATCTGTATCAAGAGTTGGAGGTTCTGCTCAAATTAAATCAATGAAAAAGGTTGCAGGTACATTAAAATTAGATCAAGCACAATATAGAGAACTTGAAGCATTTTCTAAGTTTGGTTCTGATCTAGATGCAGCAACTCTAAACGTTATTGAAAAAGGTAGAAGAAATGTTGAAATCCTTAAACAAAATCAGAATGATCCATTCCAAGTGGAAGACCAAGTAGCAATAATNTATGCAGGATCTCAAAACCTTCTTAAAGATGTGCCTGTTGAAAAAGTCAAGGCTTTTGAAGAGACATTCTTACAGGAACTTAGAAAAAATCACAAGAAACTTTTAAGTGAATTAAAAGCTGGAAAAATNTCTGATAAAGAAACNGATGAGATTAAAAAAGTTGCTGAAAAAATTGCAAAATCNTTTTAAATNATGTCTGGATTAAAAGAGATAAGAAATAGAATTAGCTCTGTATCTTCAACGATGCAGATTACCAATGCTATGAAAATGGTTTCTGCAGCTAAATTGAAGAAGGCTCAAGACTCAATTTCTGCTACNCTTCCATATTCTAATAAGCTCTCNGAGCTTATAAAAAATATTTCTGCTTCTACAGACTCCGATGATACTAATCCCTTATTTGAGAAAAGAGAGTCAAAGACTCTATTAATCATTGCCATAACGTCCAATAAAGGTTTGTGTGGAGGATTTAATTCTAATATTATAAAAGAAGTAAATAATATTAAAACAACCAGTGCATCTAAAAGAGTCGATTTATTAACTATTGGAAAAAAAGGTGATGACATTCTTTCAAAGAAGTTTGAGGTTATAAGTTCACATAATCATGTTTATGATAATTTTAATTATAATAACATCAAGGAAATTGCTGAAACAGTAATGCAGAAATTTTCTGATAAGGAATATGATGAAGTTACACTTGTTTACAATCATTTTAAAAATGCAGCAACTCAAATAGTAACCAAAGAACAGTACCTTCCAATTGAAGAGAGTGCTGATGAAAATAATTCTGTATCGGGAGATTATATATTTGAACCAAATAGACCTAAAATCTTAAATGAATTAATTCCAAAATCGTTATCTATCCAGCTTTTCAAGGCAATCTCAGATTCTATTGCAGGGGAGCATGGTGCAAGAATGACTGCGATGCACAAAGCTACTGATAATGCTTCTGAGTTAAGAGATCAGCTTAAGTTAACTTACAATAAAGCAAGGCAGACAGCAATTACAAATGAAATCCTCGAAATTGTAGGAGGTGCAGAAGCGCTAAACTCTTAAGTTAATCCAACAGTATAAACTTTTGTACTTTTGAGAATAAATTAAGTAAATGAAAATATTTATTCCGATGGCTGGAAAGGGTACAAGGCTAAGACCTTTTACACTAACATGCCCAAAGCCTCTTATAAACGTCTTAGATAAACCTATTGTCGAACACTTAATTGATCAGATTACTTCTAAGGTTAAAAGTAATATTGACGAAATAGTTTATATACTTGGCGATGAATCATATTTTAATGCTGAAGTGGTAAATTCCCTCAATATAATTTCAGAGAAATATAACGCAAAAACCAAAATTTATAGGCAACTTGAACAGCTAGGAACAGGCCATGCAATTATGTGTGCAGAAGAATCTTTATCAGGGCCATCAATAATTGCATATGCTGACACAATGATTCAAGGTAATATAGAAATTGATACACAGGTTGATGGAATAATGTGGGTTAAGAAAGTTGATAATCCCTCAGCATACGGCGTTGTCAATCTTGACAATGAAAATAAAATTACAGAGCTAATAGAAAAACCAGCGGAATTTATTTCAGATTTAGCAGTAGTAGGGATTTATTATTTTAAGGAAGCTGAAAATCTAAGAGGATATTTAAGAAAACATTTATCAGAAAAGCTAAGCCCAGGAAAAGAGTACCTCCTTAATTATGGAATTGAAAAAATGATAAAAAATGGGAAAAGTTTTATTCCTAAAGAGATTGATATATGGATGGACTGTGGAACTCCTGAACTATTGCTTAATTCAACCAAGATAATCATGGATACATACCATGATCATGTTGACGAGAATAGAGTATTTGATAAACAGGTAATAATCAAGCATCCTGTATTTATTGGTAAAAATGTGAAAATTCAAAATTCAACTATTGGACCTTATGTAAGCATTGGTGATAATAGTAAGATTGAAAATACTAAAATCAATAATTCTATAATTTTTAATAGTGTGGAAATCAATAATTCTGATATAGATAATTCTATCATAGGTTCAAACTCTAAATTTGAAGGTTCTGGCTCAGAAATATTTTTGGGAGATAATTCAAAATCAATAAATAATGAAGTGTAAGGGAATCAATCTATTTATAGTTTTTGTTTTTTTGTTTATTCAAGCCTGCTCAACAAACAAACAGATTTCAAGTAGTGTTCCCATAGAGATCATTGAAACTAGTGAAATAATTAAAAACACAAAACGGGCAGAAGTAAAATTTGATAATCTACGCAATAGGGTTAAGGTTGATTATAATGATGGAAAATCTATTCAAACAGTAATACTAAGTTTAAGAGCTAGTGAAGATGAAAATTTATGGATCAGCGCATCTATGATTGTGCCCATTGCAAAAGTTTTAATAACAAATGAAAGGATAGTTTTTTATGAAAAATTTCAAAAAACTTACATTAATGAAGAGATTGATAAAATAATGCGAGCTGCGGGAATAAAGAGACCTGTTGAGTTACTCCAAAATTTACTTTTTGGCAGACCATTATCAGATATTAATAAAGGAGACTGGGATAGAATAGAAAACTCAAATTATTATGTTCTTCAATCAAAATCAGGAATTCAAAATACGGTTTTCATTAATCCTGAATCTTTTCAGATCCAACAACAAAGGATATATTTACCACTAATTTCATCTCTTTTAACAATTGACTATGGAAATTTTAAACGCATTGATGAAAATTTAGTACCAACATCTGTAAGAATTACTTCAATGAGAGGAAGTGATGTTATTTCAATAAATCTAGAATACTCTCAATATGACTTTCCAGATAATTTAACTTTTCCAATGGATATACCAGATGGATATAAACTTAAAACTCTTGATGAGATTATTAAATAAAATATATCTTTTATTATTTATTTCCTTATCACTTGGACTAAAAGCCCAAAATTATCAAGAAAGACAAAAACAACTAGAGGCACAAAAAATATCAATTAAAAAAGAAATACAGCAAATCAATAATTTGATTAATGATTCAAGAAAAAAATCAATAGGTCTTGCTGATGAACTAGAAGATATTCAACTTAAAATCTCAGTAAGAGATAGGCTTATTAGAATAAATAATTCTCAAGTCAATAACCTAAGCAATATAATTTCAAATCAAAATGAGAGAATAGCTGATCTTGAGGTTGATTTAAAAAAACTTAAAGATGAATATTCAAAAATTGTTTATAGCTCATACAAGAAAAGATCTTCAGAAATGAAACTTATGTTTTTGTTTGCTTCTGATAATATTAATCAAGCATTTAGAAGGTTTCAATACTTTAAACAATATTCAAAATACAGAAAGGAACAAGCAAATAAAATTGTCTCACTTCAAGAAGAAATATCCAACAATATTGACAGTCTAGATAAACGGAAAATAGAAAAACAAAATGTTGTTAAAGAAAACCAATCAGTTAGACAAACTCTAAATCAAGATAGAATACGGCAGAATAATCTGTATAACAATTTACTTAAAGATCAAAAAAACTATGCTGTAGAAATTCAAGAAAAAGAGAAGCAGGCAAGACTGATTGATAATGAAATTCAAAAATTAATTAGACTAGCTATTGCAGAGTCAAATAATAACAACAATTCTTCAAATTTTGTACTTACACCAGAAGGGAGATTAATTTCAAGTAATTTTCAATCTAATAAAGGTAGACTTCCTTGGCCTGTAAGAGAAGGTATAATTACAAGAAGATTTGGTACACAACCCCATCCTGTAGTTAGAACTACGACTATAAATAGTAATGGGATTTCAATTGCTACTTCAGCTAATTCAATTGCTTACTCAGTATTCGAAGGTGAGGTTCTTTCTGTATATGGATTTTCTGGTGGTAACCCAGGAGTATTAATAAGACATGGGAAATATATTTCAAACTATCAAAACCTGTCCAGCATTTTTGTTAAGAAAGGGGATAAAGTTATGGCCAATGATGAGATTGGGATAGTCTTTACAAATGAATCAACAGGAAAAACTGTTTTGAAGTTTAATATTTTTAACGAATTAAAGCCTGAAAANCCAACGATTTGGTTAGCTAGATAATTATTAATCTTCAATTAATAACCATGCATCTTCACCATTTTCTTTTATTTCAGCAATAAGTGAATAAGCTTTCTTTCTAGAGTCTAATCTTGCATATGCTACCCTAAAAAGGCCTCTTGGATTTATAGCAGTATATGAAGCTTTAAACCCCTTACTGATAAGATGATTTAAATGTTTTTCAGCATTTACTTTAGATCTAAATGATCCAGCAATAACACTAAAATAGATTTTATTGGTATTTTCGATAGGAGCAGTAACCTTAAGGTTAATTGTTGGAAGATCTCCTATATTAAATGTAGCAGCCTGAACATTTTGAAGAATTTGATCCTGAGCAATAGCAATATTTTTTATCCTTTCGTTATCCAAATAATTTGAATAATTAAAGTATCCAAAATAACTAAAACCAATTAATGCTATAAATATTGCAGCATATCTCAAAACTGGAGTTATGGTAGATGCAGTTTTAGATGGAATATCTTTTTTAACTGATTTTAAAATTGGCTGTCTTGAGAATGATGAAAGCCCAAATGAGTTAGAATCAAAATTTATTGACTCTTTAGGGTAAAACACTAGGTTGCCTTCTGAAGACAACTCTATATAACCTAGTGGATCTATTTTAATTTTTTTATTTGCTGACAATTCATTCTTTAAAGATTGGGTCTCATCATTTATAGTCTTTAAAGCTTTTCTGTATGATATATTTCTAGAAGTACTTAAATGTTTTACTAATAATCCATCATTTTCATCTAGCATCGCGTTAAAAGATATGATTTTTCTTGGGGGGTAAAACGTGTCATCTTTAATATATGCAGAATGACTTTTCAGAACAAATGCACCAAATTCAGGAACAATTACACAATCATTATTGTATAGTAAATCATAAATTTCTTTGAAAATTGTCATTAAGTAAATTTAAAAAAAAACACTTAATAACCAACATTAGCTCTTACTCTTTTAAGAACTTTTTGAGCTTGAATCCTAGCTTTTTTTGCACCATCGATTAACAAGTCCTCAACCANCTGCTTATCATCCATTAATTCGAAAAATTTTTTTCGATTCTTAGAATATTTATTTATTATTTCAGAATATAAGATTTCTTTAGCCTCTCCATATCCTAATCCTCCCTGAGTATATCTTAAACTAAGATTTTTGACATCTTCTTCTGATGCAATTATCTTATACAATTTGAATACATTACAATCATTTGGATTTTTTGCCTCATCAACAGATAATGATTTAGTTTGAATTTTCATTATTTGTTTTTTTAAGGACTTATCATCTACAAAAATATCAATTGTATTATCCTTGGACTTACTCATTTTTTGACCATCAGTTCCAGTTACATAATTACTATCATCTTGAATTTTAGCCTCAGGAATTATAAACGTTTCACCCATAAGGTTGTTAAATCTTGATGCAACATCTCTTGTCATTTCAAGATGCTGAAGTTGATCTTTACCTACAGGAACTATATTTGCGTCATATATTAAAATATCTGCTGACATAAGCATAGGATATGAAAAAAGGCCAGAGTTTATGTCTTTTAAATTTTCTGCTTTATCCTTAAATGAATGTGCTAGCTTTAACCTTTGATATGGGAAAAAACAGCTTAAATACCAGGCTAGCTCAGTTACCTCTGGAACATCACTTTGTCTGTAGAAACAACTTTTTTTTGGATCTAAATCAAATGCTAACCACGTAGCTGCAGTTGCAAATGTATTGTCACTTAAACTCTTTTTATCTTTAATTTGAGTTAAAGAGTGCATATTTGCAATAAAAAGATAAGACTCTTCATGTGATTCATTTGCCATTTTTATTGCAGGAATAATAGCTCCAAGAATATTGCCAAGGTGAGGTGTTCCAGTTGATTGAATGCCAGTTAGTATTTTGGCCATGAATTAATTTTTCTAAACAAAGATATTTTTTTTCTATGTTGAAACAAAATACCTTTTACCTTTGAGTAATAATGTCAAAAATTGTGACATGATAAAAAGACTCTTACTTAAAATTTGGCTTCAGATTTGGTTCTATTTTCTAGCCGGTATTCAAGTTGTTCTATACTTCCCATTTTTAGTATTAATTCTCTTACTTCCAAAAGGTTACACTAAATTATTTTGGATTGCTAGAAACATATGGGCTAGAATTATTTTACATGGGAGCGGCTATTATGTTGAGATTGAAAATAAAGAAAAATTACAATCAGAAACAAATTGCCTTATAATTGCAAATCACTCAAGCCATATGGATGTTTTTTTAATGCTTATTGCAAACAAAAAACCATTTATGTTTGTTGGTAAGAAGGAGCTATATAGCATCCCTCTTTTTGGTTACATATATAAAAGGGCTGCAATAATGGTAGACAGATCAGACCCTAAAAGTAGGTTTGAAGTTTATGGAAAGGCTAATGAGATGTTAAAGCGCGGATATAATGTTTGTATTTTTCCTGAATCTCATTTCCTGGACGACACTATACTTCTGGCTGATTTTAAAAGAGGTGCTTTCAAAATTGCAATCGATAATAATTTACCAATTATTCCTCTTGTATTTTATGATTTAAAATTAAAACATCCTTGGTACCCTAAGTTTGGATCACTTGGAAAATTAAGAGTTAAAGTTTTAGACAAGATAAATGTTGAGGGGCTTAAAGAAAAAGATATTCCAATGCTTACCAAAAAAGCCTTTGATAAAATCAAGGCTGAATTAGAAAGTGATCCAAGAAAGGCTGCTATTAAGGCAACTGAAAAGTGGAAGAAAATATTAGCTTAATCTGATTTAAGTTGTTCTAAAATTTTTTGTTCTAACTCTTCCATTAATTCAGGATTGTCTTTTAAAATAGATTTTACAGAGTCTCTACCTTGGCCAAGTTTACTTCCACCATAGCTGAACCAAGATCCGCTTTTTTCAATAATATCAAGCTCAACACCTATATCTAAAATTTCACCAGTTTTAGAAATTCCCTCACCATACATTATATCAAACTCTGCAGTTTTAAATGGAGGAGCTACTTTATTTTTAACAATTTTAACCCTTGTCTTGTTACCTAGTACACCACCTTCTGTATCTTTTAATTGAGTAGATTTTCTAATATCAATTCTTACTGAAGCATAAAACTTTAGAGCATTTCCTCCGGTCGTTGTTTCAGGGTTTCCAAACATAACACCAATCTTTTCTCTTAATTGATTTATAAAGAAGACAGTACAATTTGTTTTACTAATAGACGACGTAAGCTTTCTCAAAGCTTGAGACATTAGTCTTGCATGTAATCCCATTTTAGAATCTCCCATTTCTCCTTCAATCTCGCTCTTNGGTGTTAAGGCTGCGACTGAATCTATAACTAATGCATCAACTGCACCTGATCTAATTAAATTATCGGCAATTTCAAGTGCCTGCTCTCCATTATCAGGTTGAGAAATAACTAATTCACCTAAATCAACTCCAAGTTTTTCTGCATAAAATCGATCAAAGGCATGTTCAGCATCAATAAAAGCAGCGATACCACCAGCTTTTTGACACTCAGCAATTGCATGAAGTGTAAGTGTAGTTTTTCCAGATGATTCAGGACCATAAATTTCAATAACCCTACCTTTTGGGTACCCTCCAATTCCAAGAGCAATATCAATACCTAGTGAACCTGAAGAAATAGATTCAATCCTTTCAACTTCTTGATCACCGAGCCTCATCACGGACCCCTTTCCGTAGGTTTTATCTAGTTTATCAAGTGTTAATTTTAGTGCTTTTAATTTAGAATCTTTTGGATCGGACATAAGGTTACATTTATCACTAAAGTAATATTTTTTATATTTATATTTTACCAAACTATGAGAAAAATATTAATATTACTATATCGACACTATTTATTCTAAATATCAATGCCCAAGATATACTTCCACTAAAAGAGAGAGCAGAATTTATAAACAAACTACAAAAGGACAGATTCAATAATCTACTTCCAAAGCTTATGGAAAAAACTGGAATTGATATGTGGGTTTTAATTGCAAGGGAATATAATGAAGATCCAATTATTAAAACAATGCTACCTCCAACATGGTTAAATGCAAGGAGAACAACTATTGTTGTATTTTCACTTGACCAGAAGACTAAAGAATTTGAATCTGTAGCTATAGCAAGATATGCTTTTGGAAAGAATATACCATCTATCTGGAACAAAGAAGAGCAACCAAATCAATGGCAGGCTCTAAGTGATTATATTATTAGTAAGAATCCAGAAAATATTGGAATTAATACATCTAGTTATGAACCGTTAGCAGATGGATTAAGCAAATACCATTATGATCAACTCTATAATGTACTCCCTTTGAAGTTTCAAAAAAGGATTACATCTGCAGAAGACCTTTCTATAGCATGGATTGAGACTAGAACAGAATTAGAAATGACTGTATATTCACAATTAGTAGAGATAAGTAGTGCAATTATTAGAGAAGCTTTCTCTACACAAGTAATTACCCCTGGTATTACAACAACTGATGATGTAGTATGGTGGATGAGAGAGAAAGTGCNGGAGCTGGGGCTAGANACATGGTTTCATCCAAGTGTTGATGTACAAAGGATGGATGACAGTGACCTGTATGCCTTTGATGGCTTGTCTAAGTTTGATATAATTCAGCCAGGAGACCTAATNCATTGTGATTTTGGGATTACATATTTGACTCTAAATACAGACACACAAGAATTAGGTTATATTTTAAAACCAGGAGAAACAAAAGCTCCCGACTATCTTGTTAGCGCAATGAAAGATGGCAATAGAGTTCAGGATATTTTTACCAATAATTTTAAGTATGGTGCTACTGGAAATGAGATTTTAAAAAAATCATTGGAGGAAGGAAGAGCAGAAGGACTTAGACCTTCAATATACACGCATCCACTTGGAACATATGGGCACTCTGCTGGAACAACTATAGGCATGTGGGACTCTCAAGGTGGCGTTCCATTTACGGGAGACCATCCTCTTCAATATAACACAGCATATGCAATTGAGTTAAATACAACAGTTTACATTCCACAATGGAAAAAAGACGTAAGAATAATGCTTGAAGTTCCTGGATTTTTTGGTGAGGATGGATTTAGGTATATAAAAGGGAGACAGACTGAATTATTATTAGTTGGACCTAATCAAGCAGGACTTGATGACTGAAAAAGAAAAAATGTTATCAGGTCAAACTTATTATGCAAGAGATCCTGAGCTTATAGATCTTCATAAAGATTGTAGAAAATTACTTAAGGAGTTAAACTCAATTACATCAGACAACGTTAACAGAAGATATAGCATTCTTGATAATCTTTTAGAAAAAATTGATGATGGAGTTTGGATTGAATCTCCATTTTATTGTGACTATGGGACTAATATTTCAATTGGCAAAAACACTTTCATTAATTTTAATTGTGTTTTTATTGATAATAATAAAATAGAAATCGGCTCAAATGTTTTAATAGGCCCTGGAGTCCATTTTTACACCCCTACCCATCCTCTTAAATATAGTGAAAGAATAAAACCTAACGGAGAATATGTAACAACTGCTCTTCCTATAAAGGTTGGAGATAACGTGTGGATTGGAGGTAATTCATCAATATGTCAAGGAGTAACAATAGGGAGTAATAGTACAATTGGAGCAGGTAGTCTTGTATTCAATGATATACCTAATGATGTCTTAGCATACGGGAATCCATGTAAGGTTATTAAAAAGTTGTAATTTTGCAGTCTATATTAGTATAGCATGCAACTGTACAATAAACTTAGCGCTGAAGAGCGTGCCAGAATTATTGATGAAAATTCTCAAGAGAGAATTACCTTATCTTTTTATAAATATTTTAAACTTGGCAATCCAAAAGTATTTAGAGATCATCTTTTTGTGACATGGTCCAAGCTAGATATCTTAGGTAGAATATATATTGCAAATGAAGGAATTAATGCTCAGCTGTCCGTTCCTAAAGAGAACATAAATGAGTTTAAAGAAACTCTACTAGATATTATTCCACTTAATAAAATAAGATTAAATTTTGCACTTGAACATTACAGTAAATCTTTCTTAAAACTTACGATCAAAATCAGAAAAAAAAATAGTTGCGGATGGTTTAGATGACAAAACTTTTGATGTTACTAATATTGGAAAACATCTAGATGCAGAAAACTTCAATAAAATGCTTAATGATAGTAATACGGTGTGTATAGACATGAGAAATCATTATGAAAGTGAAATAGGTTTTTTCAAAGGAGCAATAAAGCCAAATGTGGATACATTTCGTGAGTCACTTGAGATAATTGATAATGAACTTGAAAAAAATGGTTCTAAAAGAAATTATCTAATGTATTGTACTGGAGGGATTAGATGCGAAAAAGCGAGTGCCTATCTTAAACATAAAGGTTTAAAAAATGTCTATCAACTTGAGGGTGGTATTATTGAATATTCAAAACAGGTAAAAGAAAAAAAATTAAAGAATAATTTTCTTGGCAAGAATTTTGTTTTTGATGAAAGAAGAGGTGAGAGAATTTCAGACGATATTGTTTCTAACTGTCACCAATGTGGAGAACCATGTGACACTCATGTTAACTGTTCTAATGAAGCGTGTCATTTACTATTTATTCAGTGTGAAAGATGCAGACAAAGAATGAATAACTGTTGTTCAGATGAGTGTATGAATATCATTGAGCTATCATACGAAGAACAAAAAAAGTTAAGGAAAGGAAAACATAATAGTAATAAAATTTTTAAGAAGGGTAGGTCTGACAAATTAAAGTATAAGCTAAGTTAATATGAGAAAAAAACTTACAATTAGATTAATGTGGTTTACTGTAATAACAGGAATGATTTCATTCTTTGGATTGTTCATTCTAGCTGGTAATGGTGTGTTTGGAGAAATGCCAGAATTTGAACAACTCGAAAACCCAAACACAAACTTAGCCACTCAGATCATATCATCAGATGGAGAAATATTAGGAAAGTTTTATTTTAATGATAACAGAACACCAATTACATATAATGAGCTTCCTAAAAACTTAGTTGACGCCCTTATCGCAACTGAAGATGAAAGGTTTTATGATCATCCAGGAATAGATGTAAGGTCTACACTAAGAGCGATAGCTTTTTTAAATACCAGAGGTGGGGCAAGCACAATAACGCAACAATTAGCTAGACAACTTTTTGTTGGAGTTAGATCAAGAAACATTGTTCAAGCAGTTCTTCAAAAAGCAAAAGAATGGGTATTAGCAATTCAAATAGAAAAAAGGTATACCAAAAATGAAATCATAGCTATGTATTTGAATATCTATGACTTTAATAATACAGCAGATGGTGTTAGGTCTGCATCAAAAATCTACTTTAACAAAACTCCAGACAGCCTACTAATTGAAGATGCAGCTATGTTAATTGGAATGTTGAAGAATTCATCCTTATATAATCCTCTTAGAAGACCAGAATTAGTAATTGAAAGGAGAAATGTTGTCTTCCAGCAGATGGAGAGGAATAAAATGATAACAAAAAAAGAACGTGACTCTTTGTCTAAGCTACCCATAAATATTGATTACACCCCTGAATCTCATAGGGAAGGATTAGCTACATATTTTAGAGCTTACTTACAAGAGTTTATGAATAACTGGTTAAGAGAAAATCCCAAAGAAGATGGATCAAGGTACAATTTGTATAGAGATGGTCTAAGAATTTATACCACCATAGATTCTAGACTTCAATCAATTGCTGAGCAGTCTGTAAATGACCATATGAAAAATCTTCAATCTGAATTTTTGTATCAAAATAAAGAAAGTGAAGAAAACCCAACACCTCCATTTAGGGATCTTAGGGAAGGTCAGGTAGATACATTATTAAAACTTTCTGCAATGCGATCAGAGAGATGGAGAAAAATGAAACTAAGTGGAAAAGATGAGGATGAAATTTGGGAAACATTTCAAGTGGAGACCCCAATGAAAGTCTTCTCATGGAATGGTGAGATAGACACAATCATGAAACCTATCGATTCTATAAGATANTATAAATATTATNTAAGAGCATCTATGATGTCTATGGAGCCACAAACAGGTCATGTAAAAGCTTGGGTTGGAGGATTTAATTATAAACATTTTCAATATGATCAGGTAAAACAAGGAAGAAGGCAGATTGGGTCTACTTTTAAACCCTTTTTATACGCAACTGCAATTGACCAATTAAAACTTTCTCCATGCTATACTGTTCCAGATGCACTGTACTGTATAGAACCTATGAAACATGGAAATATAGATGCTTGGTGTCCCAAAAATTCAAGTGATAAATATGGTCAGACAAGAAACTTAAAAAATGCTTTAGCAAATTCAATTAATACAATTAGTGCAAGATTAATGGATCAAGTTGGCCCTAAACCTGTTGTGACTTTAATGAAGAAAATGGGGATTAAATCTTATTTGCCAGAAGTTCCATCAATAGCTTTAGGAACACCAGATATAAGTTTATATGAAATGGTAGGAGCCTATAGCACATTTGTAAATAAGGGTATATATATAGAGCCAATTTTTATAACAAGAATTGAAGATAAAAATGGAGTTCCTTTATTTGAGGTCATTCCTCAAACTACTGATGTACTTAGTGAAGAGGCAGCATATGTTACTCTTAATCTAATGGAGGGTGTAACAAAATATGGATCTGGAGGTAGACTAAGACATTCAGGTCTTGAAGAAACAAATTATATATATAAAAACTTAATAACAGGTTATCCTTATGCATTTGAGAATTCAATTGCTGGAAAAACAGGTACAACTCAAAATCATAGTGATGGATGGTTTATGGGGATGGTTCCTAATCTTGTAACTGGAGTTTGGGTTGGTGGTGAAGATAGGTCTGTTCACTTTGAGGATATAGCTTTTGGTCAAGGGGCTACAATGGCATTACCAATATGGGCTCAGTATATGAAAAACGCATATCTAAACCCTGATCTTGGAGTTTCTGCAGAAGACTTTCCAGTCCCTGAAATTGTAAATATTCCATTAGATTGCGAAAACTTAAACATTGAGAGCTCAAAAAAGAAAAAAGATCTTGAAGAGCTAGGATTTTAACCTACAAGTTTTTCATAGCAGTGAAAAGGAAATTCACTTTGTTTAGGAAAATAAACATCATCTAATTTATTATAACCTCTTGATTTATAAAACTTATTATTTCTTGGGTTTTGACTAAATGTATCTAATCTTATAGATATATAGTTATTAGATTTTGCAAAATCTTCAGCAAAATCCATCATTTTTCTCGCTATACCTCTTTTTTGAAAAATAGGGTGAACTGCTAACCTATGAATGTATAAATTATATTCATCTTCTGTAATCCAATTAACAGTCTTGTAAACATCATCTTTGTGGGATGAAAACATAATACATCCAACTATTTCTTGATCAATCTTTGATACATACAAAGATTTATTTTTAATATCTTCTTTAAATATCTCTCTACTAGGGTATTTGTCATTCCATTGAAAAATATTATTCTCAATCATATTTTTAGCGCAAGCCTCGGCGATCTCCTTAACTCTATCTAATTCATTTTGCGAAGCCAATTCAATTTTAATCATAGAATATTTTAAAATATTAAATTAGAGTAAAATTAATGCAATTGAAAAAACTTATACTTTCATTTTTAACACTTTTATTCTGCTTATTATCTAACAATGCAATTTCACAAAAGCAGTTAAATTTGGATGTTGATAACGATCTTTATTTTGATAGAGATTTTTATTATTCTAGTGGAATCTTCCTATCTCTCATGACCCCAAATGCAAAAAGTGACAAAAAATCATTAAATAAATTAAAAATTGGACAATTAATTTATACGCCCTCAATGAGGTATGAGTCTAATCCGAATAAATATGACTATCCGTATAGTGGGTATT
>FUFK010054066.1_pt1 | contig 16299 bp, 11 predicted proteins | sample 1021851 | NCBI WGS metagenome assembly FUFK01 (sample SAMEA51879418, study PRJEB19060) | metagenome | reverse complement strand
CATTTCTTGCAGCATCTACTGCTTCCATACGCATCTCTGCTCTCTGTAATAACATTTTTTGTTCGTCTTGTTTAGCCTTCATTCTTTGTGACCAAAGACTTAGCAAACTACTTATCAAAGTAGAGCCTAGCATTGTAATTATTTCAAATGGAAACATATTATTTATCTAAAATTAGTGTTGTTTCAAGTAAATCGTTTACAGATTCTATTAAGTAATCAGGTACATCTGCACCAAACAAAGCATCTGCATCATAAGCTTTCATAAAATGTTCAAGTAATGTTTCATACAAAGGTCTAAAATCTTCTCTTGTTACCCATGCTTCATTAGATTTTGTTCTAGCTTTACAATCTATTCGGTAAGCTGTATCTAATTGTTTTTCAGTATAAAGTAACATTACTGTTGTGATAATACTACATTTTGTAATTCTAAACTACGTCTACCTACCTGATGAAACCATCGACTGTCTTGCATTTCAGCAGCCATTCTATTCCAATCGTGTTCTCTACAAGCCTGTAACATATTTCTAAACTTTGAAAGTCTTGTACCACCTAAATTAAAAGCCATGTTTACTAACACACGTTGTATATCATCGGGTAAATTATTAAAAGCTTTCTCATCTCCAAAAACATTTACAGCTTCATAGTAATGTTTACGAAAATCCATTTCGTAGTAAGCATCCACTACCTCTTGAGATACTGGTGTACCAACTTCCCAATTATATTCTATATCATTAGGTTGACACAAATGACCAACTCCTAGAGTTTTATAGCCTAAACTATCCATATAAATTTCTAAGACTTCGCCTTCGTGTCGTTTAATTTCTGCTTTGCATAATTCTATGTTCATCGTTCTTCCTTATATTTTTTCTTCGTTATGTATTTCTAAAGCAAGTTCTATAAAATTATTTAAGTTGGATTGTGTAACTATACCACCTTCATTTAGGAACATAGCCTTTTGTGCTAATCTTAGTAACTCTTCTTCATCCTCTTTTGTTAATCTAATTTTTGGAAAGTCTTTTATTACATAATACTCTCCATCTGTTCCGATTCCTTTAGCTCCTCTTTGTAATGTTTTAGAATCAGTTATAATTTCAACTCCTTGTTTTCTCAAAAAATTTAACATTAAAGGATTTCTAAGTATCAAAGGGCTTCCTCTAACTCCTGACTCTCCGGAATATATAGCATTTCTAAATGTTCTACCTTCAATATCTATTACTGGTTTTCTAGGCTTAAACAACGTAGTTAACCCATCACTAAAATCTTGTTCGTTTCGACTTAATAAAGAGTATTCTGTCTTTTGTAATTTTTTTAGTTCATTAGCAATAGCTACTGATAATTTTGCACTAGGTTTATCTGTTAACTCAATATTTTTTGCAGAACTTAAATCTAGCTTATAAAGTCCGGGAGTTCCTCTATCTTTAAAAGTTCTAAACTTGGGATTAGCAAAAGCACTAGCGTATTCTATATCAGGTGTAGAATAAAAACCAGTTATATTTCCTTGTCCTTTTTCAATAGAAGAATAACCACCATGATATTGTGTCTTAGGAAGTTTTCTAGCTTTATTTGCTCTACTTACAGTGCTTAAAGCTTTCCCTGCAATTCCTAATGCTCCTATGCCGGGAATAAACATTATATAATCTAAAGGATTTGTATAATCAAAAAGAACTCCACCTTTACCTAGAAAACCACCTTTCTTAAAACCTGTACGTTCTTCTTCGTCTTCCATTACAGAACCAGCTTGTTCATCGTATGGAACACCAGTCAGTTTATCAATTCTTTCATCAGGTTCGTCTTTAACATTAGGAACATCTTTGACTATACCACCTTTTGCATAAGAACCTATAATCCCTCCTGTTGGTTTAGGAGAGCTTCCTCTAGCAGCAGACCTCAATGCTTTTTTAGTTCCTTCTCCAAACAGTAAATCATAAGCAGCATATCCCGGTAAATTAGTAGCACCAACCTCTGCTAATCCTTTTCTATACAAAACAGCATCTATAGCATCTTGAGGTAAAGGACCTGCAAAAGCTTTTAAAGTTGATGTAAATCCTCCAACATTTCTTTGTGATTCATTTGTATATCTAGAAACATAATCAAAAGGACCAAAACCTCCCCAACGTCTAACAGCTTCTGCAATCAATTGACCTTCATCTTTACTAATTCCTGTTTCATAATCTCGTAAGTTAGCTCCATTACTTCTAACTGTGTTTCCGATATGAGCAACAGCAGACATAAGTAAGACTGTCGGTAAAACTTTTGGTATACTTTGCATTGGACTACTTACAGCTTCATTTGAAAATCTTTTAAGAATAGTATTATTAAAGACTGTAGGATAACCAGCAAACTGTACTAACATTTGAGCAGCAGGAGTAGAGAACCATAAAGGTCTATTAGCTTCTGCTGTGCTTGGGTTTAAAATAATTTCTTTTACAAAACGATTAGCTCCTGATGTTAAATCATCAGCATAAAACTCTTGAGATTTAGCAAGACGATTATTAAACTTACCATCTATTAAAGAACTCTTATACCAATTAACAGCTTTGTTTTCATCAATACCTAAATCATTTAATTGTTGTGTTAAGTATTTTCTATTACTTGCACTTAAATTACCTTGAGCTAATTTTTCTGCATTTTGTTTAATTAATCTTTTACCTGTTGTAAACGAAGCTAACTGTACAGCTTTAGTCCATTGTGATAATAAGTTAACTTTAAAGAATCCTGCTTGAATATTTTTAGCATAAGAATTATATAAACCTTCACCGGCTAGTCCTTCTATTCTTTCTTGCACTGCCTGTTCTAAAGCTAAACCAGTTTTGTAAAGTTCTCCCCAAACATCATCAGGCATAACTTCAAATACTGACTCTCCTTTTTGTACGGATATATCTTTAGGACCTTTTACTTTTTGACCTAATACACCACGTTTATAACCTCTAATAGTTCTATCAAGAACAGCATTACCTTCTTTAACTATAGCACTTGCTATGTCACTTAAAACTTTTGGTGAATCTTTTAGTCCTGCTCGTTGTAAAAGTAATAAAGGTTCTGTCACACTAGATAAAGTAGCAAAAGGAAGGTGAGCCATTTGCTGTAAAAGTTTTCCCCAATCAGCAGCTTCTCTAGCCCAGCCTATTCTTTTTAATGGAGATTGTGCATAACTTTCAATTCCTGTCACTCTTCTATAAGTAAATCTAACTCGTTCAGCAATTTTATTAGCTTCTGTTCTATTCATACCTGATTCAAGTAATTCTTTAACAATTGGTTGAACTGTCTTCTCTTCAAAATCAGATATAGTTCTACCAAAATATTTAGTTCTTGCAATTGCTTGACCCATGTTGGTAAAATAATCTTCTAATACTAACTGAACATCTCCTTCTAAAAATTCAGCTATATCTTCATCTTTAATATTTCTAAACCTTCTTTCGTTTAAAAATCCAGTAGCTGCTTTATTTTGTCTAGCAGCCCTAAGTTCAAAAGGAGTCCATCTATATTCTAACATGTCCTCAACAATTTTATCAGCTTTTAATTCTTTGGCTTTTTTAATTTGCTCTTCAGTAGCATCTTCAATCCTAGCAAAACGTCTACCACCTGTTGTTTTAACTCCGGCTTCTTTTAAAAAGTCAATTCCGAAAGTGTCAGCATCAATTCCTTTTGCATCTTTTAAAATACCCAACTCTGTTTTAGTTAGTCCTTTGTCACCTTCAATTAAAAAGTTAAATTTTCTAGCATCATTTAATGGGTCAGCATGTCCTGAATCAATTAAAATTTGTTTAAACTTATCTTGTTCTCTTTCCAATACATCATACTTAAAAAGTCTTGGAAAGTAACCAGCTTCTAAAGTTATTTTAGGACCAAACAAACCTACATCGTTTGCTTGTTTAAATGCTAAATCTAGTGTTTCTCTAACACCCTTATAAGCTAAAATGACATCATCATCAAATTGACCTGCTAAATTATCAACATTATTAACAGTAACATCAGGATTTCTTAAAAGTTTGTTAAGTTGACTATTTTGATTAGGGTCTAGTCTTGCTCTCCAACCCACACGATATAAACTATTTAATGACCTAGACAAACCAAACTGAAACATACCAATGGTTTCACCCATAAATAATCCAAATGATTTTTGTTTTACTCCTTCTTTACCTCTAGATAAAAGAGTAGTGTCATAATCATATCTTAATTTTAATAAAAAGTCTTGTAAAGCTGGTGATTTCTCAACATAACTATTAAACCATGTAACAGGTTTACCAACTGTATTAGCTATAGCTATATTTAATGCGTTTTTACCAGTAGCTAAAGCTCTGTCAATTTTTGATTGCTCAACAACTTCTTTACGTGATTGAGAACCTACGTTGTCTATTAAATTTTCGTTAGTATGTTTAAACTCTTTTGTTAAATATCTATTACCATACAGACCAGTGACTCCACCTAGAATACCACCAAGACCACCACCAAAAACACCACCAGCTAATGTATAACCACCTATAGCAGTTAAATCTAACTCATCTCTAGCTCCTAGATTTATATCAATATCTTGTAAAAAATATTCATGAGGTCCTGCCCAAGCCATACCATGTGCAGCTCCATATAAAGCACCATATTTAGCACCTCTTAATGCTTTAGCTTGTTGTAATTTTTTTCTTTTAGCTATCTGTCTTGCAGTTAATTTTTGAGTCAAAGGTAATTCTAGTTGACCTTTTAGTTTAGCTGTATTCATTTTTTGAATACCACCTTTAACTGCTGCTTGTAAAGCTCCACGACCTGCAATACTAGCACCTCCTGTTGGGATAGCAAATAGTCCTGCAACAATGTTTAGTGGGTCAGCAAGAATATCAATACCTACATCTTTGACTAGATTAAATCTTTCTTTAAAACCTCTTAAGTCTGTGTTATCAAACCTATCTCTTAAATAAACGTAGTCTTGTTTTTGTTGGTCAGTCCATGTTCCTGTTTGAAATGAACGAACTATAGCAGAACTTAAACTATATTTTTCATCTCTTAAAAATTCAAAAATATTTTCGTTACTACCAATACCATCTAAAAATCTTTTTGCTGCTGCACTAAACTCAGGGTCACGTTCAAGGTCACTTAAACTATAACCATAGCTTGAAGTACTTGTTGTTTTATATTGTGTTTCGTCAGGTAGGGTATTTGTAGAATATGAATATTGTTTAGATTGCGTTTGAGGTTCACCAATAAACTCATCAAATAAAGGACTTTCTACTGGCTTACTTGTAAGCGTACCTATACCTTCAATAAAGTTTTGCAAATCTATTGCCATATTTTAATCTCTGTCTAACAGACTCTTACCACCATATTTAAGTGCTTCTAGTAGATATCCGTTGCTTCTTAAATATTGTATAACAAATGTATCTCTTGTTTCCGGTTTATCATTTTGAACATAATTATCAAACCAATAATTAGCTTTTGCAACAGGGTCCGTAGGAATAGAAGCAGCAGTTCTCATAAAGTATGCTCTAGAAAAAGCAGCCGAGTATAATGGTTTTTCTAAATCTTCTACAGTTGCTGTTGATAAATCAATACCTAGTTCTTTTTTCAGTAATTCATTATATTGTCGAATTGGTTCTCCTCTTTTTGCTTCTTTATCATTTAATACCTCTTGAACTTCTTTAAAAGCTTGGTCAGGTCTTATTTGGAAGATACCGGTAGCATTTGAGTTAGGATTTTTAAATGTATTACGATTTTCTCCGAAGTCAGATTCTACTTTTGCAACTTCCATTAAAAACTGTTTACTTGCGTTTTTAACAGAATCAGGAGCTCCCTGTACATTTACAACAGCATTAATAGCTTGTTGAGTTACATTTTCACCAACTGCTCTAGTTTTTAATAAGTTTTCTAATCCAGTTGTGACATCAGGTTCTACAGGTTCAGGGTCCGGTAATATTTCACTTCTAGGAACAGTAACCTCTTTACCTCTTAAATTTACCTCTTCATCATCAAAAACATTTTCTGTACTTGCTTCAGGAGTTTCTTTGTCTGCAAATTCAATATCTAATAACTCAGCAGTTCTTTCACGTTGCTGCTCTAAACCAAATTCATCAAACTGAAGTTGTAAAGCTTCTCTTTGTTGTATAAGATTTTCAAGATTTTGTTTTTGTTCTGCTAAACGTGTAGGACCAAGATTTTGTTCTAACATAGGCATCCTACGTTGTAAATCAGCAATTTGATTATCTAATCCTCTTATTTGCTGTGTGATATTTATAGCACCTAAAGGATTATCTAGTAACTGTTGATTTGATTGTTCAATCCTAGAAATTCTACCTTGCATATTTTCAATATCTCTTGGAGAAGCTTCGTCAACTTGTCTTTTACCTGTAAAATCTCTTGAAGATACAACTCCATTTTTAATATCATCTTTTAGTATTTCAATACGTTTAAGATTCATATTATATATTTGAAGCTGTTTTGGAGATAAATATCTAGTATCAGTAATTTGTTTTATCTGTGTATCACGTGCTACTTCTTGTTCTTTAAACTCAAGGTAATCCATTAAAGGCATCTCTAAAGGATTTGGAGTTACATTATGAAACTCTTCTAACTTTTGTAATCTTGCTTGGTCAGTTTGGTTTGGAGCATTCATAATTTGCTGTACCATCATGTAGTAAGCATTGTCTTTCCCTTGTTTAGAAAGTTTTGCATAATCCTCTGTAGCTTCTCCAGTTTTTAAATTAAACATTGGAGTAATATAAGGGTCAACTCTATCGGATGCTAATTGTGCATTATATCCCATATCAGTTTTAAAATTGTTTGTATATTCGTCTATACGTCCAAGACCGATTGCAGCTAAAGGTGTGTCAACCAGCTCACCTTTAAATCTAAATTCACCTACATTTTCTACTCCTATGAAATCTTCTCCTCCAAAAAATCCAGTATCTGTTCCTGCTTTTAAAACAATAAGGGCTGCAAATTCATTTCTAAATGTGTCAATTCTAATAGCTTGTTTAAAAGCTGCTACCTCTGCTGAGTTAGCATTTGGATTTGCATTTTGATATAAGGCTACTGCAAAATCTGTATCAGACTTTAATCTTAATGATAACGCACCTGTTCGCTTACTAAACTGAGAACCAGCAGCACTCGTTGGAGTAAGGTCCTTTAGTAAATCGTTAGCAAGACCTCTACCTAAATAAGATTGTAAACCAAATTTATTAAAAGCTTTTTTTCTATCTATTTTAAGAACTAAACTAGGTAAAACTTCCTCTATGATTGCTTTTCTATAGTTATCATATTGTGGTCGGTCCATTTGATTTAAAAATCTTTCAGGTGATTGTCTTACTGCTTTTAAAGCTTTATCCATTGAAGTAACTACTATACCTTGAAAGTTAATATTATCAACAATATCACTTATTTTTGCTGGTGATAAATTTTCAGGTGTTAATCTTTTAAATACATTTAATTCACCTAATTCTTCATAGTCGTCACCAGCCCTTTTAAAAAGATTGGTATATGTACTTGGATTAAATAACGAAGCAACCCCACTTTTACGTCTAAGTTCTTGTTCTAAAGCTGCGTACTGTTGTCGTTTATATAAGTCTAATTTTTTATCTGTTAAACTTATACCTCTTGATAGCAACTCTTCTCTTGTAAGACCTTGAAAGTCAGGCATTTTTCTTAATTCATCCATAAACGTTATGTGCTTGTCATCTGTTATTAGATTTTCAAATATACCTCTAGCTGCAACTTCTCTTATAATATCATATTCTCTAGGGTTGCTTTCTCTTAGGTCTTCTTGATTTATAAAGTTTAAATGAGTAGTAAGAATAGGGTCAACTTTTTCCATAAAAGCTTCACTATTTTCATAGTCAGAAAAATATCTATTTACATTTTCTTCAACAGTATAAGGCTTGTTTGTTAATGGATTTGTTTGTTTTGTAAAATCTTTAGGAACCATACTTAAAACAGAAGAAACATTTCTAATGTTTAATGCATCAGATTCAGCATTTAATAAATCTAAAGTTTGAGCATTTTTTAATTCAGCTTGTCTTCTTTTAAACGCATTTTTAAATAAACCTTGTCCTGCAAGAAGAACAGCTAATACTTGTTGGGTACGTGCATCTTTTTTATCACGTTTTCTTTGGTCACTTTGAATTTGCTCTTTTCTAGCTAATAAGGCATTACCCATATCTGATATGGATGCATCTTCATATTTTTTCATTATATCAGAAAAACTTTCTGCCATCTTATTCTCCTTCTTTGCCTAATAAACTATTTGAAGCTTTAGGTCTTTTTTTCTGTAAAATACTTTCTCGTAATTTACTGGTATCTAAATTATCTAATTGTTCTTGAATATCCGGTTTAGCCATAGGTACAGTTCGCATACTAGGTTTTAAATCTCTTAAACTTTTAGGTTCTTCTTTAGCAGGATTTAAACGTTGAGCAACTCTCATATTACCTTTAGTATCTACTTCTTCTTCATCCCCTATTTCATCTTCATCATCATCATCGCTTAATCTAGGCTCTATTCCTACTTTTTCTGCTACTGATAGTAACATAAACATTGTAGGCTCCATAAGAGTAATTGCTAAGTCAGGATTGTATTTTCCTTTTTGGAATCCAGTTTTAATTAACATCTCAGCTATATTAGCAATAGGTATATCATTTGCCATCAAGTCTGACAAGACTTCAATGTTTCCGGGTTTAATAATATCTAAAAATATTCTATTAATAGCTTCTTTTTGAGAAGTTATTTCAGGTGGTCCTTCCCACGGATAAGGTTGGTCAGGAGCATTAGTTAAAGACTGTCCGGGAACAGCACCCTCTAAAACATAAGGTTTTGCGATTTCTAATAAATTTCTAGCCATAAACTCCTCTTCCAGTTATATAATCTTCAAATGAAAAACCATATCCGGGAGCATTTAAAGATTCAAGTATTGGGTCCGGACCGGTCATTCCCATTGCATTTGCATAAATTTTTCCTGCATCAAAAAGTGTTTGATTTGCTTGACCTACAGGAACAAAACTTGATGCTTGGCTTGACATTGTATAAGGGTCATTAGAAGTATTTAACGCATTTGCAAAATCAACATTTGGATTATAAAATTCTCCTGACACTTCATCAGGATTAAAATATTGATAAGTTCCATAAACTAACGTTGCATCTTTACTTACACTTGCAGCCTCTCCTATAGTAACACCAGTACCGGGAATATCTTTACCAGCTATGTCTTCTTTCATACCTACATATTTATCATATAATGATTCTTTATCCGGTTTAGCAGCATCGACAACGTCTTTAGCTCCTGTTGTAACGGTTGTGTCAGGTTTAGTATCATCAAGAACTTTTTGTGAAGCAGCTTTTCTTTCAGCAGTGATTTGTTTTTGTTTAACTTGTTCTGCTCTTACTTGGTCAGTTCGACCTCCGGCTGGAGCATCTGTGGCTTCTATAGCTGCTTGAGAAGATTCTTTTGCTTGTGCTGTTACTTGTTCAGGTGTTAAAGTTTGTTCAGGTGCACTAAATTTAGCTGCTGTGTCAGAAACAAAGTTTTTAAATCTTGTAGCTGCACCAACTCCATCGCTAAAAAATGGTTTTGTAACAAAGTCAATTCCTGATGTTAAAGCATCACCTACTGTATTATAAACTTTACCTACAGTATTATTATATGCCCAACTAGCTGCATCTTTCACAGCAGTTCCTACTCGACCTAATATACTACTAAAATTTTTAGGTAGCATACTCATGACTTTAGAACCAAACTGACCCATCCAACTAGATAAGACATTTCCCATACCCGGAAGTATAAAAAATAAAGCAATATGTCCTAGTGGTCCAAGTTTACCAAAAGCTTTTGTAAGACTCTTAAAACCTTTCTTAACTCCACGACCTATCTTACGCATACGTTTAGCAATAGAACTTCCTAATCTTTTGAAACCTTTTCTAACTTTTTTAAATAAACTCCCTAATCCCATATTTTATCCTCCATCTAACCAACCATCAACTAAACCTGTGATGGCTTGTAAATTTTGTCCCCAACTATTTTTTCTACTTGTTCCTTGTTCGTTACCTAATGCAGCAACATACAAAGATGTTTTTCTTTGTTCATCATTATCCCATCTTTTAAATGCAAAGTCAGCTTCATCTCTTAGCTCTTGCCATAAAAAGTTTTGAGCAGCTATTGAAAGATTATAAGCATTTTGAGCATTCTGTTGATTAGCTGCATTAATAGCTGCTGTATCTGCTGTGTTGGCTTGTCTTCTCCATTGTACATTTGATTGTGCAATAGCTGTAGCATTTCTAACGTTAAACTGTTCTCTTGCAAACTCTTGTTGTTCGTTAAAAATATTTACTTGATTTTGTAATTGTGCTTCAATCTTTTCAGCTTCAAACTCATTAGCAACTCTTCTAGCTTCAGCAGCATTTTTTTGAGTTGCATTAAACTGAGCCATTGCATTATTTTGCTGTGCATTAAATTGAGATATTGAAGCACTTAAACTAGCCATAAACTGATTAGTTTGATTCTCACTTGTAGCATTAAATTGTAACGCAGCATTTTCAGCAGCTTGATTAGTCAACATACGTTGTTGAGTTTGTTGAGCTTTTAACATTACTGCTTGTTGTTCATTGGATAAATTAGCCATATCCATCTGTAAAAATGCTCTTGCATTTTCAATACCTAATTTAGTATTTTGGTCAGCTTCTGCTAAATTTCTTTGTGACATTAATACAGCATCTTGTACTACTGCTTGTTGTTCCATTGTTGCATTTTGAATACTTGCAGTTTGGAAAAACTTAGCGTTATTAACAGCTCTTTGTTGGTCAGCATTCATCTGTGCTAAATCCATGTTAAATACATTTTGAGCATTAAACAACGCAGTTTGTTGTGCCCTCTCAGCATCTTTTAGAGCAACCGTAGCTTCAATAGCTCTTTGTTGTGTTACTCCTGCTTGAACAGCTTTTGCATTTGCTTGAGCTATTGGTAAGGCTGATGTAATAATAGCATTTAATAAAGAAGCTTTACCTACAGTCGAGGCTTCTAATCCTCTCTGAGCTAACATCTGCTCTACAGCAGCTACAGCCGGAGAAGCCCATACAGGTATATCTCCCTGTTCAATGCCTACTAATAGGCTATCCATTTGATTAGATACTAAAGCTTCTTCAGGTAAACCAGCAACTATACCTCTTTGTTCTTCTGTAAACTCAGTAAGTTTTGCTTCTAAACTTTCAGGGTCAGTTCCTAGTTCTTGAATATCTTCTTCAGATAAACCAGCATTTCTTAATTGTTTTTTAGCTCTTGTAATTCTAGCTAAAGATGTTCCTGCTACTTTTGCAGCTTGTGCTTTAGCTTCAGGACTTATAACTCCAACAACTCTTTCTTGAACAGCTCCGGGTAAGACATTTACTTGAGCAGCATCTATCTCTTCTGTCGCTTGAACACCAGCAGCATTAGCTAGTGTTTGAGAAACTTCAGGTGAAAGATTACCACTAGCAGCTTCAATAACTGGTGTTTCAGGAACTTTAGCAATTTCTTCAGCTCCAATCTTAGAAGCAGCAAAAGGTTCAGGGGTAGATGCATTTCCTGTTTCGGTAACTACTGAAACTGTTTCGGGATTAACAGAGCCTAATGTAGCAGCTTGAACATTAGAATCGGTTGACATTTGCAACTCTGCTGCTGCTTCAGGTGTTATTTCTGTTCCAGCAGCTACTTTACCTTCGTCACTTACTAACTTTTTAGGGTCAGGAATTTTAGGTAAATCTGCTGGTAATTGTCCAGCAGCTAACTCTTCAGCTTTAGCTCCTGTTCTTAATGCTCTGTATTCTCTACCAACTTGAAAAGCTGATTGACTTGATGGGTCTTTTAAACCTACGGGAGTAGCACGTTTCATGGCTCCTGTTGCATCGGGTTTTTCTGAATCAGGATATTCTCCCGGAACTACATTTCCAAATCCGGGGTCAAAAGGCTGTGGTTGTGGTTCTGTTGGTGCCACTGGTTCAGCATCGCCAACTTGTTGATCTTGAACTTGAGTTTCTGAAGCAGGAATAGCTTCCCTTTCTTGTCTTTGAGCTTCTGCTATTCTTTCTTGTTCTTCTCTTCGTTCTTGCTCTTCTCTTTCTCTTTCATTCTGAATAGCTTTAAACTTACCACCTTGTGCTGATACACCAGTTCCTTCTTGAAAACCAACACGACCACCTGTACGCATATCTACACGTCCATCGGTAGTATAAATAGGTTTATACTTTTTATTTCTTTTTTTCTTTTGTTGTTTTCTTGCCATTATTTTTCCTACGTAGTAACGTCTTCAAAACCTTTGAAGGAACAGCAGTAATTGAGATAACTAAAGTCGAAGCAGGAAGCTTCTTAGTCTTTTTACTTTTTTTATTTGTCATCTATATTTTACTGTCGTTCAAAGAGTTTGTCAAGTTTTTCGTCAATTTTTTTCATTCTGTCAATGATAGTATCCATATCATCTTTTAGTTCAGTTTTTGTGACATATTCTTTTGCAATCTCTTCACGAGTTTTATTTAGTAATATATCTTGTCTTTTTAGCTCTGTAGAGTTTTGTCTAATCTGAAACCAAATAGGTGCTAATACAAGCGTTATNAAAANATTCCAAACAATGTAAGGTGATACCATTTCCATTAGCTTAGTTCNGGAAACTCACCAAGAGGTCTAACAGCAGGTATTTCTTCATTATATACATACAAAGCTGCAAGAGCATCAACGTCTGCTGCATTGTCTATTTGTGTACACATAGCATTAGCTTTTGTACGTACACTAGCTCTCCAAGTTTTAACATTACTTGGCATAGCTGTACCACCTTCTGTTTCTCTAATTGTCATCCAATCATAATCTTTTAATTTACCATTAGCTTGAATGTTAATAACTTCTTTATGAATACTTTTTAATCCTCTTATTTTTACTTCGCCTTCTGTACCAAGACCATCTGTTTCATCTTGTGCAGTATATAAAATATCTGTTAAAGATTTTGCAGTTGGTGTACCATAACTTGCAGTTACTGTATCATTTGCAAAGTTAAAAGATTGATTAGTATTATCATAATATCTAGTATCTTTTAAATTTGTATTATCAATTACTACTGTATAAATACCTATGGCTTTAAGTTCTGATTCTGACCAAAGCTCAAAAATATTACGGGGATATTTAATATCTCCTATTGTTAATTGTGTAGGTCTTGTAAATATTTTACTTACACTACCTGATTCTATTAATGCCCACATAATTTACCTCGCTGTTGCTGGGATTCCTGTTGATGTTACGAATGGATTTTCTGCAAAGGCTATATATAAAATATTTGAACTAGCTCCGTTAAAACCATCATAGCCACCTCTACATTTAAAACCATTACTTAATAAATCTATTGCATTTGAATTATTACCTGTTACTTCTGCATCTGTTGTATCTGCTGTAAATAAATCTCCGTGGTCATCGTTGGTTGGACTTCTCGCAGTATCATATAGCTGCCAATGATAAAGGGAAGAGTCATAATTTTTTACCCATACAAATGCAGGTTTAAATCCTGTATACACAAATTTTCCATCAGGGTCTTGGTCGTTGCCTTTGTATTTTCCTATCTTTGAAAAACCTTGTATGTTTTTAAATGCATAAAAAATATAAGATGCACCATTACCATTGATTGCTGCATGACCAGCCATAGGAATTATTGTTGATGTAAAGTTTTCATTTCTCCACATAGTAGTATTACTTGCCATAGCATTTTGATTATCTAAAAAAACATGATTGCTTGTACCATTTCCAAAAACATTTGGTGCACCTACAGTCCAATATTGTGCTGCTCCACCTAGACCACTACCATCTCTTCCTTTTATTATTACTAAATCAGGAATTGCACCTAAACCATGACCTATTGTAGCTGAACCACTTGCATTACCTGTATAAGTTCCAATAGTAAACCCTGCTGTTGAATTTGTTTGAAGTGTTGTAGTAATGTTTCCGTCAGAATTAGAGCTTGTTGAACCTCCAGCAGCTTTCCATTGATAAGCTACAAACTCTTTATTATTAGCATTGCAAGTATCTCCATTAGTTCCACCTGCTGCTACTGTAAAACCATTTGTAAGATGTGCAGATACATAACCATAAGTTGCTGCTGGTGTACTTGCAAGTCCAGCTGAATCAATTGATAATTGTCCACCATAAGGTCCACCTGATAAGCCTTGCCCTGTTGGTGCATCAAATCCAATAGTTGAATTACAAGTTACATGATTTGTACCAGCATCAGTTCTGTTTTTAACCCATATCCAATCACCTTTTAAATCACTATTACCTGTATTGGTTATATTTCTTGGATTAGAGCCATTACCTGTATAAGTTATTGCTTGAAAATGTGCTGAAGGGTCGTCTATTGTAGTATAAGCTGCCATTTATCCTCCAAATTCTGCTAAGTTTTTAGTGCATAAAGCGTAATAGCCTGATGGTGGTGAATATTCAAAAGTGCCATAACCATTTGCATCATTTACTGCACTTGAAGGAGTCCATGCAGAATAGCCACCAAAATTGTATTGTGCTTCATCGTTAATAGTACCATGAAAAGGCACTACCATTTTATCGGCTGCATCAAAAATAGATGAGTTAGCAACACCACTTTGTAATGTACCATTACCATAAATACTAATTTGATTATCATCCATATTTAAAGCTATGCCTATAATATCATTGTTTGTATGAAAATCTGAAAATTCATCTAAAGAACCATAAGTTTGTGAACCACTACTTGCATACTCTCTTCTTGCAGCACTTATATTAAATCTAAAAGTTGAGTTTTCTTCTTGTGGGTCTGTAGAAGTATATACATTATCACCATCGTCAACAGCACTTATACCTATATAATGACTTTGTTGGTCAACAAGTTTTACTTCCCAATACCACTTACCTGCTGTTACTGCCATAGTTCCAAAAGCACCACCAACACCACCACCTGTATCATCTCCAAAAGTTGTACCACCATCTCCAATACCATTAGTTGTATACTTAAAATTAATTAAATCATTAAGAGTACAAAAATTATTGGTTGGTGTGTCTGTAGCTTGTCTAGCTGCACCATTTGTTATACCTGAACCTCGATTATTAGCATCATTGTTATTACCACTAAAATCTTCTCCCATATCACTTGCATCACTAAAGTTGTAATAGTGTCCTAATATTCCATATGAACCTGTGTATTGTTTTGGTTTCCATATTCCACTATCACTATCTGTTTCACCAAACTCTGTGTGAGCAACAGTTGAACCATCTATAAAATGATAGTCAGCTATATATCCATTAAATGCAGTAGAATAATCAAAAGCTGCACTACCTATATAAAGACTTACACTTGTAGTTCTAAAAGGGGATAAATCTACATTTTGATTGCCGTAATCTTCTGTCGCCCAAGAAGTTATTTTTTCGCCATTGATATATACATTAACTCTATCACTTGCTGTTGCTTGTGTTGAATCAATCTGAACAACGATGTGCGACCACGCTGATAAATCTCTAAACACTTGATTAGAAATTAAACTCATAGAAGTATTATCATCATACATTTGTAATTGGTCGCTTGTATTAAAGTAAACTGCAAAAGCTACTCCACCAGCTCTATAATCAAATAATCTTGGGTAATGACTGCTTTCTGTTAAAGCTGTTCTTTTAAACCAACATGAAACAGTTAGCTTTCTAGCATTTGTACCACTTGTTGAAGTTGCAGCCCAGTTATCATCTCCTCCCGGATTCATTAAATGATAAAAAAGACTATTAGCATCTGCATAAGTTCCAAGACTTGAAAACATAATAGAGTTACTAATTTCATAATCTTCAGTAGCTACGCTACCTCTATTAGCTGTTCTTTGAAGGGTTTCCATATATTAGCTTTGTGTTAAGTTTTGTGTAATACCTATATTTTGCCATTTAGAACCATTGTATCTAAAAGCATATATATCTGTCTTAGCATCTGTAGCAGTTTGAGTAGGAGTTGTATCTCCTGCAAACTCAAAGATTGCATTCCATGCTAAAGTGTACGGTCCACTTGATGCGTGTTGTGCTACCTCAATACTTATAATAGCTCCTTCTACTGCATTACTTGGTGCAGATATTGTAGAGTTTTCNTCTAGTAATAAGAAAGCATTNGCTGCTGCTGCTGCATCCCAAGATACTGTACCATCTGTTAAAGATACTTGAGATATGTTTGCAGAAGTTTGTGATGTTACTACACCAGAAGTATTTAAAGTTCCATCNATATCTGTGTTGTCTAAGTTAGCAGTTCCGTCAACATCTATGTCTCCAGAAACATCTAAGCTTACTGCATCAACTTCACCGGCTACTGTTAATACTCCAT